>OGPT01002066.1_pt1 | contig 16908 bp, 10 predicted proteins | sample 1552951 | NCBI WGS metagenome assembly OGPT01 (sample SAMEA2580224, study PRJEB22360) | human gut metagenome | biome: human gut; feature: human-associated habitat; material: faeces | place: Denmark | collected 2008/2010
GAAGTTCCGTGGAAGCCATAACGACGTACACCATACTTTTCATACAGTTCGTGAGGAATAGCATACATGTAAGCATAATCCGGCATTGTCTGATGGAAAGCCGTATCGAATACACCTACCTGCGGAATGTTAGGAAGAATAGCAGAAACTGCATTTACCCCTTTCAAGTTAGCAGGATTGTGAAGCGGAGCCAAGTCATTGCAAGCAGCGAAAGCTTCCAGCACTTCCTTGTTCAGCAATACAGATTCGCTGAAACGCTCGCCTCCGTGTACCATACGGTGACCTACTGCATTGATCTCATCCAAAGATTTAATAGCGCCGTATTCAGGATTAATCAGCGTGTTCAGGATAAACTCTACTCCTACTGTATGTTCAGGAATATCTTTCTCCAATATTTTCTTTTCACCATTCGGCAAAGTAAGTTTCAAGAATGATCCTTTCAGACCGATTTTTTCGATACCACCTTGTGCAATCACCTCTTTGGTGGTCATATCGAACAATTTATATTTAATAGATGAACTTCCGCAGTTCAATACCAGAATCTTCATGTCGTTGTCGATTTATACTTAATAGTTTATATCTAATACTTATTTATTCGCTTTTGCTGCAATGGCCTGATTAGCTGTGATAGCAATCATGCGATATACATCTTCGATAGAACAACCACGAGACAAGTCGTTTACCGGACAGGCAATACCCTGAAGAATCGGACCAACAGCGTCAGCATGTCCCAGACGTTGAACTAATTTATAAGAAATATTACCAACTTCCAAACTTGGAACGATCAGCACATTTGCTTCTCCGGCTACTGGAGAACCCGGCGCTTTGCTAGCACCCACTTCCGGTACAAGAGCAGCGTCAGCCTGCATTTCACCATCCAAATCAAGAGTAGGAGCCATCTCTTTTGCAATCTTAGTAGCTTCTACCACTTTATCCACTACTTCGTGTTTAGCGGAACCCTTGGTTGAAAAGCTCAACAGAGCTACTTTCGGATTTTCAATACCGGCAACCGCCTTGGCAGTCTGCGCTGTACAAACTGCAATCTGCGCCAATTGATTAGCATCAGGAACCGGGGTTACGGCCACATCACCCATGACCAAAATTCCATTCTTTCCATATTCGGGAGCATGAGTCAGGAGCAACATAGCACCAGATACGCAAGTGATTCCCGGAGCAGTCTTGATAATCTGCAAAGCAGGACGCAATACATTACCAGTAGTGTTGCGGGCACCAGCCAACTGACCGTCAGCGTCACCATTCTTCATCATTAAACAACCAAAGAATAAAGGATCATTCGTTAACTTGCGGGCTTCTTCGATAGTCATCCCCTTCTTTTTACGAAGTTCACACAATAACTGCGCATATTCTTCGTGTTTCGGAGAAGTTTCAGGATCAATGATAGTAGCTTTACCGATGTTTCCCAATCCCCATTTTGTAGCAAGTTCATTAATTTCTGCCGGTTTACCCAGTAAAATTAGATCGGCTACTTCGTCTGTCAAAATCATATTGGCAGCTTTCAATGTGCGTTCTTCAGTTCCTTCCGGAAGAACAATACGTTGGCGATTTGCTTTCGCACGCGCCACGATTTGGTTGATTAAATTGAGCATAGATATATTGAATATTATTATAAAACGTCCTTACAATTTGTAATTTGCGGTGCAAAAGTACTCAATTTTGCAATATCCACATTACAATTTCGGCTATTTTTCTCTCCCAAGTCTAAAATATTATAATATTTAACACTGTACTTCTATTTTTTCTACCTTTGCAGTGTTTTCAAACAAATCAATAGGTAATTAGTGTATGATACGTCAGTGCGCCATTTTATTTGGCTGTTTGGCTTTGGGTGAATTAATAGTTTATCTTACGGGTATCAAGCTCCCCTCCAGCATCATCGGTATGCTGCTGCTCACCCTCTTTTTAAAATTAGGTTGGATTAAACTACACTGGGTACAGGGATTGTCCGACTTTCTGGTTGCCAACTTAGGATTCTTTTTCGTTCCGCCCGGTGTGGCTCTTATGCTGTACTTTGATGTCATTGCGGCAGAGTTCTGGCCGATAGTGACAGCGACCATTGTCAGCACCGCGCTTGTACTTGTCGTTACGGGATGGGTGCATCAAATCGTCCGCAAGTTCAGGCTGGCACGTCAGATTAAGCTGGCACGCAAACTTCACCTGACGGATTTCCATCTGTCGGAGAAACTGCACCTTAAAGATAAAATCAACTTAACGAATAAAGACAAATGAGCTTCTTAGAGAATAATTTCTTCCTGTTGGCTATCACCTTCGGGATTTTCTTCTTTGCCAAATTGCTTCAGAAGAAAACAGGACTGGTATTATTAAATCCTATATTGCTGACCATCGCCCTATTAATCATCTTCCTTAAAATGACAAATATCTCATACGAGACCTATAATAAAGGAGGACATCTGATCGAGTTCTGGCTTCGCCCGGCTGTTGTTGCTTTAGGCGTACCTTTATATCTTCAATTGGAGATGATAAAAAAGCAATTATTGCCAATCCTTCTGTCTCAACTGGCAGGCTGCATTGTCGGAGTTATTTCAGTAGTGCTGATTGCGAAGTTTATGGGAGCTTCCCAAGAAGTAATCCTGTCTTTGGCTCCCAAATCGGTTACGACTCCGATTGCGATGGAAGTAACCAAAGCCATTGGCGGTATTCCGTCACTGACGGCGGCAGTTGTTGTGGCTGTTGGTTTATTAGGAGCAATCTGTGGTTTTAAGACCATGAAAATCATGCATGTAGGCAGTCCGATCGCCCAAGGGCTTTCGATGGGGACAGCCGCTCATGCTGTCGGAACTTCCACCGCAATGGATATCAGCAGCAAATATGGGGCATACGCCAGCTTGGGACTGACACTGAATGGAATCTTCACTGCACTGCTCACACCTACGATCCTTCGATTATTAGGTGTCTTGTAAAAACAAAATCTCTTGATTTTCCGTTATATAAAGAGTTAAACGCAAAAAGCAATTTTATGATTCCATTTAAAGATATCACATTAGCAGACAAAGACACAATCACCTCATTCACGATGAAAAGTGATCGCCGCAATTGCGATCTTTCATTCTCCAATCTTTGCAGTTGGAGGTTCTTATACGACACTCAATTCGCAGTGGTCGACAACTTTCTGGTATTCAAGTTCTGGGCGGGAGAACAACTTGCTTATATGATGCCCGTAGGTACAGGAGATTTGAAAGCAGTATTGTGGGAACTGATAGAAGATGCCCGCAAAGAGAACCAGCATTTCTGTATGCTGGGAGTGTGCAGCAATATGCGCGCTGATCTCGAAGCCATCCTTCCGGAACAGTTCACTTTCACAGAAGACCGCGACTATGCGGATTATATTTATTTGAGAAGTGATCTATCTACGCTGAAAGGGAAGAAATTCCAGGCGAAAAGAAATCATATCAACCGGTTCCACAACACTTATCCGGATTACGAATACACACCGATTACCCCGGACCGTATTCAGGAATGTCTGGATCTGGAAGCAGAGTGGTGTAAAGTGAATAATTGTGACCAACAGGAGGGGACAGGCAACGAACGTCGCGCCCTGATTTATGCTCTCCACAACTTCGAGGCACTCGGACTGACGGGAGGTATCTTGCATGTGAACGGTAAAATTGTCGCATTCACATTCGGTATGCCTATCAATCATGAAACATTCGGCGTACATGTAGAAAAAGCGGATACCAGTATTGAAGGTGCGTATGCCATGATTAATTATGAATTTGCCAACCGGATTCCCGAACAATATATCTATATCAACCGGGAAGAGGATTTAGGTATTGAGGGTTTACGCAAAGCCAAACTGTCTTACCAGCCGGCAACGATTCTGGAAAAATATATGGCTTGCCTCAAAGAGCATCCCATGAATATGGTTAAATGGTAAATCCATTATAAATATGATGATAAAGGAGCAAGTAAAAGCATTGTGGAAAATCTGTTTTGACGATAGTGAAGAATTCGTTGAAATGTACTTCAGACTGCGCTATAAAACAGAGGTGAATGTCGCCATCCAAAGTGGCGATGAGGTAATCTCTGCGCTTCAGATGCTTCCTTATCCGATGACTTTCGGCGGAGAAACAGTGCAGACTTCCTATATTTCAGGAGCCTGTACGCATCCCGATTTCCGAAGCAAAGGGGTTATGAGAGAGCTTTTATCACAGTCTTTCGCCCGGATGCTGCGGAATGGAGTATATTTCAGTACATTGATACCGGCAGAGCCCTGGTTGTTCGACTATTATGCCCGCATGGGATATGCTTCCGTATTCAAGTATTCAACTAAAGAGATCGTTTTGCCGGAATTTATTCCTGCTAAAGAGATAGCGGTCAGTGTGGTATCAGAGTTTCAGGAGGAGATCTATTCTTATTTGAATAAGAAGCTTTCCGAACGGGCTTGCTGTATTCAGCACACGCTGGAAGACTTTCAGGTTATTATGACTGATCTTGCCATCAGCGGAGGATACTTATTTGTAGCCAGACAAGAAAACGAAATCAAGGGGTTGACTATTATATATAAAGGAGACAAACATATCATTATCAATGAGCTTTGCGCTGAAGATAAAGATGTGGAATATAGCCTATTGTATGCTATCAGGCAACACACCGGATATAAGCGCATGGTTCAACTCTTACCTCCCGAAGATCAACAGCCTCAACATCCGTTGGGCATGGCACGTATCATCAATGCCAAAGAAGTGCTACAAATCTATGCCGCAGCTTTTCCCGAAGATGAAATGCAACTGGAATTATCGGATAAACAACTGTCGGTAAATAACGGTTATTATTATCTGTGTAAAGGGAAGTGCATGTATAGTACCGAGCGACTGCCCGGTACACATATACAGATGAATATTAGTGAACTAACCGATAGAATACTCCAGCCGTTAAAGCCATATATGAGCTTGATGATGAATTAAGACACGAATTACACCACTTAGGAAGAGTACGAAAAGAAGAGTTGCAGATAGTTTCTTCATATCTTTACTTATTTATATTCATATCTGTTTCTAATACATATACCATTTGAGGATCAATTTCCGCCGTGCGTTCGCCATCTCCCTGACGGGTGTGTTGCACAAAGAGGTGAAGTTTCCGCTGTTTCTTCCAGAGCTCCGTATCATGAGACGGTTCCCAAGCATCCACGGAAAAGTCGGTCAAATCCGTTATCGTCCATTTACTAATGCCGACGTCGGACGCATGTGCCATTGAGACGCGGCTTCCCCGTTCTTCGTCGCGGAAAATATAAAAGACTTCCCCACCCTCTACCACAATACGCGGACGGGCAATAGGTATCATTTTCGTACCGCCACCCTTCAAGGTAAAAGGTGTTTTGCGATCTGTGATCTGCCGTTGATGCCATACTTTCCCGTCATTCCAGACGATACGGTATTGGGGCACGTCACTATCGGAGTCCCGCCAATAAGTAGCTATATACGGATTTCCTTCTGCATCGGCACTCATACTTGTCTGATTAATCAACTCACAGTTTTGAGGCAAACGACAGGCATACTCTGCATTAGACAATCGGATAGGAAGTTCATATTGCTCTCCACTTGATTTATACCAAGTCACTCCATTATCAAACGAACGGGCATAACATATATCATGGTTTGTTTCCACATGCCAGCTTTCGCGCCACACCCACGAAAGATGGATGGTTCCTTTCTCATCGACATACATTTGCCAATAAGCATTCCGTTTATTTTCTCCATCAATCAGTATATCCTGCACACAAGTCCATTTATGTTCTTTCAGCGAATAACGGTTCATCACCAAGTTGCCACGACCGGAAGAACCGGAACGATAAACAAACAGTAAATCTCCTCCGGATAAAGAATAAAACTCCGGATAGGTTACATTTCCTTCATCAATTCCGGTCATCGGTATTTTATCTCCCAGTTTCAGAGAACCGGGAGCAATGCTCCGGCAATAATTCAGTTTATGTCCATGATGATCGAAAGACACGTGTACGTAACCTTCTCCATCCACCATCATACTGATTACATTATGAGCATCCTTTACATTTCCCTGATATTGGGTGCGGTGTAAAGTCCATTGTTTCGAATCCAGTTTCCGTTTTCCAAGTATCAGATAGCCGTCGTTATCGTAATAACTGATATATTGTTCCTCACCGTGCGTCACCAGCGAGTTATTCCGAAAGACCGTCGTATTGACCGAAGTACAGCTATATCCCTTTCCTACTTCCACCAAACGCTGGGAACAGCCAAGAGTAGGAACAAGTATTATTCCGCAAAGTAGTAGTAATATCCGTTTCATGCTTATCTTCTTTTTTATTTGTCAAAGATGGAAAGAGTCCATTTTTCATGCCAGGGAATTGTTATCTTCCCGTCTTTTACAAGTACAGGCAGCCATACATAGCGGGAGTCTTCCAAGTCTTTCTTTTTCCAGCGGTCGAACATAGCGATGTATGCGTCCTTCTTTCCGATAACAGGCTGAACGTAAGTGCTCTGTGCGTAAAACGTTTTATCCGCATCCGGTCCCGTACAAGGATTACCGATCGTTTTCCACGTTCCCATAATAGAATCGGCCACTGCTATTTCGGCCACATTCGGATCCCAGCCTGTGCAACCGGAGCTTAACATATAGTATTTACCATTATATTTAAACACAGCCGGAGCTTCACGAGACTCTTTGACGAAATTACGAGTAAACCGTCCGCTAGGTTTCAGATAATCATCAGTCAAAAGACTAATATACATGGTTTCATTATTTTCCGAAGAATAGAACTGATAAGCACGTCCGTCATCATCCACAAAAACTGTCTGGTCGCGGCTCATCGCATTGTTCGGACGGAAACTTCCCTGATAGACGAACGGCCCGACAGGAGAATCGGCAACTGCCACTCCGGCACAAGCCTTACTGTAATCGGCACTTTCCACATGTGCCCACATTACAAACTTACCGGTCTTCTTATTAAAGATGACTTTCGGACGTTCCAACACTTTGGACGGATGCAGGTCATGATTCGGATCGTCTTTGACTGCCGGAAGCACAATTCCTTCAAATTTCCAATTCAGCAAGTCTTTAGAAGAGTAACAACCGACTCCGGTCACGTCTGTACGATAACACTCCCACGTAGCCCAGTCCGGCAAAATCGTTTTTCCTTTCTTGTATTCACCATACCAATAGTAAGTACCATTGTGATAAAGAAGTCCGCCACCATGGGCATTGATCGGATTTCCATCCGTATCATTCCACACTTGTCCGGGGATAAATGCCGTGTTCTTCTGTGCCTGCATTGATACAGGCAGTAACAACGCACAAACGACTCCTGATAATATACACTTGATTATTCTGCAATGTCTATTCATATTCATGATATTAAATAAGATTTCTTGTTTACAAAGATAGATGATACATTAAATATAAAGGTACACTTATGTGTCAAAAAAGGACTAAAAAACAATCATTCTCCGCTAAATGCACGATATTACAGAGCATTTGCACTTCGATTTTAGCCCGCGTTTACCATATAATACGATAGGGATAGGGATTTCACCTATCAGTTCACTCAATAAAAAGAACCTACCCGATTTCAACACAAAGTGATTTTCTGGTCGAGCAGGTCATTTATATATACACATAAAATGCTTTTCTGATAATCCGGTTTCCTAATCCTATATGGCACTTCTCTATCTATGCTTCTGAAAACATACCTTACCTGCTTCCTTATCCATTACTAACTACCCTCTCTTTCATTAATAACAAACTTTCTTTTGATTATAGGTAAACTTCCTATTACCAGTATGCAAACTTACTTTTCATTAAATGCAATCTATAAATGAAAGTTGCGTTTATAAAAACAAAACTTGCAATTATATAAATGGAAGTTTCATTTATATAATCAAAGCTTGCATTTATAGTTTTCTTATAATGCAAAGAAAGTTTGGGTCCTATACAAAGGAAGTTTATCCCTTATAGAAAAGAAGTTTTCCTATAATAGTTTGGAAGCTATCTATTAACACTTCTTCTGCCAACTATAGATGAAAGAGTTAGCAGAAGACTGGACAAGCTGTGAAAGCCAGAATAGAAAGGTGAAAGGAAGGTGAAAGCCAGCCCTTCACCCGCTAATGCCGATGAACAGGGCATTGTGAAAGGTGAAGAGTGTTTTCTTGAATATGATTATTTTAGTATACCAGCGTAAGGCAATGTCTGCAACCACAACTGAATGAATTATATCCACGAAACATTTCTCAAATATGGTTTCATTCAAAGAATAAAGAAAGCAGTCTATATTGTTTATATTCAAACAATTATTCATAGCACAATTTGTGTAGCATAAAAAGTGCTACATAAATTATGCTATAAATATTGATTCTATCAAACTTTTACCGAACAATCATTGCCACATGATCCCACAACAAACGATAGAGATATCATCTATTTGTTTACCAATACAGCACCTCCCTGTGGAAGAATCTCCAGCTGCACTTTACCGTTCTCTTTCACTTTCAACGGCACAAGCTGTGGCTCTCCTTTCTTATCATCCTTATACAGGGTAACCGTTTTTCCGGCAAACATCTCTAAATCCAGTTTCAACTTTACTATTTCTTTCCCGGCATTAATGGCCGCCACATACCAAGTGTCACCGTGACGACGTGCCAAGACTACATATTTCCCCGGATATCCATCAATGAAGCGTGTCTCGTCCCAAGTGGTAGGAACTACTTTCATATAGTCCATACAAACAGGAGAAACATCTTCCAGGTTGTTGGGAGCAAGCGCAAAGTTTTGTACCGGATTCTGGAATAATACGGTAGTGGCCAGTTGGAATATATCAGTAGTGCGACGCGTAGTTCCTCCGTCATTGTTGCGGTTCAGTCGTTTGTTCAGGAAACAGCCGCCGAATTCCATGCTGCCCACTGCATTGCGGATAAACGGATGCAGACAAGCATTAAAAGCCTCTTTATCGCAGAAGTGCTGGTTGAATACCATATTCTCGGATGCCAGTACGGCTTCACTACCTACATAATTCGGATACATACGTTCCCATCCGCGAGGGATTGTACAACCGTGGAAGATCACCATCAGGCCGTGATCGTCGGCATCACTCAAGATATCTTCATATAGGCGCATCGTTTCTTGCTTGTCGCCACCAAAGAAATCGACTTTAATGCCTTTTACTCCAAGACTCTGTAACCATTTCATCTCCCGTTTGCGAATAATGGCGTTGTCCATGTGATTAACCGGTCCTTGCTCAATATCATTCCAATAACCGGAAGAGCTATACCATAAGAAGAGTTCCACGCCTTTACTACGTGCGTATTCTACCAAAGACTTCATGCGGTCGCGACCGATGTTCGTATCCCACCAGTTATCAATCAACGCATACTCATATCCCATTGCGGCAGCAAAATCAATATATCGCACCTGATCGTCATAGTTGATACTACCATCCTGCCAAAGAATCCAACTCCATGTGCCACGTCCGAAACGGTAGTCATATTTTGTTTCATAAAGAGGACGCACGACATCCCACGCAACAGTTGTTTCCACAATCGGTTTCAAAGTTTCGCCAACAGTTATGGTACGCCAGGGAGTGGCACCGGGAAGAGCGAACGCCGGAGCTGAAGTCCCGTTACCGTTATTTTCTTCTGCCATCGGGAAAGCAATCGTATACAGATTACCTTCGCTCACATCACTCAAGCGTGAGCCGCAATATCGACTGTCCACTCCTGTCTCGCTAACCAGCACCCAACCATCGTCGCCAATACGGAACAGGCAAGGGAATGTGTAACCATGCCCGTACTGGGAACGGTCACTCATCGAAGCATCTGCCTTGTATTCTTCCTCATAACTGGGTTTTGTACGCTTCCATCCTATCATGGCATCGCTTTGCGGACACAAGAAAGTAGTAGTCTGTTGCGGGAAACGGAAACCGGTTTCTTCGGCAGTCACCGTTACACTTCCTTTTCCATCCTGACGCGGCAGGGTATAACGGAAAGCTACATCATTGTTGCTGACACGAAAGACAACATCTATTTTCTGTCCTTTCGGATTCTCAAAATGACAGTTCAGCTCGTTTGCCTGATAATGCACTTGTGAGGTTTTAATACGATCCTGACGATAGACAGTATCAATGGGGGTGACCGTATGCCCTGTCAGTTTCATTCCTTTAGCAAAGTCACCGATATTCGTGTTCATACCCAAAGGTGATTTCTCCAGCATGGTTTTCCCATTATAGGTAATGGAATAACTTGGCTTTTCGGTAGGGGAAGTAAAGACAAACAATTGCAGTTTTTCATCCGGTCCTTTCACGACTACGTCTTGTGCCATCAGCGAAGTCAGACAGCAACCAGCCAGCAGAGTGCTTATTATCTTCTTCATATTATTCATGTTATTATGTTCTTCATTTATTTCCTGTTATTTCTCATTTGCCTTTTTTATCCGGATCACCGTAAAAGAGTAGGCAGACAATTGGCAATCAAACTTTTCTGCCACTTCCACCGTATCCTCAACAGGTAGCGGAGTATCTGCCGGTTTGCCGGTCAGTACGGTTCTCTTTGCAGAAGGCTGTATCGCACCGATTCCGGAAAGATCGACATGGGTATTCACCTCTACAGGAAGTAAATTGACCAACTTCACAATCACATCTCCACTTGCCGAATCGCGGACAATGGAAGAAGCAAAACGTTTCTGCACTTTATCGTCTTTATTATCCAAAGTAATCTTCGACGGCAGATATTCGTTTCCTGCGTTCTGTCCGTAGAGTTTCTGCACATAATATCCGGTGGTAGGTTTCACTTCCCGGTTATTGAAGTAAATCAAATCCGGATTCCATTGGGTATGTCCTTCTTTGGCGAGAAGAGGAGCATAGGAAGTCATGTGTACAACGTCTCCATTGCGTTCCAAGGCAGCAAGATAAAGAGCTTCCGTCAGTGCAGTTTCGATATTCGCTTTTCGTCCCGGGATATGAGTCGCATATTCGCCCAGATATACTTTTGTCTTTTTCGAACGGTCGTATTTATCGTAGAAGTCCTGATTGTTCAAGAACCATCCCGGAGTCTGATAATAATGTTCGTCCACCATCGGCACACCCAGTTTGTCGGCCAGTTTCCATCCTTCTACGTAGTCTGTTCCTTCATTGAACGGTCCTACTGTACCTACAACGATCATTTCCGGATATTTTTCTTTGATGGCATTAAATATCATTGTAAAACGTTCTTCGAAGATATCGGTGATGAGATCTTCATTTCCGATACCGATGTATTTCAGGTTGAAAGGTTTCGGATGACCTGCTTCGGCACGTACCTTTCCCCACTTTGTCTTCTTAGCGTCGCCGTTTGCCCATTCTATCAGATCAAGAATATCCTGAATATAAGCACCCATTTCGCTCATTGGGATACCGCCTTGCTGCCCGCCTCTCAAGTCACCGTGACAGGCAGAGTTCTGGCAAGGAACACCGGCAGCCAATACCGGAAGCGGTTCTGCGCCAATATCTTCGCAGAATTGGAAATATTCAAAATATCCCAGTCCCATGCTTTGATGATATCCCCAAAGGTTGCGTTGAGCCTTTCTTGCTTCTAACGGACCGACCGTGTTTTTCCATTGATAGATATTCTTCAGACCATCACCATGAGCCACACAGCCACCGGGAAAACGGATGAAACGGGGATGAATGTCAGCTAACACTTGAGCCAGATCCTTGCGGAGTCCGTTCTTACGTCCTTTAAATGTATGCTGCGGAAACAAGGAAATCATATCCAGATTCAACTCTCCAACAGATTGGGGAATGATTTCGAGGTGAATATCTGCGGTGGCTTTGGCAGTAATCACTGCTTTATACGTTTTCCACTGGCGAGAAGACACAGTCAGAGAAGTCTCTCCACATATATTTCCTCCTCCATCTACCAAACGAACCTGTAATTTATTTGATTGCCCCTGCGGAACCCTCGCAAATATGGAAAAGTCATATTTCTCTCCGACATTCAGCGCGATACCATCAAAGCCTGTATTTTCTAACGCGGCTCCCGGTCGTTCTACATTCAATACGGCATAGTGCGGATTATTGGCATGAATAGGATCGGTAGTAGCAATAGTGAAAGTGGTTTTATCTCCTTTCAATGTCCAGGAATGAGTACTATTCCAGTTCTTATCCCCTTCCCTGTCTGAAGGGTCGTATTCGAAATCACGGTTCTGGATCAGCTCTGCATAGAGTCCTCCGTCTGCCGAATAATTAATATCTTCAAAGAAAGCACCCAACAAGACATCGCTGATGTCTTTGGCACGTTCGGGCTGTACGGTGACCGTTGCATTTACAGGCTTCAAACCGGAAAAACGTTCTCCATCCTGCACCGGACGTTCTTCATGCAATGAGTTCCGATATTGATTCCAGCCATAATTCTTATTTAATCCATCTACCAAAGTCCACGCTACCCGATTGATAGTTCCTTTCTGCTCCTCTCCGGCAACAACGGCTTTCACTCTTGTTCCGTCAAAATCCGAAGTAGTACGGGGATATTTCTGGCTGGTCCAGTTTATCAAGTCTTTAGAAGTGGCCTGACCGTATCCATCACGATCATTCAATTTCCAGGTACATATCCATTCGCCAGCGGGCGACTGTTTCAAATAAGGGTCGAGCATTTTCTTCTGTGATCCCCAACGGCTGTAATCACACCGGAGATATCCGTAGTTCCGGCCGACTTCAAACCAGTTTTCCTTATCCATGCTCCAGGCAAAACGAAGCCCGCTACGTCCGTCGTCTCCGGAAGTAGCGAAGGAAAAGAGATAAACCGAATCGGGGGTACTCGTCATTTCTTTGATTGCAGCTAAAGTGACTTGCTGAAACGACAAAAACAAGACAACTAAAAACAGGAATAATTTTCTCATGGTATCTATTGCATTAAGATTATCAATCACAAAGTTAAGATTTTCATTATTCTAACTGATATATTTCAAGCTATAATTGGTTGTTTTGCACTTAAAAATATATAAGAAACAAGTAAACAAGGGTAAAATATACACTTTTTCCAATATCGTATACTATTTTCCTGGATTACACTAGTGAATCCACCTTATCTTAATAACTCAAAAAAAGACGAAAGGGTGAATGTATTTATCTGGAAATGAAGATTACCCGCTTGAAATTCATTGAATTTGTAGATGAGAGGTGCCCAAATTTCCTTTCAACGAAATCATCTTCGCGACAAGAAGCTGTGGCGAGGATGATTTCTAATTTAGATGGGTTTTGGCCTTCCTCCTTTAGATCAGAAACCTTCCGGTTTACCATACGCCTTGAAAAGGCGTTGCAATTCTTTTTGAGTAATCGGAATAACAGTACCGTGGCGGGGATGGAAATCCATACTAACGGCATGGTCAATCACTTTGAAGTGCTCCAAATCAGCACTTTCCGTAAACTGGTATTTGCCTTTCATATACACATCATACATCAAGATATACTTATCCGAGCCAATCAATGGAAAGATGCCCGCACCCTCTACTGCATCCTTCGTCTGCTGCTTATAGTCATCTGATTCCGTCCACTGTCCGGAGGTCAGAGAGGAAGTAGTAGCCTTCTTAATACCATTTCCATTCCCTTCCGTTTTATAGAACAAGTGATAAAGCCCGTCTTTATAAATGATGTCGCCGTCAATACATGACTTTTCGTTTTTCGGAAGAAACAGCGGTTTCGGTTCTCCTTCTATATCGGTAAAATCCTTGTTAGCGTATGCATAATAAATGATGTCCGGACCATTGCCATGTTGCATGGACCAATAGATCATGTATTTTCCGGCCTGCTTGTCATAAATCGTTTGTGGCGCCCACACACGTTTCAGGTTTTCCTGATCGGGATATTTCTTCTGGATATTCACGATATTGGAAGTCCAGTGTACAAGGTCTTTCGATTTCAGCAATACCATGGCGCGATTAGAACTCCATCCATTGGCAGATACCATGTCTGTAACTACCATATAAAACGTCTTCCCGTCTTCACAACGTAAAATATGAGGATCGCGCACTCCGCCTGTTGAACTAATCACACGGGAATCAAGTACCGGTTGATTTCCATTCAAAGCTTTATAATTATATCCGTCGAGACTAACAGCCATCCTGACGGCTTCTTCACTCATGCGATTGCCGGTGAAATAAACAAACAGGTAGGCAGATTGTTGGCAATATCCAGTCAACACTCCTACAAAGAGGAGTGCGAAAAGGATTATATTTTTCTTCATATCTATTATCATTTCAATACTTGTACATCAATAGTTTAGTAATTAAAGTCGGCAGATTTCACATACACCCGATATTCTTTAATCATGCCCGGATATTCTTTCTCGGCACGGGGCAGATAGCGGAAGCCGGTCACTGTTTCCACTTTACTCAAGTCAATCACCAATTGATGAGGATAAGGAACATTATCCACGGTCATCCAGAAAGTAGATTCCTGCAAATCGAATATTTTGTCGGCTGTACGGTTGCCGCTGCGTGTTTCTTCGCTATCGGCATAACGAATCTTCCAATGCTCACGAGATACCGGTTTGCCATCAGCTCCCAGGACATCGAACTCTGCCACTGCTGCGATGTTATCATTTGCTTGCGGAGAAAGCGCTTCCAAACAGAAATAACGTCCTTTCGCCGGAGCAGCAAATCGTACTTCCTGCCAACCGTTGCCCGGAGTGAAAGCACCTTCGTGTGTTACTTTCTCACCTGCCAGTTTCAGTTTTTCTCCATCCTTGCGGTGTGTTTCGGGAGCTTTTTCACGAAGCACATCAAGAATAGGTTTCTTCAAGCCTTTGATAGAAGCCTTGGCAGGACCTTTCAAATCCAACACAAGAATTTCATTCTCTCCTTCTTTGAGCCAGCAGCCCGGCATAAAAAGAGTCTGTTGCGGACCAATTTCCCAGAAACGCCCCATTGCATGACCGTTCACCCAAACCATGCCTTTTCCCCATGTGCTCATATCCAGGAAAGTATCTCCTACTTTATCCAGTTTAAAAGTGCTCTTGTAGTAAGCAGGCATAGCCGGTAGTATTTTTGTATCGTTATATTTCTTGTCTTTAATAAAAGAATAATCTACCGGGAAGTTGTACACAGTCCAGTTTTTCAATTCCTTAGCCTGGTTACCCAAAATAAGTTCTACCTTTTCTGTAATACCTTTGCGATCGTGGATGGATTTAGCAAAGTTGACACGTCCCATTGCTTCCACCAGAATATCCAGTTGCGTACCTTTCTTCAAAGCAGGCAAAGTCGTAGTAAATTCTCCTTTACGACGGTCCAAACGCGCCAGAAGTTTGCCGTCAGCATATATTTGTGCCCAGTCGTGCACTTCCGTAATCTTCAAAACGGTTCCTGCGGGGGTTGCTTCAGGCAGTGTGGTCCGATACAGAATAGTTCCCCATCCCTGATTGAACTGTTCCATCGGTTGAATATCCACTGTTTGTTTGGCTTCCGGCAAATTCGAGAATAGTGGAGCCACTTTATTGAAATGAATTTCGGGAATCTCAATAACAGGCAAAGCAGCGGGGACTTCAGGCAATGATTCACCGGCCGGAATATAGTTTTTCAATAAATCGCGAAGCAAGAAAAACTTTTCGGTGGTCCATCCGGCTTCACTGATCGGAGCGTCATAATCATACGAACTGCACATAGCGGAATAAGCAGGGTTGTTTGCACCTCCCCAATGACCGAAAGTCGTCCCTCCGTGAGTCATATAGAGACTGAAAGAAATATTCCGGTCGAGCATATCCTTGATGCCCTGTACCATGTCTTTCGCAGGACGTGTTTCGTGTTTCCGTCCCCAATGGTCGAACCATCCGCTCCAGAACTCACTACACATCAATGGAGTTTCGGGACGAAGCTCTTTCAGTTTCTTAAACTGCTGGTCGATATTAGCCCCAGTTCCGAAATTCACAGTCCAAATCAAATCGTCAAGTGCGTTATTGGTAAAGTTACTGCTCCAGTCACATTGAAACAGAGGCACATCGGTAAAACCGGATTCACGAACCAAATCACGCACGGCAGAAACGTATGGTTTATCGGTTCCGTAAGAGCCATACTCGTTCTCCACCTGAACCATGATAATGTTTCCTCCTTTATCCACTTGCAACGGAGCCAGTTGCTTACCAACTTCTTTCATAAAAATGCCTACCCGTTCCATATAATAAGGATCAAGCGTGCGCAAGGCTACGTCTTTTTTCTTTAACAGCCACCAGGGAAGTCCTCCCATCTCCCATTCCGCACACACATACGGACCGGGACGGACAATAACATACATTCCGTGTTGCTGCGCAAGTTTACAGAAAGCTGCAATATCATTCTGACCAGAGAAGTCAAACTTTCCTTCTTCCTGTTCGTGGATATTCCAGAAAATATAAATGCAAATCGTATTCATTCCCAATGCTTTGCACATCTCTATGCGATGGCTCCAGTAAGCCTGTGGGATGCGGGTGTAATGCAACTCCGCCGCCTTCACTACAAATGGTTTTCCATCAAGCAGGAATGTGTTCTTGCCCGCCTCAAATTTGTGGGCAGTGGTTTGCGCCTGTGCACTACTAAAGAGAATAACTGTAAAAAGTACCAGTAAAGCAATGATTTTGTTTTTCATGGTTTATTCAAAAATAGAATTTTAATAGTATACGGCAAAGGTAGGCGATTCACCTAAAAAGGAGGGGATAATTATCATTCAAAAAGGGTTAGAAATAAAGCAAAATAGCGCCAATTGGCGCTATTTTGCTTTATTTCATTTATTCCCGATCGCAGAAATACCTGGCAGAAACATAACCATTAAGTCACAAAAGGATTATTCATATCTATTGTTATTGCCCTAAAGATAATAAATAAAACACCAATGGTCAAATAATGATAGTCATAAAACGACCATCATTATTTGACCATTGACCTATCACTATAAAATCAGTTTTC
>OGPT01002072.1_pt1 | contig 16856 bp, 10 predicted proteins | sample 1552951 | NCBI WGS metagenome assembly OGPT01 (sample SAMEA2580224, study PRJEB22360) | human gut metagenome | biome: human gut; feature: human-associated habitat; material: faeces | place: Denmark | collected 2008/2010
TCTATAACAACCTCATATTCATCGTACCTATAAATCGTTTAGGACAACATTGGTTTTGTACATAATTTATTGAATTAGTGTTGGTATAATGTACCCGCTGCTTTCTTATACTTGACGTAACTCAGGTATAGTTGGTAGTGGGCGTTTACTTGGGTCTCGTATGCTTGTTGCCAAAGGGCTTGTGCCTCCAAATGGTCGGATAGGGATTCCAATCCAACGGTATATTGGCTATGGCTTACTTTCCGGTTTTCTTCTGCCTGCTCCAAGGAGCGGTCTGCAATTTGACATTCCATTTTGGCTTCATCCAGGTTGTGTGCTGCTTGCGTCAGTTCGAGAAGCATTTGTTCGTTCAGATTTTCTTTTTCCAGCCGGGTTTGTTCCAGTTTGGCTTTGGCTGCCCGGACTTTATTGGAACGTTCACCGAAATGATACAATGGGAGACTCACGTTCAGCAAGACGGAAAAACTGCCGTCTTTGAAGAAGGTTTCGTCGTTTAGTTCAAAGCCGTGCAGGTAGTTGAATGCGCCTTGCAATCCGACTTTGGGCATTAATTCGCTGCGGTTCAGCTTGATTTGTTGCCGTGCCATGTCTTCCTGTTTGTCGAGTAGTACATATTCCGGGCGTGCAGAGATGTTGGAGATTTGTATTTCCATTCGTTGCTCAATTTCTGGGAAATCTTCTGAAATACGGATGGGGGTATCTAACGGTTTGCCTATCAGATGACAGAGATTCATGGTAGCCAGCCGGAGGGCGTTATCGGCTTTGCGGACGGCAAGTTCACTTTCATTGAGTTTGACTTGGACTTTGAGTACGTCGTTACGCGGCTTCAGGCCGTGACGGTGTGCACTTTCTACATTGTTCAAAAGTTCTGTGAGGACGGTTTGGTATTTTTCTGCCACTTTTTTCATCTCTTGTGCTTTTACCATCGAGGCGTAGGCATCATCTGTTTTCACGATGACTTGGGTGGCCGTCAGTGTTTCATTGATTTGTGCCATTTCGTTTCCCAATACAGACATCCGGTAGGCTGCTTGAATCTTTCCGCCCATATAGAGTGGTTGTTCCAATTGTATGCCGCCCAGAAACATCGGTCCGATTTTATAGTCGAGGTTTATACCCGGGAAGAAGGCGAATTGTTGGAGTTGTCCCGTGGAAGAGAATATGGGGAGTTGTCCGCTTCCGGAACTGTATCCACCGTTGGCGGTGCTATACAAGCCGGTGGCATTGGCAGTTAAATTAGGAAAGAAATTTCCTTTATAACTTTTCATCGTGTAGCGTGCACTCTCCGTCTGTTGGAAAGAAGCTGCCATTTCTTTGTTATGAGTCAAAGCCATTTCCCTACATTGTTTCAGGCTTAATGTCTCTTGTGCACGAAGTTGGGGAATGAGACATGTTATATATAGGATAGAAATGATGATCTTTTTCATGCGTCAGTCTGTTTGATGTGGAAGAATAAAGCATAAAGTATAGGAATAAATAAGAGGGTAATGAGTGTGCCGAACAACAGGCCGCCCATAATGGAAGCTGCCAATGAGCCGAACATGGAATCCGTCAACAGGGGAATCATACCCAGAATCGTGGTAAGCGAAGCCATCATGACCGGTCGCAACCGGCTTTGTGCACTGTCGATGAGGGCTGTGATGGGTTCTACCCCCCGGTTGAGCTGCAATGTGATTTCGTCCATCAGTACGATGCCGTTTTTAATAAGCATGCCGATAAGTCCCAAGGTTCCTACGATGGCTACAAAGTTGAAAGTCTTTCCGGTCATGAGCATGACCGCTACGACACCGACTAATATGAATGGCAGGCAGCAGAAGATGATAAGCGGTTTCCGGTAGTCTTTGAATAACATAATCAGGATGGTGATCATGAGGATGATGGCGAAAGGGAAGTTACGGAACAAGTATTCCATGGACTGGTTGTTGGCCGCTTTTTCTCCTTGCCATTCCAAACTATAACCTTCAGGAAGGTCAATCTGTTCTATTAAGGGGGCGATGCTTTGCCAAGCCTTTTCCGTTTCTATTCCCGGAGCCGGTGAACATTGCACGCTTTGGCTGCGTTGTCCGTTGTAACGTGGTATGACCGGGTCTTCCCAACGTATGTCTACTTTTTTGCTGATTTGCTTTAATGGCGTACTGCCCATCAGGCTTTCCACAAGTTCTTCTTTTGACAAGGTTCCGGATTTCAGTTTCACCATGGTTTCCTCGTTGAGAAGTCCGTTCAACGAAGGTAAGGAAGAAAACACCTGGGCGTTGTTCAGGTCTTCTATGGGGGTGCCTTTTTCGTTTAGGCAACGTAGGTAAATGTTGTCCCGATGAATACCTTGATAGAACGAACCGATGGGAATGCCGCTGGTCGCTGTAAGCAACGACATGCTGACATCATTCCGGCTTAACCCCAATGTACGTGCAGCCGGTTGGTCGTATTCAACCGTGAGTACTGGTATTTGCGGATCCCAGTTGGTGGTGATAAGTCTTATCTCCGGACTTTTTTCCATGATGACCCGTGCACTGTCGGCTAGCCTGTGGAGCACGGCTGGATCCGGCCCCAGGAATTGTGCTTCGATGGGGTACTTCTTGAACATCAGATTGTAGCGTTTCATCTTGACGTAAGCGTCAGGATAATGGGCCGTCAAGTAGTCTTGAATCTCGTCCATGTGATTTTCCAACTCTTCCGGTGAGGTGAAATCGATAATCAGTTCTCCGTACGACAATGAGGGGTTGGCAATGCTGCGCACCAAATTATAACGGCCGGGAGTTCCTCCTACTGAACGGGTTACGTGCGTGATTTCCTTACGGCTTTTCAGGTAGGCTTCTATCTCTTCCAGGTCATGTGCCACGCGGGATGAGTTGGTACCTTCCGGTAATTTGTATTCCATATACATTTGATTGTACACCATGTCGGGGAAGAAACCTTGCCGCATGTAACCGTAGCCCCAGGCTGACAATCCTAACAAGGCAACCATGGACAGCACAAAACTCCAACGGTGGCGCAGGCCGAAAGAGAGTGACTTACGCAGAAGGGCATACGGCCAACCCTTGTAAACCCGTTTGCCGGAAACGTTTTGATCTGCTTCCGGATGAAGACGGCGTTCGGCCATTAAGGGCACATGCGTCAGGGCCAATACCCAACTTAATAATAAGGATACGGCCAAAACGATAAATAAGTCCCGCGTGTAGACACCTGCCGTGTCAGGAGACATGAAGATGGGAAGGAAAGCGATAATGGCTATCAGTGTAGCTCCTAATAGAGGCATTGCTGTTTGCCGTCCGATGGCTGTCATGGCTTCCATCCTGTTTTTCCCGGCCTTCAGGTCCACCAGGATGCCGTCTACGATGACGATGGCATTGTCTACAAGCATTCCCATCGCCAATACGAATGCTGCTAATGACACACGTTGCATGGTGCCGTCCATGGTTTCCAGAAATAAGAAGGAACCAAACACAGTGACGACTAAGCTGATTCCGATAATCAATCCGCTTTTGAATCCCATGGTCAGCATGAGGATGAACACCACGATAATGACAGATTCAATCAGGTTGATGACGAAGGTTCCTAAAGAATCTCCGACACGTTCCGGTTGATAGAATACTTTATGGTAGTCAACTCCAACAGGCAAACGTTTGTCCTTTAGTTGGGACAGTTTCTTTTCGACGGCACTTCCCACTTTGACGATATCCGATCCCGTGGATGCAGCTATCAGGATGCCGATGGCGCGTTCGCCGTCGTAGAACATCTCATTCCGCGTGGGTGATTCGTAATCTTTTTCGATTCGGGCAATGTCGCGTAGGCGAAGTTGGTCGTCGTCATGTCCTTGTATGAGCATGTTGCCGATGTCTTCCACGGTTTGGAACTTGTTGTTTACCGTAACACGGATACGGTTGTCTCCATTTTCGTAATATCCAGTATAAGTGGTTTGGTTCTGTCCGTTCAAGGTTGCCAGTACTTCAGCCGGTTTTACACCGAGGTTGGCCATGCGGTCTTGCAGCAGGGATATGTTGATACATTCCGGCCGTTTGCCATATAGTTCCACACGTTCAATCCCTTTCAGTACAGCGAGTTCCCGTTTGATGAGTTCTGCATAGTCGGACAGCTCGCGATCGCTCAGACCGTCTCCGGTGAGGGCATAAAACATGCCGTATACATTCCCGAAATCATCTTTTACTATCGGTGCGGAGGCTCCGGCGGGCAACGTATTCCGTACGTCTTCTACTTTGCGTCTGAGAAGGTCCCAATACTGTTCCACATCGTCATCCTTGACGGTGGTCAGCAATTCCACTTGAATAAGTGAAAGGTCGTTGTAAGAGTAGCTTTCGATATAGTCGATGCCGCCCATGTTGCGGATGCTTTTTTCCAATACGTCTGTCACTTCTAGCTCGACCTGATGAGCAGAGGCTCCGGGGTAGGTGGTGACAATCATGGCCGTTTTGACTTTAATTTCAGGATCCTCCAGTTTGCTCATCTCGTAACACGACCATGCGCCGCCTACTATGAGTACCGCAATGAAGAAATAAACCAGGTTACGGTTTTTGAAAGCCCATTTGCTGATGTCTGTCATAACAATCCTCCGATATTGGTTTTACTTGTGGCCGACAGTGGAGTTACAGTTTCCCCGTCTTGAATATGATGGATACCGGAAGAGACGATGAGGTCTCCAGGTTTGATTTGCGCTGAAGTGACTGTGGCTTTTCCGTCGGTATGCAGTCCGATGAGGATGATATTACATTTACGTACTTTCTTTTGTGCCGTCTCATAAAGGAAAACGCTTGTTTTTCCATTTTCGTGCAATATGGCATTTGCAGGGATTGTCATTGGAGCTTTTTCCGTGGTGTCGCATAGGATGGTCACCATTGTGTTCATGCCAGGAGAGGGTTGGGGGAGAGAAGTGTTTTCCCATTTCAAACGCATGGTGTATAATTGGTTGGCATTGGCTCTCGGGATGACATAGAGCGGTCGTAGGGTATGGTGCTTGCCTGGATAAATGTCGAAAGTGCAATAGTATTCTTTGAATTGCCCGCGTCGTATGTATTCGGCTGCAGGCAGATTGATTTCCACTTCCGGACGTTCGCTGCTCATCATGGTGAGTACGGGCATACCGGCTCCCACTGTTTCATGAGGTTCAAACAGGTGCTTGTCGATGTAACCGTCAAAGGGGGCATACAACCGGGTATAGGATAGTTGGTCCTTATGATGGTTGTATTTGGCTGTGATTTGTTTCAATCCATATTCTGCTTTGTCGTTGGCTGCCGGTGTGGTGCCTCCGTCTTTATATAAGGCCATGACCCGTTCAGCCTCACTCTTCACTTGTAGGTATTCAGCTTCCGTGGCATCCAGTTGTATTTGGTAATCCGTGGGGTCGAGGTCTGCCAGAAGTTGCCCTTTTCGTACCCGTGTTCCGTCCTTTACATATATTTTACGAATGGTTCCGCTGACCCTGAATGACAGGTTGGCATCTTCCGCAGCCTTTACTTTACCCGGGTATTGAAGGATGCTCTGTTCGGCAGCGGAAATCACGGTGTCTGTTTTGACAGTTTGCCGACGGCTGCTTTCCTGTCGCGTTTGTGAGCAGGCTGTGAATAAAAAAAGGATAAATCCTCCTATGATAACATTAAACTTCTTCATAAAAATGGTTCTTTGGTTCTATATGCAAATATATTTGGTTTGTCGGATATTTGAAAGTTCTAAAGGGCTTATTTTTTGTCTGATTTGTATGTTTTTAACTACCGATGTGACTAAAGTTTTTCAGAATTATATTTATTTTGTTCCAATGAACAGTTTTATTAATAATTAAGGATGGAGCAAGCTATGATTCCTATACGGGTAAGCCGTTTGTCCGATTGGAAAATATATGGTTCTCAGTGGGGGCGTTTGCGTTCCACGCTTGATCGATGTGGTGTGTTCTTTTGTCGTGCGGGAGAAGTGGAATTGGAAATAGACAATACACCTTATATAATAAAGCCGGGAGATATTTGTTTTTATGTGGCTTCGGCTTTGGTACGCGTATTGCGGGTCGGTGGAGAAATAGACGGTGTAGTGGTAGAGGTGGACGTGGATTATATTTTGCCTATCAGTAACAAAGTGTTGAATGTGCAGGACATTTTGTTCATGCGCGACCATCCTTGTATTACGCTGACAGATGCGCAGTGTCGGTATGTGGATAAACTTTTGGAACTTTATATGCGTAGGATAAAAGAAGGAGACGGGCAAGTGGGCAGTTCCAAATGCCGTTCCTTGAAAGTCGAGTTGATTAAGGCCGGTGGTCAAGCATTATTTTATGAATTGCTGATGATATACTATACCAACCGGCCGATGCATCCTGTACAACGGACACAGAAAGATATTATTTTTCAACGTTTCATTGTGGATTTGTTCAATCATTACCGGGCAGAGCGCGAAGTCCTTTTCTATGCGGAAAGACAGAACCTTTCGGCACGTTACTTTTCTTCGGTTGTGAAAGAAAAGTCCGGGCGTAGTGTTTTGCAATGGATCATACAGATGGTGATTTCAGAAGCCAAACAGCTATTGGAGTGTTCGGAGTTGAGCATTAAGGAAATTGCTGTCAGGTTGAATTTTTGTACGCAATCGTTTTTCGGAAAGTATTTCAAGCAATACGTAGGCGTGTCTCCGAAGGAATATCGTGAACGTTCCTTGGCTTTGTGAGATTTTGGTATACTTATTGTAAAACGGCTAAAAGAGGCGGATTTAACGCCTCTTTTCCGTTATTTCACGATGAACCATGGGTTTAATAAGTTTTCCTTGTTGTAATGTAACGGTGTCCTTTCATCCGTTAGGTATATATTTTTTCCGGAAGCCCTTACAATGGCATGTCCGGCTGCCGTATCCCATTCCATTGTGGGGGCAAAACGCGGATAGATGTCTGCCGAGCCTTCTGCCACCCTGCATATTTTGAGTGAACTTCCGCAAGAGATAAGGTTTACATGTCCATATTCGCTTTCCAGCTTACGGATGTATTCCTCCGTCTCAGGGGAAAGATGGGAACGGGAGGCTACGACCACAAAGCCTTTCGTGTCGGCCTGTTCCAAAGGCAACCGGTCTGCCTGTTCCATCAAATCGTCGGGAGAAAGGCCGGCGGAACGGGTATCAATATCTTCTATCCTGTAAGCCCCGATGCTGTCTTCTGAGAAATAGAGCGTACGGCTGACCGGTACGTAAATTACCCCCAATACGGGGATGCCGTTTTCTACCAGTGCAATATTGACCGTGAATTCTCCGTTTCGTTTGATAAATTCTTTTGTGCCGTCCAATGGGTCTACCACCCATAAGGTTTTCCATCCTTTTCGTTTGTCATAGTCGGTCAACCGGCCTTCCTCGCTCAATACGGGAATGGACGTGGCGTCCAATTCGTCCATGATACGGGCATGAGAACGTTTGTCAGCTATGGTCAGCGGGGAATTGTCCGCTTTGCGTTCGATGGCGAAATCTGCCTTGGGGTCATCGTAAATGTTCAGAATGTCCTTTCCGGCAAGCAGGGCTGCCCTGATGGCACAAGATAATAATTCGTTTTGCATGATGTTCCTGTTGTAGATGCTTTAGTAAAGATGGCAAAAGATGAGTGCACAATCTCCACCTTACAAAGATAACAAAAATCGGTGTAAAACTTGGGCTTGCAATACAAAATCTGTATGAAAAACGTTTATGAATGCCTTTTGAATGGGCTCGGAATGAAAATTCTACCACTCTTTCCAGAAAACCGGACTGAACAGGATCAGCACACTGAACAATTCCAGACGACCGATAAGCATAAGGAAAGACATGACCCATTGACACACGTCGGGCATGCTGCTCATGGTGTATGCCGGACCGTAGTAGCCGAAGCCCAAACCGGTATTGCCCATGGCAGAGAGGGAAGAGGTCAGGGCTTCCAGGAAGTCTATTCCGAAAAACGTGAGCAGGAAACACCCTGCAAAGCCACATAACAAATAAAAAAGCGTGAAAGTCGTGACGGTATTCAATAAGGGGAGAGGGACAACGTGTTTGTTGATTCGCACCGGCAGAATGGCATTGGGGTGAATAAGCCTTTTGAATTGGTTCTTGATGGCGTGAAACAGAATCATGATACGCATGTTCTTGATACCGCCGGCTGTGGAACCTGTACATCCTCCGGCCAGTATGGCAAAAATCAGGAGCACCCAGGTGAATTGGGGCCATAAAGTATAGTCGTCGGTCACGAGGCCGCAAGAGGTATGGATGGTAGAGACTTGGAAGAGTGCCTTGCGGAAAGCTTCTTCGAGTGGATATTGTCGTTGGAAGAACAGGCTAGCCGTGATGAGGAGTGTGATGGCACATACGGAACCCAGGAACCATCGTGTTTCACCATCTTTGAAGAATTTGCTGAATTTGCCTTGCAGGCATAAAACCAACAGGGAGAAATTCAAACTGGCGATGACCATAAAGGCTGAGGTGACGTATTCAATGAAAGGAGAGTCCCAATAGGCTATGCTGTCTTGTTTGGTGGAGTAGCCTCCGGTTCCCATAATGCTGAACGAATGGCACACCCCGTCGAACAGGTTCATGCCTCCGAGACAAAGTAAACCGATACATAAGCCGGTCAGGATGATGTACACGGTCCAGATGAGTTTGGTGGTCATGCTGATTTTCGGGTGCAGTTTGTCGTGCGTCACGCCCGTAGCTTCTGCGCTGAAAAGCTGTAGATTACCTCCGCCGAATATGGGCAGTAAGGCTATGGTGAAGCATACGATGCCCAAACCGCCCACCCATTGAGTCAGGGCGCGCCAGAAAAGCATGCCTTTGGGCATGGAGTCGATATGGTCGAGCACGGTGAAGCCGGTGGTTGTAAAACCAGACATGGTTTCGAAGAATGCACCTGATACGGACGGGATTTCACCGCTCATCAGGAACGGAAGCATACCTAAAATGGTAAACATCAACCAAGTGAGGGTTACGATACAATAGCCGTCCCGGCGTGTCATCCAGGTTTTGGCACCTTTACCATAAGCCGTCAGTCCTCCTCCGGTAATCAAGTTGATGCCCGCAGCGTATAAAAAATATTTATAGCTGTCTTCGTGGTATAGTAAGGAGACGCCCATACAAATGAGGAGCATGCCGCCCTCTACCCAAAGCAGGATGCCGATTACGTAGGCAATGAGTTTGGCGTTGATGATATTGTTGAGCGGTGCATGTCCGTTGTTTTCTTTGGATTGAAAGTCGTAAGTCGTTTGGCTCATATTAATAAGATGAATGGATATGGAATATAATATTGAATTATTGGGTAACGGGTTCACGGGCGTAATATCAACTCCCAGTCTGTGACATCCAAACGTTTTCCGAATTTGGTACCTACTTTTTCAAAAAAGGCTACTTGTTCAAATCCGAGTTTGCGGTGCAGGGCATAGCTAGCTTCATTTCCGTGGGTGATACAAGCAATGAGTACATAACAGCCTGATTTCCGGCATTCCTCAATCAGCCGTGACATCAGTTGTCGTCCTATGCCCTGGCGGGCAGACGAAGAAGAGACGTAGACGGTTGTTTCCCACGTATGGCAATAAGCAGCCCTTTCCTGCCACAAATGGGCATAGGCATATCCGATGACCTGTCCGCCCTCTTCGAACACCAAATAAGGAAACCGGGAAGAGATGTCGGCAATACGTCGGTACATCTCGTCTTCAGAAACGGCTTCAGTCTCAAAGGTAGCTACGCTATGTAGGATATATTCATTATAGATGTCTGCGATGGCTTTAGCGTCGCTAAGCTTTGCATATCTGATCATGACTGATTTTTATTTGATATGCAAAAATACGAAAAACGCCTGTCATTACAGCCTTTCGGGAGGATTTATTCGCCAAGAGGATACAAAAAACTCTGAAGTAACTGTACTTCAGAGTTTTAAGCGGTGCGTACGGGACTCGAACCCGTGACCCCATGCGTGACAGGCATGTATTCTAACCAACTGAACTAACGCACCTTTAAAAGAGGAATCAGGCGATTTCCTGATTGCGAGTGCAAAGGTAGATAAAACGAATGGATGAACCAAACTTTTTGGCGTTTTTTTCTCTGCTTCGTTTGTCTTTTCTGTCGTTTTTCCCCCGCAGACTCTGGTTTTACGCTTTCCTCTTTTCGTTTTTGCTGTCTTTATTCATTTAAATAAGTCAGAACCTTTCCGCTGAGTTGGAGCAAAGAGATTTCGCACATTTTGGTATCGTATTCCGAAACCAGAAGTCGTTCTTCCGCATCCAAAAGGCTTTGTTGGGCTTCTCGCATTTCAAATCCGGAGAGGTCTCCTTTCATGTAACGCAGATTGGCATATTCGTAATTTTCCTGGGCGGCCACAAGGTTTTGGCGTTCCATCAGCATCACCTGCCAGTTGTTGCGATAGGCTTGCCACAAGTCGCTCAAATCCGATTTCAAAGACAGTTTCAGATCTTCCCGTTCCAGTTCGGCGTATTCAATGGCCAGTTGTGCATTTCTTTTTTGCATTTTCCGTTTGCCGTCGAATAAGTTGAAACCGATGGTGATGCCGGCGTTCAGTCCCCAGTTGTCCCGCTTCTTTGTGGAGGAAAGCTCGTAGCGGTTTAAAGTGTATCCATATCCTGCATTCAGACGTACGTAAGGATAGTCGCGGGACATGATTTTCTTATAGTCGGCTCGTACGACTTCCGTATTATTGTCCGCCATTAGCAAGGAGGCGTTGGTGGCCAATGTGGCTTGCCATAATTCATCGTATTGCAAATCCGGATTGACATCTATCGCCGTATCTCGTATGCCGATAAGTGCCGTTACGTCATGGTTGGCCATCAGTTCGTTCAATCTTATCCGGGATGAGTTCAGTACTTCCCGTTGTTTCATGTATTGGGCACTGTCTGCGTTGAAGTCGACCTTGGCTTGCAAATAATCCAGACGCGAGAAATTACCGATGTGGTACCTGACTTCCACGATACGCATGCGTTCCTGCGATAAAGACATGGCATGGCGGAAGTTCTTCAAACGGATTTTTTCTTGTATGTAATTGTAATATTCGGCCGTAAGCGATGCCACATAGTCTTCTATCGTAATGCGGGTTTGCAGTTCCCCCTGTTCTTTTAGGAGCTGCAGTTGCTTGTAATTGGTCCACACGCTGAAACCGTCGAAAACAGTCCAGTTCAGGTCGATGCCGGCATCTACAGTCCCGTCATACGCTCTGCGCTCGGTGGTGGTAACGTTTGTGGAGCGGGGAGTAGTACGGGTTGACCCCAAATCACCACTGTAGGATGCACTGAGGTCTACAGTGGGCAACATTCCCGCATTGGCCCGCGTGGCGTTGTTTGCAGCCGTCTCTTGTTGGTTTTTTACCATTCGGATGGAGAAGTTGCTCTCCAGTCCGCGTGATAAACATTCTTGCAAAGTGACTGAACCTTCCGCTTCCATCATGTCTTGTTGGGCCTGTATAGGCAATGTGCACAAAAATAAAACAGGCCACAGTATCTTATTTTTCATTTTTCTCCTTTTTATTGATTCGATTGGTTGATATGTAACTATACACAGCCGGAACGATATACATGGTAAGGAAAGTGGAAACCACCATACCGCCTACTACGGCAATACCCATGGCAATACGTTGGTTGCAGCCTTCTCCTGTGGCAAAGGCCAGGGGGATCAATCCTAAAACGGTAGAAGCGCTGGTCATTAAGATTGGTCGCAAGCGTTGCAGGGCAGCATCGTGTACAGCCGTTACCTTGTCTTCACCGTTTTCTTGTTTTAAATTCGCGAACTCTACAATCAGGATACCGTTTTTAGCCACCAGTCCGATTAACATGATGATACCGATTTGGCTGAATACATTCATGGTGATATCGTTGAAGTACATGAATATCAATGCACCGGCAATCGCAAGCGGTACGGTAAGCATGATGATGAAGGGGTCTTTGAAGCTTTCGAACTGGGCGGCCAGAATCAAATAAATGAGTACTAACGCCAAAACAAAAGCGAACATCAGACTGGAGGAACTTTCGCGGAATTCCTTCGAGTCGCCGGACAACGAGGTGCGGAACGTGTCGTCCAATACCTCTTTGGCTATCTTGTCCATTTCGTCCAATCCTTGTCCTATGGTCTTTCCCTCGGCCAGACCAGCGGAAATCGTGGCAGAGACAAAGCGGTTGTAACGGTAAAGTTTCGGAGGGGCGATGCTGCTTTCCAATTCGATGAGATTATCCATTTGAATCATCTTACCGTCGCTGCTTCTCAGATAAATGGCTCGTAAATCGGCTGGTTTGTTACGTTGCTGCCGGTTTATTTCGCCTAGAATTTCGTACTGCTTTCCATTCAGGTAGAAATAGCCCATACGTTGTCCGCTCAGTCCGTATTGCAGGGTCTCGGACAAGTCTCTTGTGCTAACCCCCATGATATTAGCCTTGTCGCGGTTGATGTGGATACGTAATTCAGGCATGCTGAATTTCAAGTCCACGTCCGCCATTTGAAATACAGGATTCTCGTAGACTTTTTCCATAAACACCGGAAGGACTTTTTCCAACTTCTCAATGTTGGTCGCTTGCAAGACATATTGTATAGGCATACTCGACCGACGCCCGCCGAATGAGGATTGTTGCTGTACGAACGCACGCGCTTTGGTTTTCTTTTTGACGGCTTGCGACAATTTTTCGGCAGCCTCCATCTGGGTGTAATCCCGGTCTCCCATGTCTTTCAGGCGGATTTGGATATTTCCGCTTCCGCTGGATACACGGGCAGTCACGGCATCTGCGTCGGGAATCAATGAGTCTACAACCAGGTTGATGTCTTCTGTGTAGTCGCGTAAATATTCATAAGTGGCTCCCTCTGCTCCCCGGGTATTGATTGTAATCATGGAACGGTCTTCCAAAGGAGCCATTTCAGACGGTATTTGTCCCCATAGATATACGATAATTCCTACCATGGCCACGATAAAGGGCAATACCCATACACGGTGGCGTAATACGACGCGCAATGAACGACTGTATATGTTGTTCATTCCGATAAAGAATGGTTCTGTGAACCGGTAGAAGAAATTCTTTTTCTTGTGTTGTTTCAATAATTTGGTAGCCAACATAGGGGTGAATGTCAAAGCCGAAAAGGCCGAAATGACCACTGCTCCTGAAATGACCATACTGAACTCTCGGAAAAGCCGTCCGGTCGTACCTTCCATAAATACGATAGGGAAGAACACGGCTACCAGGGTGACCGTCGTGGAAATGACGGCAAAAAAGATTTCCTTGGCGCCTTCTATTCCGGCCTTCTTCGGATTCATGCCCTGCTCTATACGGATATAGATGTTCTCTGTCATCACAATGGCATCGTCCACCACAAGTCCGACGGCCAGTACGACGGCCAACATGGTCAGTACGTTGATGGAGAAGCCAAACAAATACATGATGAAAAACGAACCGACCAAAGAGACCGGAATCACAATACAAGGTACCAATGTGACGCGCCAGTCACGCAAGAACAGGAAGATGATGATAATTACCAGAACGAAAGCCTCGTACACCGTTTGTTTCACTTCGTTGATGGAGGCGCGGATGAATTTGGTATTGTCGAATCCGTAGCTGTAATGTACATCGTCCGGCAGGTCCTTTTTCATTTGCTCCATGCGTTCATATACGGCATCGGCGATATTGATATGATTGGCACCCGGTTGAGGCACGACGACTACGCCGACCATCGGCACACCGTTCATCTTCATGTAACTTTTGATGTCGGCTGCTCCAAGTTCGGCCCGACCGATGTCGCTGAAACGGATAATTTGGTTCCCTTCGTGTTTCACAATCAAATCGTCGAACATCTTGGCCGTGTTCATCAATCCCATGGTACGGATGTTCAGTTCTATGGTATTTCCTTCTATGCTACCCGATGGCAATTCGACATTTTCATTGTCCACTGCATTTTTGACGTCCATAGGCGTGATACCGTAGCCGGCCATTTTGATGGGGTCGAGCCACAAGCGCATGGAATATTTTTTCTCTCCCCAAATGGAAACACTACTTACGTCGGAAATCGTTTGTAACTGCTCCTTGACGGTCAGGTCGGCAATTTCGCTTAATTCGAGCAAAGAACGTTTTTCACTTTGCAGGGCGACCATAAGAATAGGAGAGGCATCGGCATCGGCCTTGGATACGGTAGGAGGGTCGCAGTCACGTGGCAAGTAACGTTGGGCGCGGGAAACTTTGTCGCGGACATCGTTGGCCGCAGTTTCCAGGTCGACCGAAAGTTCGAATTCTACCGTGATGCGGCTTTGACCTTGCTGGCTGACACTCGTCAGAGAGCGGATACCCGGAATACCGTTGATGTTCTGTTCCAACGGTTCTGTAATCTGGTTCTCAATGACATCGGCATTCGCTCCTGCGTACGAACAGGAAACCGATATAATCGGGTTGTCCACCGATGGATATTCACGTACACCGATATAAAAATAACCAATCATTCCGAACAATAGGATGATTACGGTCATCACGGTAGCCAATACGGGGCGGCGGATACTTAACTCTGATATATTCATATACGTCCTCCTTCTCTTAATCTACGCGGTCGAGTACAACGGGTAAGTCGGTGCGCAACTGCAACGTTCCGGATGTGATTAGCGTGTCTCCCACCTGCAATCCTTTTAATACTTGCACGCGTTCTTCTGTGCGCAGACCTACGGTCACTTCAACCGGTTGGGCTTTGCCGGATTTATATAAGAATACTTTATCTTTACCCATTTCCGGTACGATGGCTTCGGCCGGAATAGCAATGGCATCTTGAATTTCCTGCTTCTTGAGGTTGATGCTGGCATAACGTCCCGGCGTAAGGCGTCCGTTGGGATTCTCATATAAGGCACGGACTTTCAGCGTGTGCGTGTTTTCGTCAATGGCAGACTCTTTGGCATATACTTTTGCCGGGAAGTTTTGTAAAGAACCGTCTATGGTGAATGTCAGAGCCGTACCCGGATTGACTTCATTCACATAACGTTCCGGGACGGAAAACTCCACTTTCAGCGGGATGATACGGGTGAGTTTGCTCACGATGGTGGTAGGAGATGCGTATGCTCCCACGCTGATTTGGCGCAAGCCGATCACTCCGTCGAAAGGCGCCCGTAATTCCGTTAACTCTATTTGAGTTTTTACGATGTCGATTTCTGCTTTTAAGGTTTCGAGTTCCGTACGTACTTGTTCGTATGCCTCCTGGCTTACCGCATCGTGCTGCAATAGGGTGCGTTGACGGTACACCCTGTCATTGGCCAGTTTGAGTTGGGCTTGCAAGCGTTTCAATTCGGCCTGTAATTGCCTGTCGTTTACCTTGGCAAGTAATTGGCCTTTGGTGACGTGGCTTCCTTCTTTGAACCCAATCTCTACGACTTGTCCGGATGTCTCGAAGGAAAGGTCTACTTCTTCGTCTGGTAATAGATTGCCGCTTACTGTGAATTCGTCAGTAAGGACACCCGTACGGACTTTTAGTGCGTTCACATTCAAAATATTCTTTTTTGCTTTATCTCCGCTTTCTACTTTGTCGGCTTGAGCCAATTCGGAATTTAATTTGGGTAATTGGGAATAAACTCCCCATACCACTAAACCACATGCGATAAAGGCAATGAGCCCCCATTTCACTTTCTTGTTCATTAATCTCCCTTTTTTATATATGCTGTTTGTTAATTTTAAATTCTCTGCTGACGGAAAAACGTTGTTTTATGAATAAACCAAATGACAGTGTATTAGGCTTTTTCATATATAACTTATACCTAAAACCGCAATATTAATCTTTCTTGGAAGCAAATAATCTAAATAAGTATGTTTCATGTCGTATTTTGTTTCTTTAGTATTATGGGAGTAAAAGTACAAATAAATTTGGTAGGAGATTCTTATTTATACATTTTTTAATGATAAAACAAACAGTTTCAGAAAAAACGGAACAGTAGATCATTGACGGGCAGAGTGGATTTCCTTGTATGCCGTAGGTACCCTCTACACAGGAATTTTGGAAAAAGATGTTTCATCTTTCAGATTTCACGATAAGTTACTCGTAATATTAATGTTATGAGCTGAAGGATGTTTCAGGTATCCTTCAGCCACGCTTCATTTCGTTCTAAGGAGAACGGAAAATCGTTTGGCTGAGATTGAAAAATCGTTTGGCTGAGAACTTTTTATCGCTTTCCGCAATGAAAGAAAGCTGAAAGATACACTTTCTATCTTTCATCTCGTAACATGTTATATGATAGTCTTTTATCGTATAACCTGAAAGATGAAACATCTTTTTCCAAAATTCCTGGGGGGGGGATGCAGTTCAGAGGAGTAAAGGCCAGAACTTTCTTTCTCTTCAGACTAACAAAAATTTATGCTTAATCAAGGAATCCCTTGTAATGACGCATCATCATCTGGGACTCAAGATTGCGTACCGTATCAAGCGCAACGCCTACCCCTCGCCTCTCAACTACTACTTCTTCCCGAAGAGCGTGTGCACGTAATCCTAGTTTCCCCCATTGACTGTAGGTCTGTGAACGAGGTGGTGTGCCACGGCATTCCCGATTCGCGGAAACTGCGGAGCGGAGACATCGTCAACTTGGACATCACGGTGTACTACAAGGGCTACGCCGAAAACGAAACAAAGCGTGGGTCTATGGGCGCCATTACCACCGACTATGCCGACCCCTATGCAGTGAACTGCTCGTTCTTCGATAACCGCGTGAAGATCGAACCGTGGGACGGCTCGGGCGCCAACGACGAGTCCGCATTCACGCCCGTTATCCAGGGTGCTTAAGAGGAAGGGACGGAGATACTCATGGCTCAAAAATACGGCATTGCGATCGATTATCGTCGCTGCATTGGCTGCGGAAGCTGCTCAGTTTCTTGCAAGCTGGAGAACAACCTGCCCAATGATGTGTGGTACTGCACGGTAAACAC
>OGPT01002074.1_pt1 | contig 16852 bp, 21 predicted proteins | sample 1552951 | NCBI WGS metagenome assembly OGPT01 (sample SAMEA2580224, study PRJEB22360) | human gut metagenome | biome: human gut; feature: human-associated habitat; material: faeces | place: Denmark | collected 2008/2010
TTTCTAATTTTATTTTTTTCCATTCTTCTTTTATTTTTCTTATTACTGATATAATTAAAATTGCTTAAATATTCCCTAAAAATTCAAATATTTTATTATAATATGTGTCTGGTTCTTTATATTTTGAATCAGTATGCCCAGCATCTTTAATTATTAATTTGTCTTTTTTACAATTAGCTGCTTCATATAATTGTTCACACATATATTCTGGAACAAAATCATCTGCATCTCCATGAATAAATAATATAGGTGTTTTACTTTTCTTTACTTGCTCTAATGCAGATGCCTTTTTTATGTCATATCCAGCACGTACTTTTGCAACTATTTGAAACATATTAAGTACTGGGAACTTTGGGATATTAAATCTTTTCTTTGCTTCTGATGCAAAAATATCCCATACAGATGTGTAACCACTATCTGCTATTATTGCTTTAACATTAGAAGGTAGTTCATCTCCAGATGCCATTAAAACTGTTGCAGCTCCCATTGATGATCCATGTAATACTATTTCTGAATTTTGGTTCTGATTTACAATTAATTTTATCCATTCTTGCAAATCATCTTTATCTAACCATCCCATCCCAATGTATTCTCCTTCGCTTTCTCCGCAGCCTCTCATATTTGGAATAAGAACATTGTAATCTTTTTCAGAAAAATGTTGTCCAATTGTTAATACTGATTCTGGTGTTGAACGATATCCATGTAGTATTATTGCCCATTTGTTATTTTCTTCATTTACTATATATTCTTTTCCTTTTAATTTTATTCCATCATTTGCTGTTATCTCAACTTCTTTTGAAGCTATATTTTCACTCCACTCTTCGGCCTGCTGTCTGGTTTCCTTTTTATTTTCTTGAATTATATCTTCTGTTTCTTGTGCTATACTCATGTCATTTTTTACTTGTCGGTCTCCACCATCACCACTTCTTGCAATAGCATAATTTACGAAATAATTTCCAACTCCGATTGTTACTCCTGCTATTATTAATAGTAATGTTATCACTGCTATGACTATTATTTTTATTTTTTTCTTTCTTGAATTTTCCACACATTTTAACTCCTTATTTTTTTCTGTATTTTAACATATGACATTGTTTTATTCAAGGAAATATCTTCATTCATATATTCAAGTAATTAATTATATTGTAAATATATTTTTTTAATGTTAGACTTAAATTGTATTATAAATTTATAAGAAAAGGTGGGTAAAATGTATGGAAGAAAAAAAGACAATTAAAATTAGTTTGTCAACATTCTTTTTATTACTAGCTTTAATAGCTATTGTTGTAATGGCTATTTTTATGTACAAATTTTATGATGACAAAAAGAAAGCTGACGAAAAATCATCAAACTTAGAAAATCAATTGAGCACTCTAAATGAAACAGTTAAAGATTTAAATGACAAAATAAGCAATACTAGCAATACAAACGAGGTTTCTAACTCAAATAATACTACAACTAGTTCAGAAACATCATTTACAGATGCTGAAATTAAAACGTCTTTATCTAAATTTTTAGAAATCTATGCAAATGCAAATTGTGATTCACTTTTAGATTATTTATCAGAACAAGGACTTTTAGGAAACACTCCTTATGATTCTACAGTTTCGGATGATGGTGTTGTTACAACTAATGTTAAATTTTCAGATTATAAAAAAGCAATGTTAAACTATGTATCTGAAGACTTTTTTAATAGAAATTGGACTTCAAGTCAATACTTCTCTGAAAATAATGATGGTTATCTTGTAAAAGGTCAAGGCGGAGGTAGTTTACGTGAATATACTGTTAATAGTATATCTAAGGTTACCGATGATACTTATTCTGCTAATACTACTTCAACAAATTTAGATGTTTCTGAAGCTCCTTCTGGAAATGAAAAAATTACTTTTTCAATATCATCATATAATGGAAAATGTGTTATTGATTCCTTTGATTTAGATAATATTTAGATTTGAATAAAACACTACATAACTTCGTAATGAAGAAATGTAGTGTTTTAATTTATTTTAACTTTTAGATATGTACATAAATGGCGTATCACAAATTGCAATGATTATTTCTAATATAGATGTCATTGTTGCAATGCTTAGAATAGTGCTATAGTCATAAATTCCGACAAATGCAAAAAATACAAAGAAATAATTTTCTAAACAGTTTGAAATTATTGTAGATATGTTATTTCTAAGCCATAATCGTTTTGGAAATTTCTTTTTAAGTTTTTCAAACAAGTATATATCTAGCATGTTGCTCGCTCCAAACATAACTATACTTGAAATACTTACTCTCACATTTATTGAAAATAATGTTTTCATACTTTCATGGCTTAAATCTGTTTTGCTTGGAATATATGAAACCGCAAGCGTTGTTGCCAATATAAAAATTATTTGTGAAACGATGGCTAACATTACTGCCTTTCTACTATCTTTCACGTCATATTTTTCACTTAAAATATCTGTGGCAAGAAAGATTGATGCAAACATTACATTACCTAAACTTGCTGTTAATCCGAGGATGTCTATGCTTTTACATACAAGGATATTTGCCATAATTGTAGCAATACTTATCCATACATATAATCCTTCTTTTTTAAACATTTTCTCCATACATACAACTATACTAAAAGTTGCAATTATACTTATAATTCCTAATACAATATTCATTTTTACCTCTTTCCTTTTTTATACTAGGTGGCGTAGACTAACTAGTATATTTTTCTTTAATTTTATGTATTATTTTACATTTATTGTGATTTATCTTTTCTTTGCGATTATATTATATAAATGCCAATGTTTTATATTTCCTAATCCTGTTGTTAAATCTTTTTCTATTTCGTGAAATTCAACCATTTCAAAAGAATCTTCAAACAATTTCAAAACTTGTTCTTTGCTTAAAAATATTATTTCTTCTTTGTCTTTCCATGCATCATTTAATCCAAAGAAATTTCCAACAAAATATCCGATCTTTTAAAATGCTGTTTGTTATTCTATTCCAAAATTCTTGAAAGCACTCCTTTGGGCAAAATGGTACGCTAAAATTTGCAACTAATAAATTAGTTGGTTCTAACTTTATATCTTTAAAATTTTGTTTTTCAAACCTGAACTTTTTTTGTTCTTCTTGACTTAACTGATTTGCTATAATTTCTTCTGTATCTACTCTATCTATAGCTAATACTTCCCAACCGTTTTTTATTAGATATACTGTGTCTCTTCCAGCTCCGCATCCTAAATCTATTGCTTTTCCTGGTGTTACATTCATTTTTATAAATCTTGTTACCATTTTATTTTGTGGTGCATCTTTTGTATTTTGATAAAATTTTTCGTTTTCCATTTTATATATTGACCTTCTATACTTCTATATTCCTATATGTACCATATTATATCTGCTCTACTGCGTTTTTTCAATTATTTCTTGGGTTTCATTTATACAATTTAGTACATAAAAATTATTGTAACTATATATGTTTATTGTAATCTTACCATTAAATATGACATAAAAATAAGCTTGCAAAAATAGATTTGCAAGCTTATTTTTTTATTAATTTTTATTTTGATGTTTTTTCGTCTATTTCTTCTTGTCCTTTGTTGTCATCTTTTTTTATTGAATCAACTATTGTAATGAATTTAACTTTTCCTTTATTTTCGTCATCTAATTTTGTGAATGTGTTGTATTCGTCTGATAATTCTTTTAGTTTTTCTGCTCTTGTTTCTAAGTTTTTCAAATCTCCTGTTATATAATTGCAGATAACATCAATTCCTGTTTTATTAAACTCTGCTGTTCCTTCTGCTAATTCTGCCGCTCCAGATTGGATTGTTTTTGCTCCTTCTACTAATTGATTGTTTGCACTGTATAGTGCTTGTGAGCTTGTATTTATTGTACTTAGTCCTGCTTTCATTTGCTCAGAACCTTGTGCTAATTTTGTTGTTCCAGCTTCTAGTCCTAATGTTCCTTGGTATAGTTTGTTTGCTCCTGCTGCCATTTTTCCTGTATTTGTATATAGCCCTTTAATGTTTGTGTTTAATGCTCCTACTTGTTCTAACAAACCATTAACTCCTTCGCTAACATCTCCTGCACCTTTGGCTAAAGTATCAACTTGTTGCTTTAATCCAGATATTTGCGTATTTGATGCATTTAATGATGTAATCATGTTATTTAAATATACATTATCTGCTGTTAATGTCGCAATTGTTGATTGGTTTGCTGTTATTTGTGCTTTTATTGCTTGTGCCGTTGCTTCTGATAATGTTGTATCTTCTAATACTTTGCTTAATTGTTCTGTTGTTGTATTCAATGTTGTAATCATTCTTTTGTTTGTATCTATTTGAGAATTTATTTTATTTATTTCTTCTGTATAGTCTGTCGTTTTCATTGCTGCGCTTAATTGTGTTAATCCGCCTGAAATATTTTGTGCTCCATTTTTCAAGCTAGTCATTGATTCTTGTGAACCATCTAACATGTCTGACATTGTTTTTACGCCATTGTTTACAGCTCCTAAATTATCTGATAAAGATTTAGTTCCTGATGTTAAATCTGGTACTTGTGCATTAAGGTTCTTTATTCCAGTATCTATGCTTGAGTAACTCGTGTTTGCAGAACTTACTCCATTTGAAAATTTATTTAATGCTTGATTAAATTCTTCTGATTTTTCAACATAAGTTGTTGTTCCATCTGATAATGTTTTTGCTCCGTTTTCAATTTGTTTGCTTGCAGATTGTAGTGTTTCAACTTTGCTATATATGTCATCTAATTTGCTGAATATATCTAATTCTGAATCTTCAATTAATTTTGGTGTTGTATAGTTTATGATGTTGTTCATTTCAAAGTTTGTTGTTTCCATTGTTATTTCAATTGATGTTGAAATTTCTAATGTATCTTTGTCGATGTTTAAGCTTTCTTGCATTCCTGGGAATGTTAATCCAACTACCATTGTTTTACTTCCGTCATCTATTGCTTTTCCGTTTTTTACTTCTATGTTTTTATTGTTATCGTTGTTTATGTATGTTCCTGTTGCTACAACAAATGGTGTGTACATTTTTTCTGTTTTTCCGTTTATTTGAACTTCGTGTTCTTCTTTATTTTCGAATGATATCGTAATTTTAACTTTTCCTGATTTTCCAGCTATTTCGTCTGAACTGATTTCTTTTCCGTCTAGTTCATATTTAATGTTTAGTTTAACTGGTAATTCTTGATTTGTTTCACCTTTATAATATATATCGTTTGAATCCGCTTCCCAAACTAGGCTTTCTCCATCCTGAGTAAATTTCTCGTCTCCACTTGTGTTTTCGATATTTAAAAGGTTTGTCATATCTTTTAAAAGTTTTTCATCTTCTTCGTTTATCAAATGGTCTGTAACTATTGTTTGATATTGTTCTCCATTACTTTTGGCATTTGTATAGACTGTTTCGTCTTTGGTGAATGCAGCTACTGGTAATGTGTACACTAGCATTGTTCCTAATAAAATACTAGCTGATATTTTAGATAATTTGTTATTCATAATTATACTTCCTTTCTATTTACATTCTTTCATTTTTGATGTTGTTTTACATACTAATTTGTCGAAAATCATTAGCATTGCTGGTAATACAGTTATTACTACTAGAACGCTTATGATTGCTCCTCTTGACATTAATGTGCATAATGATCCGATCATTTCTATTTTTGAATATGCTCCAACTCCGAATGTTGCTCCGAAGAAACATAGTCCACTTACTAGAATTGAACTAATTGATGTTCCTAAGGCTTCTGATATTGCTTCTTCTTTCTTCATACCTTCTTTTCTGTGTCCTATGTATTTAGTTGTGATTAAAATTGCATAATCTATTGTTGCACCTAACTGGATTGTTCCAATTACGATTGATGCAATGAATGGAATGCTTGTGTTTGTTACAAATGAGAATCCCATATTTATAAATATTGCAAATTCTATTATACAGATTAAAATTACTGGTAATGATATTGATTTTAAAACAAATATCATGATTACGAATATGATTGCTATTGATACTGTGTTTACACTGTTAAAGTCGTGGTCGCTTATTTCAACTAAGTCTTTCATTAATGGTCCTTCACCAACGAACATTCCGTTTTCATCATATTCTTTTATAATTTTATTAATCTCATTTATTTGATTGTTTAGTTCGTTTGAAGCTATTTCATATTTTGAGCTTACTATTATCATTTGATAATTGCCGCTTGTGAATATGCTTTTTATATCGTCTGATAAAATTTCTTTTGGAAGAACTGTATCAATTTTTGAATATGAAACTGCAAAGTCAACACCTTCAACTTGTTCAATTTTATCTAGCATTTCGTTAACTTTGTAATCATCTAAATCTTTATCAACTAATATCATTGCTTCTGATGTTAGTCCGAATTTATCTTTTAATTCATTGTTTGCTGTTATGCTTGGTAATGAATCTGGCAATGAATCATCTAATTTGTAATACACTTTTGTGTTGTTATTTGTGTATATTGCTATTGGTAAGATTATTATAAATAGTAATGTTATTAATTTATAATGTTTCATAACGAAATTTTTTACGCCTGTGAATTTAGGTAAAATTTCTTTATGACTTGTTTTTTCGATGGCTTTGTTAAATTGAAGTATCATTGCTGGTAATATTGTTACAACACTTATTACTCCAAATAGCACACCTTTTGCCATTACAATTCCTATGTCTTTTCCTAATGTTAAGCTCATACTGCATAATGCAAGGAATCCTGCAATTGTTGTTAATGAGCTTCCTAGAACTGCTGTGAATGTTTTTTGTATTGCTGTTTCCATTGCTTTATTTATGTCTGATGTGTTTTTCAATTCCGCTTTATAACTGTGATATAAGAATATTGCGAAATCCATTGTTACACCTAATTGTAAAACAGCACTTATTGCTTTTGTTATGTATGAGATTTCGCCTAAGAATATGTTTGTTCCCATATTAAATAATATTGCAATTCCTATGTTCGCTAACAATATGATAGGTGTTACAAATGAATCTAATGCAATTTCTAGGACTACCAAACATAAGGCTACTGCAATTACTACATATATTGCTATTTCTGAATTTGATAAATCTCTTGTGTCTATTAATGTTGCTGTCATTCCGCTAATCTTGCATCTTTCATCTGTTATATCTCTTATTTTTTGAACTGTATCCATTGTTGAATCTGATGATATTGCATCTTTAAATGTTACTAGCATTATTGTGCTTCCATCTTTATAAACTTTATCTTTTATTTCATCTGGAAACATTTCTACTGGCATATTGGTTCCAACTAAATCTGTTGTACTAATTACATTTCCTACATTATCTAATTTTTTTATTTCTTTTGTTAATTTGTCTATGTCTTTGCTTTTCATGTCATCTAATACAATAATTGAAAAGCCTCCCATATTAAATTCATCTGATAATATATTTTCACCTTGAATTGTTTCTATATCTTCAGGTAGGTATACTAATATATCGTAATTTATTCTGGTAGCTTTCATTCCTATGACTGCTGGTATTAATAATAGTAATGTTATTATTAATATTAACTTTTTGTGCTTACACACAAATTCTGCTATTTTTGACATATGAAAATCTCCTTTCTTTGGTTATATTATAGAAGCGTTATGTGAACTTTCTATGAATATTTTCTCATTTCTTCATTATTATAGAAATTTTTCCAAAATCTTCAACTACATTTTCTATACGTTTAGATAGATAATATACATTCCTTTTATTTTTGTATATACATTTGTAGTTTTTCTTTACTTTTGTAGAAAAAAGTTATATTATGTTTAAAGAATTTTGGAAAGGAGATTATTATTATGGGTGATTTACGTACTACTCGTACATATTTACTTTTAAAAAATGCTCTTTTAGAATTACTTAGTAAAGAATCATTTGATTCAATTAAAGTAAATGATATTTGCAATTTAGCTATGATACATCGTACAACATTTTATAGTCATTTTTCTGATAAATATGAATTACTAGATTATTGTATAAATGATATTGAAGCTGAATTAACTAAGAATTTCGAACCTGGCAACTACTCTACTGCCAAAGAATTTTATTCTGATTTAATTAATCATTTATTAAAATATTTAGGTGAAAATAAACAATTTTTTAAAAATATGCTTAACAATAATTATTCAGCTGGAATAATCACAGTTTTTCACAATTCAGCAATAAAATACATTACTGATTTAATTGAAAAAGAAAATCAAGCTGGAAAAAAATTCGATGTTCCACCTAAAATCATGGCTGAATTTTATTCTGGTGCTGTTACAGCAATTATCATGTGGTGGCTAAAAACTAACAGTAAAATTTCTGAACAAGATTTATGTAATTATATCGTTTCTTTAATTTTTGATGGTCAGAAGTAAATTTTATCTGGACTTTTTAGTTTTTATTGTGTATGATTATATATATTATTGAGAAAGGAATGATTATAATCATGTCTAATTTAAGAAAAATAATTTTTTTATTAATAGCAATTTCTTTAATTATTTGTAATATTGCTTTTGCCGCAACAAATAGTTCTGTTATTAATGACGATGATGAAGATACAGATAATGATGTTTCTAATTCAGCCAATGATACAAATTCTACTGATAATGAAACTTCTAATTCTTCAAATTCAACTAGAAATACATCTAATCGTTCTTCTAATACATCTTCAGATGATGAAGAGGAAGAGAACACTACTTCTGGAAACAGAGTAACAAATCAAACTTCAACAAATGCAAAGTCAACTACATCTTCTGCTAATTCAACTACAACAGGTGTTGATAATACTGATTTAGGTATTTCAAATGCTTTATCATTTGTTCTTATTGCAATTGGTGTTTTACTAATTTTCTTATCAATAGCAATTTTAATTAGAATGAAAAAATAATAAAAATACATTTTGACAGGTATCATTAGATACCTGTTTTTTTATGTATATTGTTCAAAAATTTATTATATTAACATTTACGTAACTTTTTAATTTTCCTTATTATTTTATTTCTATATTTTTCAGTACGCTTTGTATATTTTTTATTTGCATTGATAATACTAATATTAAATTCTGAAATAATTATGGAGGTATATTATGAAAATAAAAAATAAAATTTTTCTTTGTTCTATTCTACTTCTTCTTATTTTATCTCTTTTTAGTTTTACTTATGCAACTGAAAAGTTGAAAAACATTGGGAATTCTGTTAAAAATGCAACTGAAGATGTTGGTGGAGCTATAAAAGAAGGTGCCGAAAAAGCTGGTGATTCCGCCAAAGATACGGCTGAAGATGCTAAAGATGGAATGCAAAATATGACTAATAGTGCTAAAGACGGTATGGAAAATATGACTAATGATGTAAAAAATGGTATGGATAATAATGATGGAAACACTATTTCTGAAAATCTAACAGGTAATTACAATACAACTCGAACTACTTCTGATGATGTGACTGCTACTGCAACAAATAATGCGACTATGTGGATGTGGATTATGTTAGCAGTCGTTGCTGTTCTAATAATTGCTCTTGTTTGGTATTATGCAGCTCAATCTAATAACTCTAGACATTAATTTATCATAGTAGCGTTTTTCATTTCTCTTAATTGCTTTTTAGCTTTTTCGAGAAATGCTGAGCGCTACTATTTTTATGTATTCTGCTCTGTTTTTTATTAAAATTATTGTTATCTAAGATTTCTCTTTCTTTAGTTTATCTAATATGATATAATATTTTATATTTTTGAGAGGTGTTATATGGAAACAAAATTAATTGCTAAAAATCCAAATGCATATCACAATTATGATATTAAAGATACTATTGAGGCTGGAATTGAGCTTTATGGTACAGAAATAAAGTCTATTCGTAATGGTAAAATGAATTTAAAGGATTCTTATGCTATTATAAAAAATGGCGAGGCTTTTGTTTATGGAATGCATATTAGTCCTTATGAATTTGGTAATATATATAATAAGGATCCACTTAGAACAAGAAAGCTTTTGCTACATAGACATGAAATTAATAAACTTTTTGGGCAGATTCAGCAACAGGGCGTTTCACTAGTTCCTATTTCAGCTTATTTTAAAGGCTCTAAGGTTAAGATTCAGCTTGGTATTGGAAAGGGTAAAAAATTATTTGATAAGCGTGAAGATTTAAAACGTAAAGATGACAATCTTTATATTCAAAGACATATGATTTAAGAGTGAGTGATATCACTCTCTTTTTGTGCAAAAAACTAGAAATAAAAATGCAGTAATAATATAATTTTTGAAATACCGCGCAGCGACCAAAGGAACAAAGCGTAGCTTTTGTGACTGCGATTGAAGCAATCTTTACATATAAAAGAGCCGGAGGCTCACAAAGATTGCGACAGCAAGGTATTAAAAAATATATTATTACTGCATTTTATATAACTAGCTAATAAAAAAAGAGTGATATCACTCACTCTCTATCTTCATTTTATTAAATTAAGCTTTGTTAGCTGAACAAAATACATTATTGATTTTGTCAGAAACTGTTTCTTTAATTTCTGTTCTAGCAGCTCCTAAATATTTTCTAGGATCAAATATAGAAGGATCTTCATTAAATACTCTTCTTACTTGTGCTGTCATAGCTAAACGTAAATCAGTATCAACGTTTATTTTTGATACTCCATTTTCACCAGCTTGTTTTAACATTTCATTTGGGCAACCTTTTGCACCAGGAATGTTTCCACCATTTTCATTGCACATTTCTACAAGTCTTGGAATTACTGATGATGCACCGTGTAAAACTATTGGTGTATCTGGTAATTTTTCTTTAACTTTTTCTAATATATCAAATCTTAATCTAGCTTCTCCTTTAAATTTATAAGCTCCATGGCTTGTTCCTATAGCTATTGCTAATGAGTCACAACCTGTTCTTCTTACAAATTCTTCAGCTTGATATGGATCTGTGTACATTGCATCATTTTCAGCAACGTTTACATCATCTTCAACACCAGCTAATTTTCCTAATTCAGCTTCAACAACTACTCCTTTTAAATGAGCATAGTCTACAACTTTTTTAGTTAATGCTACGTTTTCTTCAAAATCATATTTTGAACCATCTATCATAACTGATGTAAATCCTGCATCTATGCACATTTTACATGTTTCAAAATCTGGTCCATGGTCTAAGTGAAGTGCAATTGGAATATCTGTCTCTTCTACTGCAGCTTCAACCATTTTTAATAAATAATTGATTCCTGCATATTTTATAGCACTTGAAGATACTTGTAATATTACAGGTGATTTAGCTTCATTTGCAGCTTCTGTAATAGCTTGGATAAACTCCATATTATTAATATTGAAAGCACCTATTGCATAGTGTTCTTTCATTGATCTTTTAAACATTTCTGTTGTTGTTACTAATGGCATAGTATTACCTCCTTAAATTTTCTTTCCGTGTTCATTTTATTTCTTATATTTATTTCTGTCAAGTTGCTATTTCAATTTTATTATGTTATACTACGAATAAATAATTAATGTATACAAATGAGAGGTGATTTTAATGTTAGTTATGAATCGTGATGGCGATTTGTTTGATGAAAGAAGAAAAAAAGACAGAAGAAAAGTTAATTCTGCGGTTCCTAATGATCGTAGAAAAGAAGATAGACGTAAAGAAAATATTAATGAAGTAAAAAAGAAAAAATAAATGACTGAAAATAAATTTCAGTCATTTTTTACTTTTGGCTACAACGATTATACTTTAGAAAATTTTAAATATTTTCATATAAGTAATAAAATCATTTTTCTTCTATTTGTGTGCACATTTATAGTTTGAGCATATTGTTTCATCAGGGTTTCTTGAATTATCATCTGGATATGGTTTTATTGTTATTTGATCAAGTTGACAATTACAGTCCTCTATTCCATTATATTTACAGCTACATACTGTACATTTTATTTTTTGATTATTTTCCATTTTATTTAAAACCTCCTTTTAGATATATATTTATTATATCCAAAAAGAAATTTTTTAATCTTAGACTGCTGCTCTTGTTCTAATTATTGTTATTGGTGTATTTACTTGTGGTGCTTCTAAACATCTTATTCTGTTTTTGTATTCTTTTAATTTTCCTTTATATATTAATTTTGAATTTCTTATTTGTTTGAAATCTTCTGGTTTTATTACTTCTGGTAAATAATTTAATTCTAGATTTCCTGTATTTAATGCATATCTTACAAATTCTGCACAATATAATGCTTTTTTCCTTTTTATCTGCTTATTAAACATTACGCAAAAAACTCCAATAAAATTGAATTTGTATTCTTTTCTTTTTTGGTACATTGTTCTAACTGCTGTTTGCATTGATTTATACTGTTCATCTGTAATTATTACCTCGTATACAGATGTTGTTGTATTTTTGAATCTTTTAAATGTTCCTTTATCAAGATATTCTCTAACAAACCCACCAATAAAAGCATTATATGTATATAATCTTCCAAATGAATACATCTCATTTAAATCTTCATCAAAAGCTAAAGAAACATGTGAATAATCGTTTTTAGTATATAATTTTATTAGGTTAGATAATAATGTTCCTGTATGTGTAAGCACGATGTATATTTTTTGCATACGTATCCCCTTTCAATTCTTCCAGATTTAATTATAACTTTTATCTTTATTGTTGTAAATATTATTTATTAAATTCTAATTCTCTGCCCCACAAATATTAAATTAGGATTTGCGATATTGTTTAATTTAACAATGCTTTCTACTGTTGTATCGAATCTAATTGCCAATTGAGAAAGTGTATCTCCTGATTTTACTGTATAAAAATCTTTACCTAATGCTGATACATGTTCAAAATTTGTATTAGTTAATATTGTTAAATTTTCTCCTGGATAAATCAAATTTGGATCTTTAATATCATTTATTTGAACAATTTCTGATATTGTTACATTATATATTTTTGATATTTTCCATAAAGTATCTCCTTTTTTTACTGTATATTTTATTTCTTCTGATGGATTTGATTCTTTTCTTTTTTCTATTTTTCTTATTTTTTCACTATTATCTAATAAAATATCACTAGTAAATAAATCACGATCTACGTAATCTGATATTCCACCTATTTTTCCTATATCTGAATATTGCTGACCTTGCCAATTCTCCCATGCTAATTGAGTTAGTTCCATTTTTTTGTAATTCCCATAAAAAGCTACCCAAAGTGGATATTCTTCTGCTAATGTAAATGTATTTTTAGCATTGTATAAATCACTATATATAATTACATCTTTTTCTGTTAGTTCTTCAACTTTTTCGGCAAAAGCTCGCGTTATGTCATTTATATTTTCTTTTGACAATTCTCCGAAATCTTCAAAGTCTATTGCTAATTTACAATCAATCTGTTTTTCTGAAATGATTGATGAAAAGAACTCTGCTTCTCTCTCCGCTTCTGTTATACTTCTTGCAGTCAGATAATGATAAACTCCTACTTTTAAGCCATTCAATTTAGCATTTTCATAATTTATTTCAAAATATGGATCTTTATAATTTTGACCTTGTGATGCCTTTATATATACGATTTCAATTCCATCATTTTTTACTTGATTGTAATCTATGTATCCCTGCCAACTACTTACATCTATTCCTTCAAATAAATCTTCCGAACTTGGTGATAGTGCATAGCAATTTGTTGCCATAATAAACAATATAACTATTTCAAGAACAAAAAAATTTCTTACTTTTTTCATATTGTCCCTCCGTTTCAAATTTTAATTCTGTATATTATATGAAAATAAGTAAGAAAATTTACTTTTATTTATTATAAATTATTTCTCTAGCTTTCATTAAGTTTCCTAATACTTGATTTTTCAAATTCTTTTTTAAATCATATTCCTCAAAAAGAATTTTTTTTATTTTATTTTGATTTTCTTCTGATATTTCGTTCCATTTAGGTTGAAGTTCTTCTAAAAAATTTACCCATTTTAAATATATGTCTTTGTTCCTTTTATAAATATTGTGATTTCCATTTAACCATTTATCGACTTTAGTCATTTTGTTATTTTCTTTTGGACATGTTCTCATATTTATGAATAAATCTTTTTCTACATCTATTGGTATTAGTGGAAACATAACACATTGAATTGGTTTGACTTTATGTATCTTACATCTATAATTCTCGTTGTTATTTAGCACACAGCGTCTTTCCTCTCCTTCTGCATTTATTGCTATTTCTGGTGCTTCATTTTCTACAGGATGAGTATATTTTTCTATAAATTCTTTTGGTGATATTTTTAAAAACTTGCTTATTTCTAAAACGCTTATTGGCGTTAATTTAATATCTCCTCTATATTTACAGCATCTATCGCATATTTTACAACTTAAATTTGTTTTAGACTTCATTGTTAATACTTCTTGATTCATTTAACTATTTTATCAATATCATACTACTAGTGTATTTAATTGATTAATTCCTTTCCTATTATAAAATATGTATCAATTATATATAAAACTTATTTTAACTTCAATAGAGTATACTTCTTAAGTTATACTCTTTAAATATTTTTTATATTTATTTTACTTATATCAAAAAAACAGCAGACATTGGAAATCCAATGTCCGCCATTTTTGAAGATTACATAACCCTGGTAGTCTGGTAAGACTCAAGTCCTGTAATCTTCAGGAAGTCTTCCACAATGATGACTTCAGGCAGCTGCCCACGATTTGGAATTACTCCCAAAATCTGGTGAACTTCGCCTTCACGAGTGAGCAGAAACTCTCCGTTTGTCACAAACTCACAGAGTTTCCACTCTGGATGCAACTCACGGTACAGCTTTCTCAGCTCAGAGAGCTTCTGAAGTCCATACTCTTCCTTCAGCATTTTGCTGATTCCCATCCGAGTATCGAAATTCATACGTGGTGTGGTGTTGATCAGTTTCTTTTGCGCTTCTGTCATTTTCATAATGACACCTCCTAATGTCTGTTCCTTTTCTCCTCTGCACACATCTGTACAAATTCTAAAAGGTTTTGCCAACGAGCTACACTTTAATTATACTACGTGTTTACATAATTTTCAAGAGCTTTTAATCTCTATATAATCATGCTACTCTATTTTGCTAAGGAGTTAATTTTTTCTTTATTTTACTTTTTGATATTCTTTGGTTTCTATATATTTTCCTAAATATTTTTCAAAAGCATTTTGACTAATTATTATTTCTTCTTTTTGCATTTTACTTAAGTGTTTTATTCTATATTCTAATTTACTTGCTAACACTCTATTTTCTGATGTCCATGCAGTTTCTATTTTTTCTACTGTATGCTTTTTTGTGTACTTTGCACATTTTTCATTTTTGCTTACATGTTCCTGAAATCTTTTTTCTAGGTCAGTTGTTATTCCTGTATATATCGTGTTATCTTTACATCTAATCATATATGTATAATACATTTTATTCCTCTTTTATATTCTCGTCTATTTCATCATTATTTTTAGATAATTCATCATTTAAATTTTTTATGATAAAACCAATACTTGTTACTGTAGATAAAATCATTATAAATATTGATATATCAAGACCTATATCATATGAGCCAATTAAAATACTGTATATCAATTTCAATGCTGTTATTATAAGTATTATAGTTGAAATAATTGTTATAACTGTGCTTACATTATTCTTCCATTTCTTATCTTTTCCGGTTTGAAACCAATCGGCTACTACTTGTATTAGTATTATCATAATGTTCACCATAATACTTGGAATAAAAATATATGTTCTATTATGAAAATGACTACATTCTATTAGAGTGCTTTCAATTGTAGTTAAATCATATATCCAATTTCCAAATATTATTGCTATGATAATTACTGCCAAATTAAGTAGTGTTACATAAAGTACATTTCTAGTCATTTTTTTCATCTTTTCTCCCCCTTTATTCTTTGCTCACATTATAACATATATAGAATATTTTTTTGAACAGTTTTATTCTATAAAAATCATGTGTGTTAAGCATGTGATAATAAGAAAAAATCCTAGAGTAGTTTGAATATTATATTTCTCTCTACTCTAGGATTTTATTTATATGGTACCGATGGTGGGCATTAACTAAATCAATGCATGCTAGTTGTTTCAATACTTTTAAAATTTTATATTTTTAATTTGGGATTTTTTTGGGAACATATTTATTTTATTAACGCATTTATAATTTTTATTCTAGTTATATTATGTACTTTATTAAATGTTTTTGCAAATATTTTTACAATTATTTTTTCTTTCCAATTTAATTCTTTTATTACTTCGTCTGCTATTTTATTCATTACTACACTTCTCCTTTTTAATATTACTTCTTTACATATATTAACGTAACGAAATATTAAAAAGTTGCTTTTTTTCGCTATGACGAAGTTCGTCTTAGCGAACCTGCTTTGAAATATACTTGTATAATTCTGAAATATCTACTTCTAATGCTTCTGCAAGTTTGCATAGTGTAAGTATCGTCGGCATTTTTAAATTATTTTCTAGCTCACTTATATAACTTCCTGAAATACCGCTTCTTTGACTTAGTTCTTCTTGCGTCATTCTTTTTTCTATTCGGATTTTTCTAATAAATAACTCTATCATAGAATTATTTTTTACTGTTTTGCAGTAATTATTCTAAATAAAAAAGAACTAAAATCATTATTTTATAATAATTTTAGTTCACACAAAATTTATTTTTTCTTATATTTGCATTTATATGTTTTATATTTGTTTTTCTTTTTACATGTTATTTCAAAACCTTCTCCGGTTAGTCTTACGAAAAAATTAACAAAATCATTTTTAAATCTTTGATCATTTTCTATTTGATGAATAGTTGCAACTAATACTTCCATTGGATCTTTTAATTTGTAACTTATTGATATTATCCCAT
>OGPT01002080.1_pt1 | contig 16810 bp, 14 predicted proteins | sample 1552951 | NCBI WGS metagenome assembly OGPT01 (sample SAMEA2580224, study PRJEB22360) | human gut metagenome | biome: human gut; feature: human-associated habitat; material: faeces | place: Denmark | collected 2008/2010
ATCTCAGCAGATTGAAAAATCAATCTGCTGAGATTCGTTTTTCGTTTGGCGGAGATTGAAATCAGATGCTCCGCAAGCACATCCGAGAGCCTCCGGAGGTGTGGAAAAATATGGACTTTTCCGTGCTCCCCTTGTACGGGGAAGGAAAAGAAAACGGTGTGGAAACTGTTGTCACCACACCGTTTTTTATCTTTCCGATAAAATATGGAATCCCGATTTATTTGCGGCTCTTTGCGTAGCGGCTCATGAACTTGTCTACGCGACCTGCCGTATCCACCAATTTGTTCTTACCCGTATAGAAGGGATGTGAACTGCTGGAAATTTCAATTTTCACTACCGGATAGGTTTCGCCTTCAAATTCTATGGTCTCGCTCGTTTTGCAAGTAGAACGTGAAAGGAACATGTCACCGTTGCTCATGTCCTTGAACACTACGGGACGATAATTCTCAGGATGAATATCTTTCTTCATTGTCTTATAAATTTTTGTCAGTTCAACTTATAGCTGGTAACTATATGTGTAATGGTCTGATTTACGAGGTGCAAAGTTAAGCCTTTTATTCAGAACCGCCAAACTTTCTGCGGAATATTTTCGGCTATAATCCGCTCCAGCTTTCTATATTATAAGTCTGCTCTACCGGTATTTCTATCCGGTCGGGCAGATTGCAAAAGAAATCGATACCTGTCTTCTCTTCCAGTTCGTCGATGCTGACGGCCCACGTGCGGAGTGATGGAGTCGTGCCGTATCGTTTGTGTTCCACCCAAAAACCGATGGCTTTGTAAGTGTTTTGTCCGCCGTCGTACTTTTTGCAGAGCAAAGCCATGAAGTAGTACTTCGGTACGGCGATTTTCGTGGGGGAACTGGGGTCTTTTCCACCGATGTATTCTATGATTTGGTCGTCACGTATCGTTCCGCCTTTTACGACAAAAAGTGTGTCGCGGAAATTGTTGTTGCGTCCCCAATTGCGTACTTGCGTTTCGAGGTCCGACCAGTTGGGGGAGTTGAAACTGCCCATTTGCGGACTCATGTTGGAGAGGTAGAACGTTTGTCCGTTGGCATCCATGGAGAAGAGGCGGTCGGCCGACGCACAGAGGTGACCGCGCTGGTAGCCGCTCCGGCTGAAATCACTCAATTCATTTCGTTCTCCGGCGGGAATATCCGGATCGGGTTGGAAGGGATCGCCCTCCCAGACTTTGCCGTTCCATTCTGTACCTTTCCAATTATTGCGATTCCAGCTTGTTCCGGACGTCGTGTTGGTAAAGACGAAAGCAACCCATCGCGAGTGTTTCTTTTCTTTGTGCCAGTCTAAGGTGTAGTTCAATACTTGCTCTCCTCTGTAAGTTACGTAATGGGAATAAATGTCGCCCGTTTGGTCGTCCAGCCTCGGCATCTCCAGATTTCTGGCGTTTCGTATAACCGTAGGATTGGCGTTCTGGTTCGAGTTGTCGCCCGATGTTCCGTCGGGAGTGTCGTCATTGCAGGCGATGAAAATAAGGGCTACGGTTAACAAACCGGATAAGATGGTTATTCTTTTCATTGTTCCTGTTTTAAGATGAACAGAGGATGTGTCCAGCCGACACATCCTCTGTTTCTGATTATTAGATGATAATTTACTTTATTTGACGGCTACATTTTTAATTTCCCAAGTTAAAGTCTCGTCACCGTCGGCATTTTTGTATTTGAAAGCCAAATGAGCTTGTGCACCAATGGCCGGTAGCGTAGCTTGCGCGTCACTGAAAGCCCATCCGGATTCTGCCGGATAGTTGATGGTTACTTGTGTCCATGTAGCAGTTGACACATCGCCGGAATAGTTATTGGATACCCACACGGTGTAAAGTTGGCTGGCGTTGTCCATACTCTTGTTATAAGGACCAAAAGCCTGTTCAAAAGTCAGCGTTCTTGCTTTGCTCAGGTCGATTGCCGGTGAAATCAGCCAGTCTTCGTTCTTTACAGATGTTCCGTCGGCATAGGCCGACATCTTCATACATTTGTATTGGTCGTCTGCGTTCCAGGCTTGTTCTCCGGCAATATCGGCTGTGGTGAAGCTACCGATGCCGTTAGCGAAACTTTCAGAGAAAATGGCATCGCCCGGTTCTTCCGGTTGTTCCGGTTCGTCTCCTTCGATGAGTCCTCCGTCGTTAGTTTGCAGGGAGAAGTCGTCTATGAGGACGCTTTGTCCGGGATTCTTGCCGACCATGACCACCAAGTTCACTTTCGTATTAGCCTCCAATGTGAATTCATGAGTGGCTTCTACCCATGTATCTTTGGTAATGTCATTAACGTATGCTCCATATTTGTAGCTATCTCCTCCGGCGATACTTCCGTCTGCTTCATTGACTGCATATCCCAAGCGGATGCTGGCGTTGGCATTTACGGCCTTGAAGTAAGCCGTGATGACATAAGTACCGGCTTTCAGTGTCATTTCCGAACTGCCGAGACGTTTGTTAGCGTCGGTAGAACCTTCTATCATTGCAGAATAACTTCCTGCATGGGCATCGGTAGATTGGGTAACGGTAGCATTTCCTGCACTGTTGTTTGACTTCCAACCTGTGGCCACACCGTTTTCCCAAATTTCAAAACCACCGTTTTTGAGGAGGTTTTCTCCCGTGATAGGTTGGTCGGCTTGAGCATTACGCTCTTCAACCAGGATGTTTTTCAATTCAAATGTACCGGCTTTGTCCGTACAGTTGTAGACGAAAGCAAGCTTGATGCTCTTGCCTTTGTAGGCATTCAGATCTATATCTTTAGAGTCAACAAAATTCCAGTCACTGCAATCTTTGATTTCTACGGGAAGTTTTTGCCAGTTTTCATTGGATGCTTCCGTAACCCATACAGTCATGTTGTTCTCCAAATCGTTGAAATAACGGGCACAATAATCAAAAGTCAAAGTAGCAGCCGAAGCTTGCGTCAAGTTGATAGCAGGAGATACTAACCAACTTTCGGCGGCATAGTTTACACCGTTGATGTATGATGTGGCTTTCATGTATTTGTAACTGTCGAAGGTCCACACTTCGCTGCCCATTTCAGACGGTACGTTGACGTTGTTAATTGTAAATTCACCCATGCCTTCTGCAAATGTTTCACTAAAGATGGCTTCTCCCGGCTCTTCAGGGACATCACCTATTTCCTGTCCGTCAAGGATGGCGGCAGTAACGGTTTTCACTCCGGCGCTGCCGAAGTACTTCTCCATGGTGCCATAGAGCAAGACTTCTTTGCCTAAGTTTTCCGGATGGGCTTGCAGGTTGAGTGCGTTACGCACATCACCGCTCGGAAGCTGTACGGCCATACAGTTGTTGATGTCCTTGCTGTCAGCCGAAGTAGCAATCACGATGTTTGTAGGGCCGGCTCCTTCTGTTCCGAATATGATGTCGGAAATCGTGGAAGATGTATTGTCGCCTGTCGGGATGTAACCTACGATATAGGCTTTTACCCAAGCATATCCGCCGTTTTGGTTCAGCGAAGCACCTTTGACGGTATAGGGGGAATCTTTGGTTCCGGTTCCGTATATGCTGTTGGCATCTCCCTTGCCCGGTATGTCGTAAGGGGAGGGAACGTCATTACATGCCTGGAACAGGAACATGCCTAATGTCAGGCATAATAGGCTGATAAAACTTTTCGTTTTCATATTATTTCGTTTTTGTTGGTGAATGCATTTTATTGAATGTCTCTTGAAGTGCGTACGGTGAGTTGCCATTCGCCGTTATATTGGGTGAGTAACCCCGTGACGTCCACTTTTCCCATCTTCATGTACTCCGTGGAGAAGTTGGCGTAAGTGCTGGTGCGGAAAGGAATGTTGGTATTTCCTACCTTAAGGGTACGGTTTACACCGTTTCCTCCGTCGCCTTCTGCTTCCGGAGCATATTGCGTCAGTCCGTCGGCTTCTACAAATTCCGCATCGTTGATCTTGACAAAGAATGCCGCGTCGGCTTTATTGGCCGAAGACAGCCAGGCTTCGTCGATTTCCATAGGAGTCAGTTCGGGATAAGAAAGGTCTGGCTGGCCGATAACTTTGACATGTTCCTTCCATGTATATTCCGGCATGCGGCCTATCTTGCCTTGGTACAAGGTGCCTAACTGGGCCATGGAACCGTAACCGCCTACATAAAGTCCTTTACAGTTGATGGCTATTTTCTGGCCTACAGGTAAGAAAGCATACAGTCCGGTGGCGTTTATGCCCACAACTAAAGTACCGCTTCCGTCGTTGACGTACAGGTTCTTGTAGATGTTACCGGATTCGTCATCGCCTACCACCACACCGGAGATGACCAGGTTCTCTTGTACTTCTTCCGCTTTGTTGCTGCTGACTATGCCGGCATACTTTGTCTTTAAGTCAGCGATAGTCGTATTGGCTTCTCCTACAGCGGGATTGCCGTATGTATAATTAGTCGGGTCGTCATGGTGGTCCATACAGCCGGAGAAGACGGCCGCCAACATGGAGACGAGCAATAATTTAATATTTTTCATATTCAAGTTCATTTTAAAAGGTTAGAAGCGGAATCCTATGTTGAGGAACCCGTTGAGTCCTTGTGCGTAGTAATATTTAGAGTGGCGTGAGAACTGGTAAGGACGCTCGCGACCGTCATCGTAGGCATCGTCGCGGTTCTGTTCGTATCCTCCGGTTTTCATGTCCGTATTGTTGGTCACGTTGTTCAGCGTCAGGTTGATGCTCAGGGCGCGGCCTTTTTGCAGGCGGATGTATTTTCCGATGGAGAGGTCGAGCATGAAACCACCGTCGAACTCTTCCTGTCCGGGGATGTTTACGCTTACCTTGTTGCCGTCTTCACCTACGGTCCCGTTCTCGCCGGCTGACACCCCCAAAACCTTACCTAATCTGCGGTAAGTAGAGAAGTCGATGAATCCGCGGTGGTAGTAGTTACCGTTGATACTGAAGAACCAGCCTTTCACATTGTAGTCCAGTCCGAGACTGTAGGCAGAGAGCGGAGTTCCGCTTTCTTTCATTCCGTCGATGTACACGACATCTTGCGTAGTCTCGCTTTCGTTTTCGTAAGTCAGATTGGCGTTCGGGTTGTTCACATATTCGGCGTTGTTGAATGTGCCCAACGCTTTCAGGGTCAGGTTTGACGTGAGTTTTACGCTGGCGGCCAGTTCTACTCCCATATATTCTTTCTCTACCCCGGTCATCGACAGATAAGTGTAGCGCGACTCCTGGTCGTTGTAGAACTGGTCGAGTTCGGTCACATTGTTGAAACGCGTGTAGTAGCCGCTGACCTTGAAAGCGAAGATGGGTCCGTTGAACGCATAGCTGGCTTCGGCAGTCATTACTTCCTCGTTGGTCAGATTCGTGGCGAAGTCGTTCTTCAGACGAGGAGCGATGAAGGCATTGTAAGGCAACGGTGCGTTTTCTTCATATCCAAGCCCGACGTTGAACACGTGTTTGCCTCCGATACGGAAAGTCGCTCCGGCCTTGGCTCCGCTTTCCAAAAATTTGGCTGTGCCGCTCTTGCCTTTTGAGTTGTTGGCCGCACGACCGTTACGCATCAAACCTTCACGTTCCATGGTCGTTCCGCCCAAACGTCCGGCAAAGAACAAACTGTAGAAGCTTTTATCGAATTGGTAGTTGGCCCAAACGTTGGCTTTGTTGACGAATATATTATAATTGTAGCCAAACTTGTCGTCTTCGCCGATCAGGCGGTTGGGATTGTCCAGATCGTTTTGAATCATGCTGGAGTTGTAGCCGTAGTCACGAACGGAGAATTTGTCTACGTCCGTATATTTGTTGGCACCCAGCAAATCTTTCATGGTTTTGTAGTGCATGCCTTTGGTGGTACTGGCGTTTACGCCGGCTGTGATATAACCGTACTCGTCCATGTCGCGTTTCAGGGTGGAACCGAAGTTGAAGGCCATTTGGTCGTTATGACGGTTCTCTACGTAATACAAGGCTTCGCCCCCTAACGTGTTTTGCTGGGCGTTGGCAAAGTACATGGCATCCCAATCGAGTTGGCGGTGGGACTTTGCGCTGGTCCAGTAATTGTATGCGTTTTGCCAAGTCTCCACATCCTCGTCGCTCAACGGTTGGTTGAATACGTTGCCGCTGATTTGTCCGCTCGGTAACTTTTTGTAGTAATCCGGACGCGGGTCGGCGGCATTTCCACTCCATCCTAAAGCGCTGCTGGCATACATGCTGTATTTTCCGGAGAACGATGTAGACAACTTGGTTCGTTCGTTGATGTCGAAATCCCAAGTGACAATCGCTGTCGGTTCGAAAGAATTTACCACACGTGCATTACGCTTTTCACCGTTTTGGTAACCCCAGTTCGGGTTGTAATAATGGTCGTTGGCCAACCAGTACGCTTCTTCTGTGGAAGAACCCTGTTGGGCACGTTCGGTGGGGGAACCCCAGGTCGTGAAGCTCAAGCTGTGTCGGTCGTTGAACCGTTTCTCGAACCCTAACAAATAACTGAACGAATTGTAAAACGTACCTTCTACGAATCCTTCATTGGCCCAACGGTAACCGATGGAACCGGTGAAGGCCCATCCGTTGCTCATCAGTCCCGAAGAGTAGGTGTACATGCCTCGTGCACGATAGTTTCGATTGGTACCGGACAACGATAATTTGTGGCCTGTGGCGTATTGTCCGGCCCGTACATTAATATTATCCGCTCCTCCCACCGACGTATAACCGAATTGGTTCATCAGGAAAAACGGGGAGCCTTCACGGTTACGGGTTGCGTCGTTCAGTCCTCCGATGGAACTGTAACTGAATACGCCTCGTTCGGCATCGTTGAACTGGATACCGTTGATGAACATGTCGTTGTTGGAGTTTTGATAAGCCCTCAGGCGGAAGCGCATGGGACTGAATAGATAGCCCACTTCAGACAAGTACAGGTCGTTGCCGACTCCTGTGATGGCCGAAACGGTCTGGCCCGCGTCGTCATCTTCATTGAGTTGCGATTCTGTGAACGAAAAGTCCGCATTCTCATTCTGTGCCCGTTGTTGGAGCACGGCCAGAGTGTCTGTCTGTTGTGCGTGGAGCAAGGCTGACACAAAGAATGCCGATAGAATCAAAGTTGTCTTTTTCCCCATATCTCGTAGATTTATTATATTGTTGTTACAAAGAAACACATTATTTTCAAATTAAAGTCATCCCGGACTAACTTTTTGCCATTTTTTTTTGGCTCGGTAGCCGAAAAAAGCCATATTTGTAATAGAGAATTAACAAAACGTTAAAAAAACATCTTATGAAACGAATGTTTATGGTTATGGGCTTGTTCGTGCTGCTGTTTACGGCGGCACGTGCCCAAGAGAAGAAATTCGGCATGTATGCGGTTGGGTTTTATAATCAGGAAAATCTTTTCGATACCATTCATGACGAGGGGAAAAACGATTTCGAGTATCTGCCCGATGGGGCTATGAAATGGAACGGAATGAAGTATTTCGCGAAATTGAAGAACATGGCCACTGTATTGTCGGAGATGGGGACAGACAAGTTGCCCAATATCGGTGCGTCTGTCATCGGGGTGTCTGAGGTTGAGAACAGCCGTGTGATGCAAGATTTGGTGGAACAGCCGCCTTTGAAAGCACGTGGAATGAAGTTCGTTCATATAGAAGGGCCGGACAAGCGTGGCGTAGATTGTGCGCTGATATACAATCCCCGTTTCTTTACACCGGAAAAGTCGTTTCTGCAACCTTATGTATATGAGGCGAAAGACAGTGCTTATCATACGCGTGGCTTCCTGACCGTACAAGGTAAACTGGCGGGCGATGATGTGACCTTTATCGTATGCCATTGGCCCAGCCGTGCTGCGGTTTCATACTATAGGGAGCGTGCAGGGAAACAAGTCCGTATGTTGAAAGACAGTATCAGCAAGGCAAATCCGGAAATGAAAATCATCGTGATGGGGGATATGAACGACGATCCTTTCAGTCCGAGTATGGCGAAAGCTTTGGGAGCCAAGCGCGAAATGAAAGATGTGGGCAAGTCCGATTTGTATAATCCTTGGTGGAACGTGCTGGCTAAAGACGGACGGGGCACGTTGATGTATGACGGCAAGTGGAACTTGTTCGACCAGATTGTAATGACTCCCAATTTATTGGATTTGGATGGCAAGAAGGATTATTCGACCTTGAAGTTCTTTAAGAATGAGATATTCTCGCGCAATTATCTGTTTCAAACCGAAGGGCGATACAAAGGCAATACCAAGCGTACGCATGCCGGCGGAGTGTGGTTGAACGGTTATAGCGACCACCTTCCGGTTGTGGTATATTTGGTAAAAGAGATGAAATGACGCTACAAGCACTCCCCCGAAACGGTAAAATACGCTTCGGGGGATTTTTTTTGTTTAAAAGATATGGGCGGGAGATTGGATTTGAAGAAAAATGCCTATCTTTGTCCTACCAAAAAAGAGTGAAACGAATTGTTCTTTTTATAAATTATAAAGATATGGTTAATTACAAAGACTTAGGCTTGGTGAACACCAGAGAGATGTTCAAAAAAGCCATTAATGGCGGTTATGCCATTCCTGCATTCAACTTCAACAACATGGAGCAGATGCAGGCTATCATTCAAGCAGCCGTAGAGACCAAGTCTCCGGTGATCCTTCAGGTTTCTAAGGGTGCCCGTCAGTATGCCAACGCTACGTTGTTGCGCTATATGGCTCAGGGTGCTGTTGAATATGCAAAGGAATTGGGTTGCGCCAATCCTCAAATCGTGTTGCACCTCGACCACGGAGATACTTTCGAGACTTGCAAGAGCTGTATCGACTCAGGTTTCTCTTCAGTGATGATCGACGGTTCTCACCTTCCGTATGACGAGAACGTGGCTTTGACGAAGAAAGTCGTAGAATACGCTCACCAATTCGACGTAACCGTAGAAGGTGAGTTGGGCGTATTGGCCGGAGTAGAAGACGACGTTGTGGCTGAACATCACACCTACACCCGTCCTGAAGAAGTAGTTGACTTCGTAACCAAGACCGGTTGCGACTCTTTGGCTATTTCTATCGGTACTTCTCACGGTGCATATAAGTTCAAACCCGAACAGTGTCACGTTGATCCCGCTACAGGCCGTTTGGTTCCTCCTCCTTTGGCATTCGATGTATTGGACGGCGTAATGAAGGAGCTTCCGGGCTTCCCCATTGTACTGCACGGTTCTTCATCTGTTCCTCAGGAAGAAGTAGACACCATCAACAAATACGGTGGCAAGTTGGAAGCAGCTATCGGTATCCCCGAAGACGAATTGCGTAAGGCTGCCAAGAGTGCAGTTTGCAAAATCAATATCGACTCAGACTCTCGTCTGGCTATGACGGCTGCTGTTCGCAAGGTATTTGCTGAGAAGCCGGCAGAGTTCGACCCGCGTAAATATTTGGGTCCGGCTCGCGACAACATGAAGAAATTGTACGAGCACAAGATTGTCAACGTTTTGGGTTCTGACAACAAGTTGTAATCCGTCGTACGACATATAAAAGTTAAAGGGCTGCTTTCGGGCAGCCCTTTTTTTATGCTTATCGCATGTTTAGTAGGTTTTCAGTTTTCCTCGCCGTTGTCCGTCAGTTGTTTGATGGCTCCGTTGCTGGGGTAGAAAGTGACTTGGGTGGTGGTTTTCTTGTCGAAGAGCACATTACTCAGGATTTCCACATGGCCGAATTGCCCCATGGGGAACTCCCCTTTGCAAAACTCTTTGGACGCATTGAATACGCTGACCGCCACTCGTTCAGGTACATTATAATATACTCCTTCCTCCATTTTACCTTTCTTTTTGGCAGCCTTTTCGTCCACGACGGGCTGGGGGAGGGTATTCATGTTTTTCAAAGAGAGGTAAACCGGCTCGCCGGATAAATCGTCATTGTCCACTACGCCCAGTTTTTCCGAGAAACGGAACAGCACCATCCGGTCTGTAAACTCCGCAGGCGTGAGTTCTATGGTGAAAACCTCCGTACTGGTGTCCACTGTGCCCTTGAACAGTTGTGTAAGGGCTGTTTCCTGCATCGTTAATTGGTCGAGCATAAGTTTGAGTTGAGCGCCATCCTTCGGCATGTTGTCCGCTTCGCCCTTAATCAATGCCGTGCGGCTGTCCCGGATATCATAGATTTCTTCGGCCGTCAGTTCGGCTATTTTGGCATTGCTTCCGGCAGAAAGGATTTCCTGATTCATGTAATCTCTGGGATTGAGTCTTTTAGGAGCATCATTTCCTTTCGGTACGGCCGGTAACGGTTCCTCTTCCCCGTCGGTATTGATGGACAGGAGGATGCCTTCGGAAGTGAGACCTACCAACGGAGCTACGGTTCTCTTTTTAAGCTGTATGTTGTAAACTTTTTGAGGATCGGGTACTCCGTAGGGTACCATATCTATACTTTTTATACTCCACTTCGTGTAAGGTTCCTGGTTTATTTGGGACAAACGGAGATAGCGGTCGGCATATTTGCTGAATTCTCCGGGGGTATAGACTTGCTTTTCGGCCACGACGACCAAGCGAAGGGCTGTACGGGGCAAGTAATAGGTTACGCCCTCCACCGTGGCGCCGGGTACGTACGGGCTTACTTCGGTTTGTGCGACGGCGCCGAGTGTGCAAAGTGCCAGTCCGCATAACAGGGTTCTTGCTTTCATAAACTTTATTTTTATCAGTATTTATTCTTTTAACTTCTTGAAGGCTTCGGGGAGCGCGTCGATGATGTCGCTGGCTATCATGCTTTCTTCGCCTAACCTTTCGCGTGCGATGTCACCGGCCAGGCCGTGCAGATAGGTGCCCAACTGGCAAGCTTCATTGGCCGTATATCCCCGTGCCAGTAAAGCCGTAAGGATGCCGGTCAGCACGTCGCCGCTTCCGGCTGTGGCCATGCCTGCATTGCCCGTGGGGTTGATGATGACGCGTCCCGTCGGTGTACAAATCATGCTGTTGTGTCCTTTCACGATGACATATAATTGCATTTTGATGGACAGCTCACGGGCTTTTGCCATACGGTCGTAACTGTCGGTACATGTTCCCACGAGATTTTCCAGTTCTTTGGGATGCGGAGTGAGAATCGTGTCTTGCGGGATTTCCGGAATCCATTCCGGATGGTTGCCCAGGATATTGAGCGCATCCGCATCGAGTACCATTTCGCCCGGATGGTTGCGGATGAATGTACGCAGAGCCTCTGCCGTTTCTTCGTGTGTGCCCAGTCCGGGACCCATGGCCAGAGCATTGTAGTCGTAGGTACTTATGGCTTTCGACACCCGGATGTCGGACAAATCATGGCTGAGTATGGCTTCGGGTACACTGCATTGCAAGATGTTGTTGTTCATGTCCGGCGTATGGACGGTCAGTTTGCCCACTCCACTTCTCAGGCAAGCCTTTGCCGCGAGGATGGTTGCGCCTCCCATGCCGTACTGGCCGCTTACGAGCAGGGCATGCCCCATGCTGCCTTTGTGGGCGAAAGGGTTACGCGGTTTGAGTATCTTTTTCACCTCTCCCGGCTCTATCACCGTAATACTACAGTCGATAGCCGCCAGTCCCTCGGCGGAAAGTCCGATGTCCATGGGTTTTACTTCACCGAGATATTTCTGGTTCTCGCCGAAAAAGAAGGCCAGTTTAGGAAGCTGGATGGTCAGGGTCAGGTCCGCACGGACGATGGCCGACGGATTATTGTATGTGTTGTCTTCGCTCATCAGGCCGGACGGGATGTCGATGCTCACCACTTTGGCCGGACTGGCGTTGATTCTTTTCACGAGTCCGGCATAGCCCCCGTCCAAAGGCTTATTCAGTCCGGTACCGAACAGTCCGTCTACGATGACATCTTTTTCGTCCGCTTCAGGGAAAGAAAACTGGGAAGATACTTCGGTGAACAGCAGTCCGGCCAGGTTTTCCAACCGTTTCTTGTTGTTCAGGCAATCGTCGCTGAGACGTCCCGTGATGTTGAACAGATACGTCTGCACCGTGTACCCGGCGTTGCAGAGCAGGCGGGATACCGCCAAGGCATCGCCTCCGTTGTTGCCCGGACCGGCAAACACGATGAAGCGAGTGGTGGTGGTCCAACGGCTTTTCAGTTCGGATGCAATCGCTTTTGCGGCACGTTCCATCAAATCGGTGGATGAGACGGGTTCGTGTTCGATGGTGTATTTATCTAATTCTTTAAACTGGGTCGAGGTGAGTATCTTCATGACAAATAAAACTTCGTTTTCTTTCGTATTTTTTGGGTTTGGTACTGTTTTTGGATAAAATAGGAGGCGGTTCGGCACGTCCAAACTTGAAAAACTTTGTTTTTCGTTTGCCTCTGCGCTCACCTTTCACTATCTTTGTACGCAAAATTAGCAAAAAGATATGGAAACACTTCAGATAAAGGATAAAAAATTTGCCGTGTCGATACCTGAGGCTGAAATATTGAAACAGGTGAAGCGGGTGGCTGGAGAAATCAACCGTGATTTGGCCGGTTCGGAACCTGTTTTTTTGGCCATATTGAACGGGTCTTTTATCTTTGCGGCTGATTTGATGAGGGAAATCGAGCTTTCTGCACAGATTTCGTTTGTCAAGTTGGCTTCGTACGTGGGGACGTCTTCAACCGGTTCTGTCTGTGAGATGATAGGACTGAATGTCGATATTTCCGGACGGGATGTCGTGGTTGTGGAGGATATAGTGGATTCCGGACTGACGATGAAATACGTGACGGAAATGTTGGCGAAGTACAATCCCCGTTCCATTTCCATCTGCACATTGTTGCTCAAGCCCGGTAATTTGAAGGTGGATTTGGACATTCCGTACAAGTGTTTCTCCATACCCAACGATTTCATTTTGGGGTATGGGCTGGATTATGACGGTTACGGGAGGAACACCCGTGACATTTACACCGTCGTGGAATAGGCCGGCAGTTTCTATTGTCGGAAAAAGAGGAGAAAGATTGTTTCAACCAATACAAAATAACAACGATGAAGAATATTATTATTTTCGGTGCTCCGGGATCAGGTAAGGGCACTTACAGTGACGAGATTGTGGCAAAATACGGCATGGGGCACATTTCTACCGGTGACGTGTTGCGCGGAGAAATCAAGAACGGTACGGAGCTGGGCAAGATTGCCAAGGGATATATCGACAACGGGCAACTCATTCCGGACGAACTGATGATCGACATCCTGGCCAAGACATACGATGCACAGACGAAAGGCCAAGGGGTGATATTCGACGGTTTCCCCCGTACCATCGCGCAGGCCGAGGCTTTGAAGAAGATGCTGGCCGACCGCAAGGACGACATGGGCATGATGATAGAGTTGGTGGTGGACGAAGAGACGCTGATGGCCCGTTTGCTGAACCGTGCCATCGAGCAGGGACGCGCCGACGACAATGAAGAAACCATCAAGAAGCGTTTTGACGTGTACCGCAACCAGACGGCTCCTTTGGCCGAGTGGTTCGAGAAAGAAGGTTTGCGCCACACTTTCAACTGGAAAGGTTCGAAAGAACAGATGCTGGCGGAAATCTTTGAAGCGATAGACGCTGCAAACAAATAATCTATATGGCAGAATCCAATTTTGTAGACTATGTGAAGATATACTGTCGTTCGGGCAAGGGGGGACGCGGTTCGGCGCACATGCGCCGGGCAAAATACGTGCCCAATGGCGGACCGGACGGTGGAAACGGCGGCCGTGGGGGTAATGTTTACCTTCGCGGCAACCGCAACTATTGGACGTTGCTCCATTTGCGTTATGACCGGCATGTCTTTGCCGGCCATGGCGGGAACGGCTTCAAAGCCCGGTCGTCGGGCAAGGACGGTGAGGACAAGTATATAGACGTGCCGTGCGGAACGGTGGTCTATAATGCCGAGACGGGAGAATACCTTTGCGACGTGACGGAGGACGGGCAGGTCGTATTGCTGCTGAAAGGAGGCCGGGGCGGTCTGGGCAACTGGCATTTCAAGAGCGCCACTAATCAGACGCCGCGCTACGCCCAGCCGGGCGAGGAGGGTGAGGAAGGCACGTTCATCCTCGAACTGAAGGTGCTGGCCGACGTGGGGCTGGTGGGCTTCCCCAATGCGGGCAAGTCTACGCTGCTCTCGGTCGTTTCGGCCGCGAAGCCCAAGATCGCCGACTACGCCTTCACGACGCTGGAGCCGAACCTCGGTATCGTCGAGGTCCGCGACCACAAGTCGTTCGTCATGGCCGACATTCCGGGCATCATCGAGGGTGCGCACGAGGGCCGCGGTCTCGGAACCCGTTTCCTGCGCCATATCGAGCGCAATTCGGTGCTGTTGTTCATGGTGCCGGCCGATGCCGACGATATTCGCCGCGAGTACGAAATCCTGCTGGGCGAGTTGACGCAGTACAATCCGGAGTTGCTGGACAAGCAGCGGTTGCTGGCCGTGACGAAGAGCGACATGCTCGACGAGCAGTTGATCGCCGAGATGCGGACGCACCTGCCCGAAGGGATTCCGGCGCTTTTCATCTCGTCGGTGACGGGATACAACATTCCGCAGTTGAAGGATCTGCTGTGGGAGGCGCTGCATAAGTAATGGAGGAGTTCGACGCCGAAATTTACGATATCGTCCGCCAGATACCGCCGGGCAGGGTCGTGACTTACGGACAGTTGGCACGGCTCGCGCAGCGTCCCCGTTGGGCGCGGCGGGCGGGACGGGCGCTGGCGAATGCTCCCGAAGGATTGCCCTGCCACCGCGTCGTGAACAGCAGCGGAAGGCTTGCGCCCGGATGGCCGGCCCAGCGGGAGTTGTTGGAGCGCGAGGGCGTGACGTTTCGCCGCAACGGCTGTGTCGATCTTTCGAAACACCTGTGGAAGGAAATCGCGCCGATTGCATGAGCCGTGCGGCAGGGAGAGGAAAGAGATTGGTTCTTCGTAAAAATCCACTGAATTTTGCAGTTGCATCGACTGTTCGCCGACGGCGGCAGGATGCACGAACCCTGGCGAGTTGCAGTCCGCCGCATGAGGCGGCGGCGAACTGCCGGCATCGCTTTGCGATGCCGAAGTGATCCTGAGAAGTGATCCTGATAACTGAGGTGTTTTTGAAAATAAGCAGCGCCGTTCCTCACGGAATCCGCCCCTGTCGCGATCGTTGCGGCAGGGGCGGATTTTCAGTATCGGCAGCCGGAATTCGGCCGGAGGTCAGACCGTCGCCTCTTTTTCGGCAGCTGCGTAGTCGCGTTTGCCGAAGATGAGCGATCCGATGCGTACCATCGTCGTTCCGTAGTCCAGCGCCAGCGGATAGTCGTCCGACATGCCCATCGAGAGCGTATCGAACGAGGAGTCGAAATACGCTTCCAGCTCTTTTTTATATTGTTGCAGCAGTTCGAAGTCGAGCCGTACGCGGAATTCGTTGGAGGTGTAGGTGGCGATACCCATCACGCCGCGCACGCGGACCCCCTTCATGGCTGCCAGTGCACCGCTTTTGACGTATTTCAGCAGCGCGTCGTAGGTCCATCCCGACTTGGTCTCCTCGTCCGCGACGTGGATTTCGAGCAGAATGTCGATTACGCGGCCGTTGCGGATCGCCTCGTCGTTGATTACCCGGATGAGCCGTTCGCTGTCGGCCGAATGGATCAGCGCGACGAAGGGGGCGATGAGCTTTACCTTGTTGGTTTGCAGGTGCCCGATCATGTGCCATTCGATGTCCTTGGGCAGCGCTTCGTATTTTGCGGCCAGCTCCTGCGGCCGGCTCTCGCCGAAGATGCGCTGTCCTGCGGCGTAAGCCTCTTCGATGAGGGCCGGGGCGTGCGTTTTGGATACGGCCACCAGCGTGACGCCTTCGGGCAGTGTCTCCCGCACGTCCGATAATTGACTTCTGATCGACATACTCTACTCTTTTTTTCGGTTAACGCTCGGGTAAAATTAGATAATTTTTTCGTATTTTTGACCGCAAACCCGATTTTGTTTATGAAGAAGCCTTTATTTTGTCTGCTGACGGTCTTGACGCCGTTCCTTTTGCTCGAAAGCACCCCTGCCGGAGCGTGTACCAACTTCATCGTCACGCGCGGCGCTTCGACCGATTCGACGACGCTGGTGAGCTATTCCGCCGATTCGCATGCGCTGTACGGCTGCCTCTATAAGTTCAACGCACCGAAGGGCGGGTTCCGTGCGGGCGAAATGCTCTCCGTCTACGAGTGGGACACGGGGCGTTATCTGGGCGACATCCCGCAGGTGGAACATCCCTATTCCACGGTGGGGAACATGAACGAACATTCGCTCATCATCACTGAAACGACCTACGGCGGCCGCGGCGAACTGGCCGATTCGACGGGACGCATGGACTACGGTTCGATGATCTACATCACGCTGCAACGCGCCCGCACGGCGCGCGAGGCGATCCGCGTGATGGCCGATCTGGCCGATACCTACGGCTATGCGTCGGAAGGCGAGTCGTTTTCGATCGCCGATGCGGACGAGGCGTGGATCATGGAGGTGATCGGCAAGGGTTTCGAACCGGACGGCAAGGGTGGCAACGCCCGCAAGGGAATCGTGTGGGTGGCGCGCCGCATTCCCGACGGTTATGTGTCGGGCCATGCCAATCAGGCGCGCATCACGACCTTCCCGCTCGACGATCCCGACAACTGCCTCTATTCGCCCGACGTGATCTCGTTCGCCCGCGAGATGGGGTACTACGAGGGACCGGATGCGGAGTTCAGTTTCTGCGACGCTTATGCGCCGGCCGATTTCTCGGCACTGCGTGCCTGCGAAGCCCGCGTGTGGAGTTTTTTCCGCCGCGTGGCCGACGGAATGGACGCCTATACCGACTACGCGATGGGGCACAATCCCGCCAACCGGATGCCGCTGTGGGTGAAACCTTCGAAAAAGGTCTCTCCCAAGGAGGTGTTCGATGCCATGCGCGACCACTACGAGGGGACGCCGATGGACATGACCAGGGATCTGGGTGCCGGCGGCTGCGG
>OGPT01002091.1_pt1 | contig 16752 bp, 11 predicted proteins | sample 1552951 | NCBI WGS metagenome assembly OGPT01 (sample SAMEA2580224, study PRJEB22360) | human gut metagenome | biome: human gut; feature: human-associated habitat; material: faeces | place: Denmark | collected 2008/2010
GATTAGGTCTTTCCATTGTTCAGCGTATTGTGACAATGCTCGGCGGCACAATCCGTCTGGAGAGCGATAAAGGCAAAGGTAGCCGTTTCACGGTGGAAATCCCCATGCAGACAGCCGAGGAACTACCGGAACGGATAAATCAAACACAGGTTCATCATAACCATACATTCCACGATGTGGTTGCCATCGACAATGACGAAGTGCTGCTCCTGATGCTGAAAGAAATGTATGCACAGGAAGGGATACACTGCGATACCTGCACCAATGCTGCGGAGCTGATGGAACTGATACGAAAAAAGGAATACAGCCTTCTTCTGACGGATCTGAATATGCCGGATATAAACGGTTTCGAGTTGCTGGAACTGTTGCGCACTTCCAACGTTGGCAATTCAAGGGATATCCCGGTAATCGTGACAACCGCTTCGGGCAGTTGCGGCAAAGAGGAACTTATAGAACATGGATTCACAGAATGCCTGTTCAAGCCGTTCTCCATATCTGAACTGATGGAGATTTCAAATAAATGCGCCATGAATGCGGCACAAAATGAAAAGCCGGGTTTCACCTCCCTGCTATCCTACGGCAATGAAGCCGTCATGCTGGAGAAATTGATAACGGAAACAGAAAAGGAAATGCAGTCGCTCAGGTATGCGGAACAACGGAAAGACCTTCCGGAACTGGACGCCCTAACACACCACCTGCGCAGCTCTTGGGAGATACTCCGTGCCGACAGACCGTTGAGGGAACTTTATAAACTGATTCATCACAATGGCACACCTGACGACAAAGCAATAGGCAATGCCGTAAGAGCTGTGCTGGATAAGGGTTCGGAGATAATCCGGCTGGCAAAAGAAGAAAGGAAGAAATACAACAATGGATAAGATAAAAATCATCGTGGTGGAGGACAACATCGTATATTGCGAGTTTGTCTGTAACCTGCTGGCACGTGAGGGATTCCGTACCGTGCAGGCTTTCCACCTCTCGACAGCGAGGAAACTTCTGCAACAAGCCGCTGACGGGGACATCGTGGTTTCAGACCTGCGCCTACCTGACGGCAATGGTATCGACCTGTTGCGTTGGATGCGCAAAGAGGGTATGACGCAGCCGTTCATCATCATGACCGACTATGCCGAAGTGCATACGGCGGTTGAAAGTATGAAACTCGGCTCGCTGGACTACATACCCAAACAACTCGTGGAGGACAAACTCGTGCCTCTTCTCCGTACCATACTGAAAGAGCGGAATATCGGGCGGAGCCGTATGCCCGTGTTTGCCCGTGACGGTTCCGCCTTCCGGAAAATCATGCACCGGATAAGGCTGGTAGCACCAACCGACATGAGCGTACTGATATTCGGAGAGAACGGCACGGGCAAGGAGCATATCGCCCACCATCTGCATGATAAAAGCAAACGTTCCGGCAAGCCGTTCGTGGCTGTGGACTGCGGATCGTTAAACAAAGAGCTTGCTCCATCGGCATTTTTCGGACACGTCAAAGGCGCATTCACCGGTGCGGACAGTGCCAAGAAAGGATATTTCCATGAAGCCGAAGGCGGTACGCTGTTCTTGGATGAGGTTGGTAATCTCGCAATGGAAACCCAGCAGATGTTACTCAGAGCCATACAGGAACGGAGATACCGCCCGATAGGTGATAAGACGGATAAAAGTTTCAATGTCCGTATCATCGCCGCCACCAACGAAGATCTGGAGACGGCTGTGAACGAAAAGCGATTCCGGCAAGACCTGTTATATCGTCTGCATGACTTCGAGATAATAGTTCCACCACTGCGCGACTGTCAGGAGGACATCATGCCACTGGCGGAATTTTTCCGTGAGGCAGCGAACAAAGAACTGGAATGCGACGTTATCGGATTTGACGGGGAAGCCCGTAAAACATTGTTGACCCATGTTTGGCCGGGCAATGTCCGTGAGCTGGAGAACGTCATGGAGCGTGCCGTGCTCCTAGTCGGTCAGGATGGTCTGATCCTGCCCCAGCATCTGCCGCGTGAACTGCACAGCACGCATTGTCCTTTCGGCCCTGCGGCGCACAAGGGCCCGGTGGAGCCCTATGCTGCCTCCGGCACGCTGCAGGATCGGCTCGACGAGCTGGAGCGCGCCTGCATCACGGATGCCCTTGCCCGTCATAAGGGGCACATGGGCCATGCGGCCCAGGCGCTGGGGCTCACGGAGCGTGTCATGGCCCTGCGCATGAAGAAACATGGCATCAATTACAAGGAGTTCCGCCAGCATTGATGCCGGGCTACGCCAGGAAGGGGAACCCGAGCTTTCCCTGTGTGCCGCAATATCTTACCTTGTTGATGACAGCATGAAAAAGGCCCGCCAGAGCATGACTCCGGCGGGCCTTATGCATAAGGGAGCGCTTCGTGCCTTCCCCGCGCTCCGCTATGCTCCGGGGGAAATCCGCCCTGTCTTTCCCAAGAGGAGAAAGGCAGGGGGTGGGGAAAGGGCCGGCTGCATCGATGGCAAAGGGCCCTTCCCCGGCTGGGACTTACAAACTCAGTCCCTGCAAACGTTCCAGGGCCTCGGTGGTATCCTTTTCACTGCCGAAGGCGGTGAAGCGTACATAGCCTTCGCCGCTGGGGCCAAAACCTACACCGGGAGTTCCGACTACGTTGGCCTCATACAACATCTGCTCAAAGAACCGCCATGAAGAAAGGCCATTCGGGGTTTTCACCCATAAATAGGGAGCGTTGACTCCTCCGTAAACTTTCAATCCGCTAGCTTCCAGTCCTTCCTTCATGATTCCTGCATTGGTCATATAATAGTTAATTGTTTCTTTAATCTGTTCCTTTCCTTCTGCGCTGTAAACTGCTTCTGCCGCCCGTTGAGTGATATAGGAAGTGCCGTTGAACTTAGTACATTGGCGGCGGTTCCACAGTCTGTTGAGTGGGATTCTGTCTCCTTCGAGTGTTGCGGCGGTAAGTTCTTTGGGGACTACAGTGTATCCGCAACGCACTCCGGTGAATCCTGCCGTCTTCGAAAAACTACGGAACTCAATGGCGCACTTCTTGGCTCCCTTGATTTCATAAATAGAGTGGGGGACATCCGCATCCTGAATATATGCCTCATAAGCAGCGTCGAATAGGAGCAACGTGTCATTTGCCAAAGCGTAATCTACCCATTTCTTCAATTCCGGTTTTGTCAGTGTAGTGCCAGTCGGGTTATTCGGATAGCAGAGATAGACAATATCTATCCGTTTGTCCGGAATTTCGGGTATGAAGTTATTTTCACTTGTGCAAGGCATATAAGTTACATTACTCCACTTACCTGTTTCTTCCTCTAATACTCCGGCACGTCCGCACATGACGTTACTGTCTATATAAACTGGATAAATAGGGTCTGTGACGCCGACACTGTTGTCATGACGGAGAATATCTCCGATATTTCCAGTATCGCTTTTTGCTCCGTCGCTGATGAATATCTCTGAAGCGGAGAAATGAATACCGCGCGGAGCAAAGTCATTTTTTATAATTGCTTCAATTAGAAAATCATATCCCTGTTCAGGACCATATCCGCGGAATGTATCCTTATCGGCTAGTTCTTCTACTGCTTTGTGCATTGCTTCGATACAAGCCTTGGGAAGTGGCTGAGTAACATCGCCGATACCTAGCCGGATGATGTCCTGCTTGGGATGCGTTATCCTAAAAGTATTTATCTTTTTTGCTATATCCGAGAATAAATAGCTTCCCGGTAATTTTAAAAAGTGTTCGTTTACTAATGCCATGTGGTTATTGTTTTAAGTTTCTATCAATTATTATTATTAATTCTTCATTTTCAACCCCTCAACCCTCGATTTCTTCAATTTCTCCGTCAAAAACTTTAGTTGCCGGTCCCGTCATTAATATATGGCCCGAGGCTTCATCCCATTCAATGGTGACTGTACCACCGTCCATTATTATATCGCTTTTTCTTCCTGTAAGCTCGTTGATGAAGGCTGCTACTGCGGTAGCACAAGCACCTGTCCCACAGGCTTGAGTAATTCCCGAACCTCTTTCCCATACTCTCATCCGTATAGTATCTTTGCAGACAATTTGTGCAAACTCTACATTGGTTCTGTCGGGGAAAAGATGATGATTCTCCAATTCAGGGCCGATTTCCGGCAAATTAATCTGGGTAATATCATCCACGAAAGTAACCAGATGAGGATTTCCCATTGATACTCTGGTTGATCGGAAAGGATATTTGTCCTCAAAATGAACTTCTCCTGTTTCTAATGGACTGCCCATATCTACTGTGACTGCTGTAACTGTTTTTCCTTCTACATGAAGTTTCAGAATTTTAATTCCCGACAGTGTGTCCAGAGTGATTTCTGTTTTATCAGTCAAGCCATATTCATATACATATTTGCCTACACAACGGCTTCCATTACCACACATCATCGCTTCCGAACCGTCTGCATTGAAAATACGCATACTGAAATCAGCCTTATCAGAGTTTCCGATCAATATAAGTCCGTCACTCCCAATTCCTGTATGGAACTTGCTCCATTCGATTGCTTTCTTTTCAGGAGCTGCTATCGGATAGTTGGTAGTGTCTACATATATGTAGTCATTTCCTGCTCCATGCATTTTAGTGAACTTAATCTTTTTTGTCATTTTGACTTGTATTTGCTGGTTGTTGTATCCTTTTGTTTTATTACAACGCAAAGGTATGACTTTTTGCTTTATGTTTTATTGAAATATATATCTAATCTCTATTTATTTTATGTAAACTTTCAATTGTTTCGTATATAGCTATGTTTGGTTATAATCTGAAATTATATATATATGTATATTGATAAACTGTTATTTAGGTGAATTGTTTTGCATATACTTTCATAATATATAAAGAATAATTAGCCTTGATAATCTTTAAATTTAGTCATAAGAATAGGAAAAAACTCCTTTTTGTTTTGACGAAATGAAAGCGGATAGCTTTATTTCACTATCATATTGCTTGCCGGATACTCTGAAGAACCTTTTCCCGTATTCATTGTTCTAGCACTATATTAATATAAAAATGTAGAGATATGAATATAGAGAAACAATTAGAAACAGCAGTACGAACCAATCATTTGGTATTGGTTGTATTTTATGCGGACTGGTCGCCTCATTACGAATGGATAGGGCCGGTACTCCGTACTTATGAGAAGAGGACAATCGAATTAGTACGAGTAAATGTTGGAGAAGATAAGGCAATAGCCGATGCGCATAACATAGATACTATTCCGGCTTTTCTTTTATTACATAAGAGAAATGAACTCTGGAGACAAGTTGGGGAGTTGACAGTGGAAGAACTGAAAGATGTATTAGATGATTTCAAGTGATCGGACTGTAATCTTTTATAAGTATGCATAGAAATATCAATTTCTTCCTCAATTAAAAATAACGAAAAATGTAGTGTATTGATAATTAAGTTCTTATATGTTTGCATTTTTCTTTAAAAGAAACCATACGTTTGACACCGAGAAATAGCCCGTTCCTTTTAAAGGAACGGGCTGTTTCATTAATGTTGAAGGATAGAGTATTGAATGTGTATGTTTTATTTATTCTTTTTTAGTTCTTCCAACAAAACAACCGGCTCATTGGTCGTAATGAAATCTACTTTCTGTTCAATTAACCACTTCATTTCTTCGGCTTCGTCCACTGTCCACACATTGACTTTCAGACCAAGGTCATGAGCTTCTTTAATCCATTCGGGATGTTTTTTAATCACTCCCATGTGATAGTCAAGACCCGTAGCCCCGAGTTCTTTTAATTCTTTCGGAGATAATTCACCGTTCAGATAGAATACCGGAGTGCCGGCAGGTGCCAGGCGGATAAACTCTTTCATGGCATGCAATGAGAAAGTGATATATTCCATGCGGCTCTCTAATCCCATTTTTTTCACCGTAGCCAGAATTTCCTGAACGGCTTTGGTCTCGCGCTTTTTGCTGTTAAGTGCTTTCAGTTCAAGTATCAGTTTAGTATTATGTTCTTTTCCGACTTTTAAGTACTGCTCCAGACTTGGGAGGTTTTCTCCATTTGATAATTTCAACCCAGTGAGCGCGTCTCCTTTAGAATACTCCATAGGTCTCATTTTGTACACAGGATCATGATTGACTACTAACTTGCTGTCTTTAGTAAGCCAAACATCAAATTCTGAACCATAACAACCGATAGAGTCTGCTTTTAGAAGTGATGTAATACTGTTTTGTGATGATCCCGGGGTTTTCCAGAAACCGCGGTGAGCAATTGCTTTTGTCTGCGCCTGCATACAACATGCAGCCATTAAAAGGGCGGAACCTATCATCATTTTTTTTAAATTCATTCGTTTTATCTTTTAAAGGGTTTATATAGGTTTAATTGGGTTTGGCTTCAAAATTATAAAAAAGAAAACGCAAATTAGTCAATTATATGCTAATCTGCGTTAATCCTTGGGATTTAGAATCGAAATACTACAAAAAAGTAACAGAAATAACCGATTCTGTGATTCTTTCTGTCGTCAGTTAAGTATAGGCTTCTTCATGTATTCCTTTTACTGCGCGTCCGCTCGGTTCATTCAGGTTCTTGAAGGCGATATCCCATGCCAGCGCTTCTGCTGTAGAGCAGGCTACGCTGGGAACACTGGGTACACTGCGTGCTGCACTTTCGCTGGGGAAATGTTCTTCAAAGATACTGCGGTAATAATATTCTTCTTTATTTTGCGGGGTATTGATAGGGAAGCGCCTGGCCGCGTTTTCCATTTGTTCATCACTTACGGCAGCAGTGGTTATTTCTTTTAACGTATCAATCCAGGAATACCCTACACCGTCACTGAACTGCTCTTTCTGTCTCCATGCCACGCTTTCCGGTAGCATATCGGCAAAGGCTTCGCGTACGATTCTCTTTTCAATGTTTTTTCCGGGACACATTTTGGCTTTCGGATTCAACGTCATTGCGACATCAAGAAACTCTTTGTCTAAGAATGGTACACGTCCCTCTACGCCCCAAGCTGACAAACTTTTATTAGCACGAAGACAGTCATACATGTGTAATTTAGAAAGTTTACGTACTGTTTCTTCATGAAATGCTTGTGGGGTGGGAGCCTTATGGAAATAAAGGTATCCTCCGAAAACTTCGTCGGCACCTTCTCCGCTCAGCACCATTTTGATTCCCATAGATTTAATGACACGTGCCAATAGATACATAGGAGTGGAAGCCCGTACGGTAGTTACATCATACGTTTCGATAAAATAGATAACATCACGGATCGCATCTAGTCCTTCCTGCACGGTGTAGTTTATTTCGTGGTGTACGGTACCGATATATTCGGCAACCTCACGTGCTTTTATCAAATCGGGTGCACCTTTCAGACCGATAGCAAAGGAGTGAAGTTGAGGCCACCATGCATCGCTTGCTCCGTCTGTTTCTATACGTTTGGCCGCATATTTCTTGGCAATGGCGGAGATAACAGAACTATCCAAGCCACCGGAAAGAAGTACTCCGTAAGGCACATCACTCATTAATTGGCGATGAACGGCATCTTCTAATGCTTCTTTCACATCGCCGGCTTTCGCATCGTTGTCTTTTACAGTTTCATATTCCGTCCAGTCGCGTGCGTACCAACGTTTCATTTGCCCTTCCTTGCTGTAATAGTAATGTCCCGGAAGGAATAATTCATACTCATCGCAAAATCCTTCAAGAGCTTTCAGCTCGCTGCCGAAATATATTTTCCCGTCTTTGTCCCTGCCTATATATAAAGGTATGACGCCAATTGGGTCACGGGCAATCAGAAATTCATCTTTTTCTTCATCGTAGAGAACGAATGCAAAGATTCCGCTGATATCTTCCAAAAAGTGAATGCCTTTGTCTTTGTAAAGGGCAAGAATAACTTCACAATCACTTCCCGTCTGAAAATCATATTTTCCGGCATATCGGGTACGGATTTCCCGGTGGTTATAGATTTCACCGTTTACGGCAAGTACTTGTTTCCGGTCGGGAGAGTACAAAGGCTGCCCTCCACTTTGCGGGTCGACAATTGAAAGGCGTTCGTGTGCCAAAATCGCACTTCCACCTACATAGATACCACTCCAGTCCGGTCCGCGGTGACGGATTTTCTGAGCCATTTTCAATGCTTTATCTCTTAGCTCCTTGGTTTGAGCTTTTATATTGAGTATACCTGCTATTCCACACATAACTTTAATTTTTAGTTGTTAAATAAGTATCTATTTCCGCAGCCGTCTTTCGTCCTCCTGCCATGGCGCGTACCACCAGACTGGCTCCGGTAGCAGCATCTCCGGCAAGAAATACATTATCGGCAAAATTCGGTTGTTCCGGTTTTAAGAATCCCATGGCCAGCAATACCATATCTGCCTCGATCACCTCTTTTTTTCCGGTAGGTTTCAGTGTCGGACGTCCTCCGTCTGTTGCCGGAATCCATTCTACTTCTTCCACTTCCACACCTGTTACGTTCCCATTTTTTCCTAGGAATTGATTGGAAGTGAGGCACCAGCGGCGTATGCAACCTTCTTCATGGCTGGAAGTAGTCTTGAGGACTACCGGCCACTGCGGCCAGGGGGTAGACGGGTTATGTCCCACGGGTGGCTGGGGCATGATCTCAATCTGCGTTACGCTGGTTGCTCCTTGGCGCACACTAGTTCCGATGCAATCCGACCCCGTATCTCCACCACCAATGACAAGTACCTTTTTGCCCTTGGCATTCACTAATTTATCTTTGGAGAAAGTTTGTCCTTCCAGAATCCTATTCTGTTGGGACAGCATTTCAAGTGCAAAGTAAATACCTTTCAAATCCCGTCCCGGAATACTTAAATCGCGTGCTGCCGGTGTTCCCGTACAGATGCAGTAAGCGTCGAATCCCTCCGGTAAATGATTGACGTCAATTTCTACTCCCATTTCAAACTTGATTCCTTCCGCAGTTAAGATATTCATGCGCCGGTCAATCACATTCTTATCCAGTTTAAAATTGGGAATACCGAAACGTAGCAATCCGCCGGGAGCTTCGTTCTTATCAAATAAGGTTACTGAATATCCTTTTAGATTGAGTTGATTGGCCACGACCAGTCCGGTAGGACCGGCACCAATAACCGCTACTTTCTTTCCGTTTCTTTCCGGGGTCTGTATTTGTATATATCCTTCACGAAAAGCTGCTTCAACGATAGCCGCTTCGTTTTCGCGAATCGTCACAGGTTGGTCACATGAAAGTTTTAGTACACAAGACTTCTCACAAAGGGCTGGACAAATACGCCCCGTAAATTCAGGAAAGTCACAGGTGGACGATAGGATTTCGTATGCCTCTCTCCATTTCCCTTTGAATAAAGCGTCCTGCCATTCCGGTTGTTTATTCCCTATCGGGCATGCCCAGTGGCAGAAGGGTACGCCGCAGTCCATACAGCGAGAAGCCTGTAACTTGCGGCTGTTTGTATTCAATGTTTGTTCTACCTGGCTGTAATCAGTGATTCGTTCGTTCACAGGGCGGTATCCCGCTTCCTGTCGAGGTATATTTAAAAAAGCTCTAGGATCTCCCATTTTCTTTAAGTTTTAAGTTTAATTTTAGTCCCGCATGGAAACCTGGCTCCGGCATCTGCCGGTTATCGGTTAATAGTCTCTTTGCATATCTGCAATCTTTTGTTGTAACTTTCTCATTTGCTCTTCCTGTAGCACTTTTTTGTACTCGATAGGCACTACCTGGATAAATTGATCGACATAATGATTCCAGTCATCAAGCATGGTACGTGCCAGTTTCGAACCTGTATATAAGTAATGTTGACGAATCAGTTCGTGTAATTCTTTTCGGTAACTGGCTTCTTCAATCAGTGAAAGTTCTACCATTTCCATATTGCAGAAATAGTCAAAGTTTCCTTCCTTATTCCATACATACGCTACCCCACCACTCATACCGGCAGCGAAGTTGCGTCCTGTCTGTCCGAGAACCACCACACGTCCTCCAGTCATATATTCGCAACAATGATCGCCTACACCTTCTACTACGGCTACTGCACCGGAATTACGTACAGCAAAACGTTCACCTACACGTCCGTTGATATACACTTCACCACTTGTAGCTCCATAAAGTAACGTATTGCCTGCAATCGTATTCTTTTCAGCTTCGAAGTTGCTACGGATAGGAGGGAGTACGGCAATACGACCACCGCTTAACCCTTTTCCCAGATAATCGTTAGCCTCGCCTTCCAGTTTGAAATTAACTCCCGGTACTAAGAATGCACCGAATGACTGACCTGCCGAGCCTTTGAATTTCACGTTCAACGTATGTTCCGGTAATCCTCTTTCTCCATACTTCTTGGCGATGACGCCGGAAAGCATAGCGCCGATAGCACGGTCGGTATTAGCTATCGTATATTCCAGAGAAATCTCTTTCTCATGTTCAATAGCCGCCTGAGCTGCATCAATAATCGTCACATCCTTTACAGTAGAAATAGCATGGTCCTGGTCAATGACGTGGCGGATAGCTGCACTATTGTCAATGCGTGTCAGTAATCTTGTGAAATCAATTAATGCGTGCTTCGGATTCGGGTCGTCCGTCCCCGATTTACGTTCAATCAAATCAGTCCGTCCGATGATGTCGTCCATTTTTGTGAATCCCATTTCAGCCAGATATTCCCGGACTTCCTGTGCCAGGAAAGTGAAGAAATTTACTAGGTATTCGCTACGGCCATGGAAGCGTTTGCGCAGTTCCTCATTCTGGGTGGCAACTCCAACCGGACAAGTATTTTGATGACATTTCCGCATCATCACGCAACCTAGTACGATGAGGGCGGAAGTGGCAAAACCGTATTCTTCGGCTCCCATTAATGCCATTAGGATAATATCTCGTCCGGTTTTTAACTGGCCGTCGGCTTGCAGTACTACCTGTCCGCGAAGTCCGTTCAAGACTAATGTCTGCTGTGTTTCGCTTAATCCCAGTTCGGGAGAGATACCTGCATAACGGATAGAAGAAGCGGGCGAAGCCCCTGTACCGCCTTCCGCTCCGGAGATCACAATCAAGTCCGCTTTCGCTTTTGCCACACCGGCAGCAATTGTTCCAACGCCACTTTCCGCTACCAGTTTCACGCTGATTTTTGCTTGTGGATTTATGTTCTTCAAATCAAAAATCAGTTGAGCCAAATCTTCGATAGAATAAATGTCGTGGTGGGGAGGAGGAGAAATCAGCGAAATTCCCGGAATAGAGTGACGTGTTTTGGCAATCACATCGTTCACTTTGAATCCGGGAAGTTGTCCGCCCTCGCCCGGTTTGGCTCCTTGGGCAATTTTAATCTGTATTTCATCTGCATTTACCAAATATTCTGTCGTCACGCCAAACCGGCCGGAAGCTACTTGTTTAATAGCACTTCGCATGGAATTTCCATCAGGTAACGGCTGGAAACGGGCAGCATCTTCACCCCCTTCACCCGTATTGCTGCGTCCGTGGATCCTATTCATGGCAATAGCTATTGCTTCATGTGCTTCCTTGCTGATAGAGCCGAAAGACATGGCACCCGTAACGAAGCGGCGTAAGATGCTTTCCACCGGTTCTACCTGTTCGATAGAAATCGGATTACGACGGAAATTTAAGAAATCGCGCAGGAAAATAGGTTTTTCCTTTTCATCTACCAAGTGAGTGTATTCCTTAAATTTCTTGTAACTACCCAAACGGGTGGCCAACTGTAATGTACTGATTGTTTCAGGATTCCAGGCATGTTTTTCTCCGTCTTTACGGAAAGAATACAAACCTTTATTCGGTAATAATCCGCCTGCCTCTGCTGCAAATCCTTCATTATGGAAAGCAATGGCGTCTCTAGCTACCTCCTCCAATCGGATACCTCCAATCGGTGAACCTAGTCCTCCGAAATATGCTTTGCTCAGTTCTTCACTCAAACCGATAGCTTCAAAGATTTTTGCTCCCCGGTAAGAACGGATCGTAGAGATACCCATTTTACTCATAATCTTGAAAAGTCCCTTGCAGATTGACTTGATGTAGTTTTTCTCTGCCGTGGCATAATCTAGTTGGATATCTTTGTTTTTTACCAACTTATCAAGAATAGCAAAAGCCATGTATGGATTTAGGGCGCTTGCTCCGAATCCCAGCAATAATGCAGCGTGCATCACTTCACGTATTTCACCGCTTTCCACAACCAGCGCTGTCTGTACGCGTTTCCCTACAGAAATTAAATGATGATGAACGGCACTCACTGCCAGAAGTGAAGGAATCACTGCATGAGTGGCATCTACATTCCGGTCTGTCAGGACGATATAGTTTACTCCTTCTGTTACGGAGGCCTCCGCCTGTTTGCAAAGTTCGGTCAGTGCTTCCTGTAATCCGGCTTTCCCTTTGGCTACTTCAAACAACATCGGCAGTTTGACAGTCTTAAAACCTTTATAGCGGATATTGCAAAGGATATCCAGCTGTGTATTGCTTAGGATCGGGTGATTCAGACGTACCATTTTACAATGGCTTTCACTAGGTGTCAGAATATTCATACCGACTGCTCCGATATATTCCGTCAATGACATCACCAATTCCTCGCGTAGCGGGTCAATTGGCGGATTTGTCACTTGGGCAAATTGCTGGCGGAAATAATTGTAAAGCAACTGCGGCTTGTCCGAGAGTACAGCCAGCGGAGTGTCGTTACCCATTGAATGAATCGGTTCGGCTCCGGTACTTGCCATGGGTATAATCAGTTTCTCGATATCCTCCTTTGAGTAACCGAAAGTACGGAGCATCCGGTCGTAATTCTCTACATGATGAGGCATTTTGCGTCCGCTTTTCAATTCATCCAGTTCGATACGGTTTGTAGACAACCAGATACGGTACGGTTTTGCTTCCGCCAGTTGTTTCTTCAGCTCACCGTCATAAAATATTTCGCCTTTTTCCGTATCAACCAGTAGAATTTTACCCGGTTGCAGCCGTCCTTTCTCTTTGATATCTCCCGGTTCGAAATCCATTACACCGACTTCTGAGGCAACCACCATCATATCATTTTTGGTAATCAGGTAACGGGCGGGGCGCAGACCGTTACGGTCGAGCATACCACCGGCAAAGCGTCCGTCGCTGAATAACAAGGCAGCCGGTCCGTCCCAAGGTTCCATTAGTATGGAATGATATTCATAAAAGGACTTCAAATCTTCACTGATAGGGTTCTTCTCATTGAAAGACTCCGGCACAAGCATTGCCATTGCGTGGGGCAGGCTCAATCCCGACATTACCAAAAACTCCAGCACGTTGTCCAATGAGGCGCTATCACTCATGCCCGGCTGTATAATCGGACGGATCTCTTTGATATCCCCGAGAGTGGGAGAGGAGAGTACACTTTCGCGAGCTTCCATCCACCCGCGGTTGCCGCGAATCGTATTGATTTCACCATTGTGTGCCAGAAGGCGGAAAGGTTGTGCCAATCCCCATGTCGGGAAAGTGTTAGTACTGAAACGGGAATGCACCAAAGCCAACCCGCTGGTGAAGTAATTGTTCGTCAGGTCGGGATAATAGTTCCGTAGCTGCAATGACGAAAGCATACCTTTATATATAATACTTTTTGTAGAGAGCGAAACGATGTAAAAATCCTCTTTCGCCGGAATGGCTGACATTCTGACTTTATTTTCTATTCTTTTACGGATCAGATACAGTTTGCGGTCGGCAGTTTCTGTCTCAGTAAATCCCGTGATAAATACCTGTTTGATATCCGGTTCGTTAGCCAAAGCCGCTTCTCCCAGAATTTCCGGGCAAGTAGGTACATTACGCAGATGCATCAGCGTAAGTCCTTCTTTTTCGATTTCCTCAATAATGATACTCAAAATAGTTGCCTGGTCTTTCTCTTTTTTCGGTAAAAAAAGCAGACCGGTGCCATAACGTCCCTTTTCCGGAACGGGAATACCCTGCAATAAAATAAACTCATGCGGAATTTGTAACATAATGCCTGCACCGTCCCCGGTTTTGTTGTCTGCACCTTCGGCACCGCGGTGGCGCATATTCTCTAATACTTTTAAAGCCGACTCAACAATGTCGTGTGACTTTTCTCCGTGAATGTTTACCAGCATACCAACACCGCAGGCATCATGTTCGTATGCCGCATCGTACAGGCCTGGCTGTTTGGGATGTCGTTGGTAAGGGAATCCTTTTGCTCTGTTGTTAAAAAGTTCTTGTTTCTTCATTCTTACTATCTTTATTATATGATAATACCTGTTTGGTGTATCAAAATGTTTGGCAAAATTAAAAATTTAATTTCATAATGATACTAAATTCTATCATTTCTATGACACGAAATGAGAAGCCTATTCTATATTCTTTTAATTTGTAATCAAAATCGTTGGAATTGCTTTTAAATTGTTAGTCTGTTGTCTATTATTTTAAGATGATTGTAATTTGTTTCTTTTTGAGCTAAAAATAATATATTATTTAACTTTTTGATGTATTTGCAACTTTTTTGTGCGTTTCTGTCAAATAAATATCGAATTTATAATCTTTATGTTATTTGAAATATGTATATTTGCAACCAAAATAAAAACGCTATAATGTGCGTGGAATGGTAGGCTATATTGGTACAAGAAAAGCCTTTCCCAGCCTAATAAAAGGGCTGAAGTATCATCGAAAACTATGTTGTTTTCAAAGGAAAACTTCAAGCCCAAGGAAATACAGTCATCAACAAAATCGCCGATTGTAGTATCGAATTTCCCGAAACAATCGAATGCCTCGATCTGTTGATTACTACGGTACCTCTTCAGTTGCCTGCTTACCATATTGCGGTTTGCAAGGGAATGGATGTAGGCCAGCCCAGGAATTTGGCTAAATCAGTAACAGTGGAGTAAAACTTGTAACTTATAACAGGTAATTTGGATTTGTATAAATGGAACAATTGAAACATGAATGTGGCGTTGCCATGATACGCCTGCTTAAACCGCTGGAGTATTACGAGAAGAAGTACGGAACGTGGATGTACGGTCTGAACAAGCTTTATCTGCTAATGGAAAAGCAGCATAATCGTGGGCAGGAAGGTGCGGGACTGGCTTGTGTTAAACTGGAGGCCAATCCGGGTGAAGAATATATGTTTCGCGAACGTGCCTTAGGTTCCGGTGCCATTACGGAAATCTTTGAGAATGTACAGAATAATTTCAAGGATTTGACTTCCGAACAATTGCATGATGCAGAGTTTGCCAAACGTACATTACCTTTTGCGGGTGAAACGTATATGGGGCATTTGCGTTATTCGACAACCGGGAAATCCGGTATCTCTTATGTACACCCGTTTTTGAGGAGAAACAACTGGCGTGCCAAGAACTTGGCTCTCTGCGGTAACTTCAACATGACGAATGTAGATGAAATTTTTGCCCGTATCACAGCCATTGGACAACATCCCCGTAAGTATGCTGATACCTATATCATGTTGGAACAAGTGGGGCACCGGCTTGATCGTGAAGTGGAACGTGTGTTCAACCTTGCCGAGGCCGAAGGGCTTACAGGCATGGGAATCACCAACTATATAGAAGAGCATATTGATTTGGCTAACGTATTGCGTACCTCCAGCCGTGAATGGGACGGGGGATATGTCATTTGCGGACTGACCGGAAGCGGTGAATCTTTTGCAATACGTGATCCGTGGGGGATACGTCCTGCTTTCTGGTATCAGGATGAAGAGATTGCTGTGTTGGCTTCCGAACGTCCGGTCATTCAGACAGCTTTTAATGTCCCTGTAGAAGATATTAAAGAACTGCAACCGGGACAGGCATTATTGATTAGTAAAGAAGGTAAACTGCGGACATCACAAATAAACAAACCTCGTGAGAAACAGGCTTGTTCATTCGAGCGTATCTATTTCTCCCGTGGTAGTGATGTCGATATTTACAAGGAACGGAAACGGCTCGGCGAGAAACTCGTGCCGAACATTTTGAAAGCTATCAACAACGATCTTGACCATACCGTTTTCTCTTTTATTCCCAACACCGCCGAAGTTGCTTTCTACGGAATGTTACAGGGACTGGATGACTATCTGAATGAAGAAAAGGTGCAGCAAATAGCTGCATTAGGTCATAATCCGAATATGGAGGAACTGGAAGTTATTCTTTCCCGCCGTATCCGCAGTGAAAAGGTGGCTATTAAGGACATCAAGCTCCGTACGTTTATTGCCGAAGGAAACAGCCGAAATGATCTGGCGGCTCATGTCTACGATATCACTTACGGAAGCCTTGTTTCCGGTGTCGATAATCTGGTGATTATTGACGATAGTATTGTGCGTGGCACAACATTGAAGCAAAGTATTATCGGTATTCTCGACCGTCTTGGTCCGAAGAAGATTGTTATCGTTTCTTCTTCCCCACAGGTCCGTTATCCCGATTATTACGGTATCGATATGGCAAAGATGAGTGAGTTTATTGCTTTCAGAGCTGCTGTCGAATTGCTGAAAGAGCGGGATATGAAAGATATAATTGCGTCTGCCTACCGGAAATCCAAAGATCAGATAGGTTTGCCGAAAGAGCAAATGGTGAACTATGTAAAAGAAATATATGCACCTTTCACGGATGAGGAAATCTCCGCCAAAATGGTAGAACTATTGACTCCGAAGGGAACGAAAGCTAAAGTGGAAATCGTCTACCAGCCATTGGAAGGGCTTCATGAAGCCTGTCCCAATCATCGGGGCGACTGGTACTTTAGCGGCAATTACCCTACGCCGGGTGGCGTGAAAATGGTGAATCAGGCATTCATCAATTACATAGAGCAACTGTATCAATTCTGACAATCATACAACGATTCAAAAATAAGAATGAGAAATGTGACATTAATCCTTGACGACGG
>OGPT01002093.1_pt1 | contig 16748 bp, 10 predicted proteins | sample 1552951 | NCBI WGS metagenome assembly OGPT01 (sample SAMEA2580224, study PRJEB22360) | human gut metagenome | biome: human gut; feature: human-associated habitat; material: faeces | place: Denmark | collected 2008/2010
TAATTCAATCTCGATGAGAACAATGGCGTTCGCGAATCATAAGGATTCTCGGACGCTTTTTACATTTTTTGACCTTCGGGCAGGAATGGCAATTGTCGATGAAAAGGATAAACATGAAAGGATGTAATAATTATGAAAACAGATGTGAAGAAAATTTTTGGTTCCAATGTTTTTAATGACGCAGTAATGAAGGAAAGACTTCCAAAAGCTGCATATAAGAAGATGAAAGCTACAATTGAAGCAGGCGCAGAACTTGATCCTGAAGTAGCAGACATCGTTGCTCATGAGATGAAAGAATGGGCTCTTGAAAAAGGAGCAACACATTTCACTCACTGGTTCCAGCCATTAACTGGTATCACTGCTGAAAAGCATGATGCATTTATTGACCCACAGGGTGATGGAACAACATTACTTCGCTTCTCTGGTAAAGAGTTAATCAAAGGTGAGCCAGATGCTTCTTCTTTCCCATCCGGTGGATTAAGAGCAACATTTGAGGCAAGAGGATATACAGCATGGGATTGCACATCACCAGCATTTATCAAAGAAACACCACATTCTACTATTCTTTGCATTCCGACAGCATTCTGCTCTTACAAAGGTGAGGCACTTGATAAGAAGACTCCGCTTCTTCGTTCTATGCAGGCATTAGACGTACAGGCAATTCGTATCTTAAGATTATTTGGAAATAAGACAGCAAAACATGTAACAACATCTGTTGGAGCAGAGCAAGAATATTTCCTTGTTGATAAAGGAAACTTCTTAAAGAGAAAGGATTTAATCTTTACAGGAAGAACATTATTTGGTGCAATGCCTCCAAAAGGACAGGAAATGGATGATCATTACTTCGGTGTTATCCCAGAAAGAGTTCTTGGATTCATGGAGAAATTTAATGAAGAGTTATGGAAACTTGGCATTTCTGCTAAGACACAGCATAACGAAGTTGCTCCAGCACAGCATGAGATCGCTCCTATTTATGACCAGAACAACATTGCTACAGACCACAACCAGTTAGTAATGGAAACAGCACAGAGAGTTGCTGATGAGTTAGGTCTTAAGTGTCTCTTACATGAGAAACCATTCGCAGGAATCAACGGTTCTGGTAAACATAACAACTGGTCTATGTGTACAGATGAGGGAGAGAACCTTTTAGATCCAGGTGAAACACCACATGAAAATATGCAGTTCTTATTATTCTTAGCTGCAATTCTTCGTGCAGTAGATGAACATGCAGACTTGCTTCGCCTTTCTGCTTCCACACCAGGTAATGACCACCGTTTAGGAGCAAACGAAGCACCTCCAGCAATCATCTCCGTATTCTTAGGAGAACAGTTAGAGGACGTAGTAGAACAATTCGTAGATAATGGAGAAGCAACAAGCTCCTTAGAGGGAGAAGAATACATTTCTGGTGTACATTCTCTTCCACATTTCCAGAAAGATGCTACAGACCGTAACAGAACATCACCATTCGCATTCACAGGTAACAAGTTTGAATTCCGTATGGTTGGTTCCACACAGTCTATCGCAGACCCTAACACAGTACTTAACACAATCGTTGCAGAAGTATTATGTGACATGGCAGACAAACTAGAGGCAGCAGAGGACTTACCAATGGCTCTCCATGACATGATCAAAGATACAATCGCAGCACATAAGAGAATCATTTTCAACGGTAACGGATATTCTGATGAATGGGTTGCTGAAGCAGAGAGAAGAGGACTTCCAAACATCAAATGTATGGTAGATGCTGTTCCTGCATTAGTAAAACCAGAAGCAGTTGAAATCTTTGAAAAACACGGTGTATATACAAAAGCCGAGATGGAATCCCGTGCAGAAGTTATGTACGAAACATATTCTAAGACAATCAACATTGAAGCACTTACTATGATTGACATGGCCAAGAAACAGATTGTCCCTGCAACAATCAAATACCAGACCAGCCTTGCAGAATCTGTTAATGCAATCAAAGCAGCAAGCAGCGCAGTAGATACTTCTGTACAGGAAGCATTAATGGCAGACATTTCTACAAACTTAAAAGATATGTATGTAGCACTTGCACACCTCGAAGAAGTAGCAGGCAAGGCAGAAGCTATGGAAGAAGGCGCAGAACAGGGTCACTACTACCATGACGTTGTATTTACAGCAATGGATGAGTTAAGAAAACCTGCAGATAAACTTGAAATGTTAGTAGCCAAATCTGCATGGCCATTCCCAAGCTATGGAGATTTAATCTTCGAAGTATAGGATAGAGAGACAGACTGGGTGTCGCTTTAGTTTTAGATTAAGATAAAAAGAGAGTTCTTATATACATTTTAGACTGCTGATTGGAGTAGGAAGCTGTTGCTCTATTGCAACAGAGGAATATGAATGAAGCAAAAACAGAACAGGAGTATGAATCACAACCATTGAAGAACTTCGCCATGCTTATGTTCGTCTTCAGAGAGACAACTTCATTGTCTTCTGAATTCGGACATAAGCATGACTCGTTCGTCAAATGTTGCAATTCATAGCTCCTGTTCTGTTTTTGCTTCAATATTCAGTTTGGCTTATCGCAATAGAGCAACAGCTACCTACACAACTATCAGCGGCTGATTTTCGTCCGTTTTATGCAAAGAGTTGTACACTTCCCCATTTTATGTTATTATTATCCTCGATTGTATACGCAATAATATGAAGGAGCGTTAGTAATGAATTACATTTCTTTAATAGAAGAGTTAAAAAAGAGGGGCAGTATACCAGGTCTTGATGCAATTCAGGGGTTGCTGGAAGAGTTAGGGCATCCAGAAGATGATTTAAAGATTGTACATATTGCCGGAACGAACGGAAAAGGTTCTGTTTTTGCATATCTTTCTTCTATATTAATGGCAGCAGGTTTTAAGGTGGGAAGATATATTTCCCCGACTATTTCCTGCTATGAGGAAAGATTCCAGATTAATGGAACGTATATTGCAAAGGATAAGTTAGAGAGGCTTTACGGTGTTGTAGAAGAAGCGATGCGAAAAGAGGAGGCGAAAATTGGATTAAGACCTACACTTTTTGAAGTGGAGACAGCGCTTTCTTTCTTATATTTTAAGGAGGAAAAGGTTGATTACGCCTTGGTGGAAGTTGGTATGGGAGGAAGGCTTGATGCCACGAATGTGATTAAGCATCCAGAACTTACTGTAATTTCTTCCATCAGCTATGATCACAAGGCAATTCTTGGAGATACGTTAGAGGAGATTGCCTGCCAGAAAGCAGGAATTATCAAAGAGAGTGCTCCTGTTGTTTTATCGGAGAATCCAGAAGAAGTCTGCAAGGTTGTAAAACACGAAGCAGCAGAGAAAAAGGTACATTGCATCGAAGTAAAGCCGCAAGATTATGAGATATTAGCGGAAACTCCATATGGAAGTACTTTTTTATGGAAGGAACAGCGTTATGAGACAAAGCTTCCGGGAAACCACCAGATTTCTAACGCTGTGACAGCCCTTACCGCATCAGAATATCTTTTTGAGAAAGATTATGAGAAGAATGAGGCAAGGAAGAAAATTCCAAAAGAACTAGATACCATGAACATAAAGGCGGCACAGCAAGGTGGTATTATAAGGACAATCTGGCCGGGAAGGCTTGAAGTGTTAAAAAAAGAACCTTTATTTTACAGAGATGGTGCACATAATCCAGATGGCGCACGCAAATTAGCGTCATTTTTGCAAAAACATTTTACAAATAAGAGAATCATTTATATAATGGGAGTGTTAAAGGATAAAGAATATACGAAAATACTCCAGTATCTTATGCCGATGGCAAAGAAAGTTTATGTATTTAGACCGAATAATGAACGGGGGCTTTCAGCAGAAATTTTAGCAAATACAATAAAAGAGAAAGCGGATGTTCCAGTTATGATTGAGCCAGACGTAAATACTGCGGTTTCTAAGGCATTGGAGGCTGCACAGCCGGAAGATATTCTGGTGGCCTGTGGTTCGCTCTCTTTTATGGAAGAAATGGAGGCTATACAGTAATGAAGATAGGAAAATACGAGTTTGACCTTTTACATAAAGGCTATATTATGGGAATTTTAAATGTAACACCCGATTCTTTTTCCGATGGCGGCAAATATCAGTCTGTTGATCTGGCGTTAAAACAGGCGGAGAGAATGATAGAGGAAGGTGCAGCAATTTTAGATATCGGTGGAGAATCTACAAGACCAGGCCATAAGAAGATTACAGACCAGGAAGAAATCGAAAGAGTTGTTCCGGTCATTGAAGCAGTAAAGAAGAATTTTGATATCGCGGTATCTCTTGATACTTACAAATACGAAGTTTCTAAAGCTGGAATTGCTGCCGGAGCAGATATGATTAACGATATCTGGGGATTGAAATGGGATGAGAGACTGGCTCCGTTACTTGCCAAAGAGGACGTTGCCTGTTGTCTGATGCACAACAGAGATAATCAGGAGTATACTAATTTTATTGAGGATTTCTGTTCTGATATGGAAGAGACACTGGCCATTGCGAAAAAGGCAGGAATCAGGGACGAAAGAATTGTTCTTGATCCAGGTGTTGGCTTTGGAAAAACATTTGAGCAGAACCTTTCTATTATGAAGCATATGGATGTATTTTCAAAATGGGGACTTCCTGTGTTACTTGGAACATCAAGAAAGTCTGTGATTGGTCTTGCGTTAAATCTTCCTGTTGATCAGCGAGAGGAAGGAACTGCGGCAACAACAGTACTTGGCCGTATGAAAGGGGCCTCTATTTTCCGTGTGCACGATGTAAAGACAAACTATAGAGAATTGAAGATGATTGAGGCAATTCTGGAGGCAGAGTAAGATGGATGAGATAAGAGTAAAGAATCTGGAAGTATTTTGCCATCACGGTGTATACAAGGAGGAAAATGTTCTCGGTCAGAAGTTTCTCGTCAATATTGTTTCAAAAGTAGACACAAGGGCTGCAGGAAAGACAGATGAACTTGAATTGTCAGTAAGCTACGGAGATATCTGCCGCTGTGTCAAAAAAGAAATGACAAAGCAGAACGACAAACTGTTAGAACGAGTTGCCGAACGCCTTGCAGAGTGTATTCTTTTGCAGTTTCCACTTATAAAAGAAGTGGAGATTGAAGTGAAAAAGCCGTGGGCACCTGTCTTAATGCATGTGGATTACACTTCTGTTAAGATTAAGAGAAGCTGGCATAAAGTATATATTGGTGTTGGTTCTAATCTTGGAGAGCGGGAAGAATATATGAAACTTGCAAAGGAGAAAGTGAGTGCTTTGCCGGATACAAAGAACTTCAAATCTGCTTCAATTATTGAGACAGAACCATACGGTTATACGGAGCAGGGCAAGTTTTTAAACACAGTATATTCGATTGAAACATTAGATACACCAGCAGAATTTCTTGACAAACTACATCAGATTGAAAATGAGGCAGAGCGAAAGAGAGAGATTCACTGGGGACCAAGAACATTAGATTTGGATATTCTTTTATATGATGATTTAGTGACAGAAGATGAGGAGATTACGATTCCTCATCCAGAACTGACAAAAAGGCTTTTTGTATTAGAGCCATTGTGTGAGTTGACTCCAAGAGGAATCCATCCGTTAGAGAGAAGAAGATATTCAGATATTTTAGAGGATTTAAAAGAAAAAGAGAAATAAAGGAAGCAGTAGTGGAATGGATAAAGAAATAAGAAAAGTAGATGATGTACGAGATGATATTACAAAAATAGATTACGAAATTGCAGAGTTATTTGAAAAAAGGATGGGATTTGCCGCAGAATTAGCGCTTTCTAAAAAGCAGGCGGGAGAATCCATTTATAATAAAAATAAAGAAGACGAAAAGTTATCAGATATTACAAAGAACCGATCCAATCCATTTGTCATAAAGGGATTAGAGGAAGTTTTTATTCAGATGATGTCCATAAGCCGCAAATATCAGTATCATATGGTTCACCAGAGAGACCGCTATATTGAGAATTATTTTACCGAAGTACCAGAGTTAGTCATGTTCCCAGATACAAGAATTGTTTATCCGGGAGTGCCAGGATCTTTTTCAGAGATGGCATGTGAAAAGTTCTTTGGAGCGGATGTAGATCATTATGCCGTTGTTAACTTTAAAGATGTTGCGATGGCATTGAATAACGGAGATGCCGATTACGGCGTACTTCCGATTGAGAACTCTTCTGCCGGAGATGTTACAGGTGTTTATGACATTTTACTGGAGAATGATGTCTGTATGGTAGGAGAAGTTTTTGTAAAAGTAGAACATTGTCTGCTAGGCTGTCCGGGAAGTAAGATTGAGGATTTAGAAGTTGTTCTTTCACATCCGCAGGGATTAATGCAGTGTGCTCCATATTTAGAAAACCTGGATGTCAAAAAGGTTAGTGTGGAAAATACAGCCATTGCTGCTGAGAGAGTAGCAAGAGAGAAAATAATGACACAGGGAGCCATTGCAAGCCGCAGAGCTGCAGAACTTTACGGTCTTGATATTTTAGATGCAGGTATCAACTTTGACAAAAATAATGTAACTCGTTTTGTAATCCTCTCTAAGAAGAGACAGTACACAGAGAATGCGAATAAGATCAGCATTTCTTTCTCTCTGCTTCATGAAAGCGGAACTCTTTATAACATATTATCTCATTTCTTATATAATGACTTAAACTTAAGCCATATTGAATCTGTTCCTCTGCCAGACCAGCAGTGGGAATACCGCTTCTATATTGATATCAACGGAAATCTGCATGATCCGGCAGTAAAAAATGCCCTGCAAGGTGTTCGTACAGAAGTAGCGGATTTTAAAATTTTAGGAAACTATTAAACGGTCTACAAAAGGAGCGTAGAGTACATGAGTGAAACAGTAAAAAATAAGCATGTGAAAAAGAAAAATTCGGCGGTTTTATTATTAAAGACAGTGATTACAGCGGTTCTTCTTTTCTTTACCTGGTATTTATGCAGTCACTTTATGGAATATCAGAAAAATGCAACAAATCAGGTAAATAAGTATCGAATTGATCAGGTCTGCCAGTTATCGGCAGGATCTGCTGTAAGCCAGAAGTTTGTTGCAAAACATACACATTTAAAAACGGTAAAAGTTTATTTTGGCAATGACTATTCTGGACAGGCAAGTGGAAAGGTTATTCTTAATATTATAGATTTAGAAACCGGAAAAAGCATACAGAGACTTACAAAAAATATCAGTGATATTGTAAATAATGATTATACAGAATTTAAGACAGATCTGCAGCTGACGAAAAAGAAAGAGTACAGCATTCAGCTTACAACAAGTGGAGCAGAATCCGGCAAGGAACCTCTTATTTTCCAGTGGACAACAAAGGAAACTGGTTTCCGTGGCAAGTTAAAGATTAATCAGGAAGAGCAGGGTAAGTATCTTGTATCTAAGCTCTATTATCCAGTAACAATATATCAGCAGTGGGCAGGTATCTGTATGATGATGGCACTTGTCCTTCTTCTTTTATGGTTTGCACTGCCGGCACCGGAGATGGTAAAGAAAGCACTTGGTCAGATTCTGTTTTTTGCAGCACCGTTATTTACATTCTGGTTTGTGGAAAGGTTTACTGACAATCCAATTTTTAGAATGCGTGCTGCAGAATTTTGGCTTAACATATTAGTTTATTATATGTTCTTTGGATTATTGTATCTGATTTTCAATTCCAGGAGAGTATCTGTAACAATAGGAAGTATTTTGTGGTGCATTATTGGAATTGCAAACTATTATGTTTTAAGTTTTAAAGGTGCACCGATCGTTCCTTCAGATATTATGTCCGCAAGAACAGCTGCGAATGTTGCAGAGAACTATACTTACAGCATTCAGCCGGTATTTGTATGGAATGTCTTATTCCTGCTGTTATATTTAGCCATAATGTGGCGCTGTCCGGTTCCTAAAAAAATGGGCTGGAAAAAGCGGGTAATTATGCTTGTTGTTATCGGCCTGCTAGGTTCAGTGCTCGGACATTTTGTCGTAGAACAAAAAACATTAAAGAACTTTGGCATTAAGAATAACGTGTGGGATCAGAAAAAAGGCTATGCCAAGAATGGACTGTTCTTTGGTTTTGTTCTTAACATGAATTCTCTGGTGCAGGAAAAACCATCTGATTATTCTGTAGAGGCGGCCAAAGACATTGCCGAGGAATATGAAGAAAAGTTTGCGAATGAAGATTCCGATAAAAAGAAAAAAGGGCGGTTAGAAACTGCAGATGGTACGAAACCAAATGTAATCGGCATTATGAACGAGGCATTTTCTGATTTAAGTGTTATCAATGAATTTTCCACAAATGAAGATTATATGCCATTTATTCATAGTTTAAAGGAGAATACAATAAAAGGTTCTCTTTATATGTCTATCTTCGGTTCAGGAACTTGTAACTCCGAGTTTGAGTATTTAACTGGAAATAGCATGTCCTTCTTACAAAATGGTATTATTGCATACACACAGGTTGTAAAGGACAAACTTCCTAATATGACCTATCTGTTAAAAGAACAAGGATATAAAGGCAATCTGGCTTTACATCCTTACCTTGCTTCCGGCTGGAACCGTGTGCAGGTGTATGATTATATGGGATTTGATCATTTTTATTCAGAGACAGATTTTAAGAATCCGACAATGTATCGAAAATATATTTCTGATGAATCTGATTTTAAGAAGATAGAGGAGTTATACGAAAACCGTACTGAGAAAGATGAACCATTTTATCTTTTCAATGTTACGATGCAGAATCACGGTGGATTTGATAAGACGTACTCCAATTTCCATAATGATATACAGATTACAGATAATCATAAAAATGAGCAGGCAGAGCAGTATCTTTCCCTTGTAAAGAAGACAGATGATGCGTTTAAACAGCTTGTAGAGTATTTTTCAAAAGTAAAAGAACCGACAATCATCGTAATGTATGGTGATCATCAGCCGGCTGTACAGAGCAGCTTCTATGACAGCCTTTTTGGAAAGAGTGCAGGCAGTCTTACAAATGAAGAATTAATGAACAAATACAGAACACCATTTATTATCTGGGCAAACTATGATATTAAAGAGAAAACCATAGATAAAATGAGTGCGAACTATTTAAGTGCCTATGTGATGAACGAGGCAGGCTTAGAAACAAGCCCATACCAGAAGTTCTTATTAAAACTCCGCAAGAAGCTTCCTGTACTTACGGCAATGGGATGCTTTGATAAGAAGGGCAAATATTATGAATCTGCTTTAGAATCGCCTTATAGCGATATGGTAAAAGAGTATCAGATATTACAATATAATAATCTTATTGATACAAAACATACAGTGAATTCTTTCTTTTATCTTTCTGACGAACAGAAGAAATAAGAAAGCCGGAGAAGTGCCAGAGGCAAAAAGGAGGCAGCGATGGGAATAAGTCCGTATGCGGCAATTGTAATCGGTTCAAAAAATATGCTCATGAAAGTGTATGAGATTTCTGGTGGAAAGGGATTTCGTACAGTGGATGAGATACGCTATGAGTATGAACTTGGCAAAGAGGCCTATTTTACAAGAAAGATTACATTTGCGCAAATTGAAGAAATCTGTAATGTACTGATGGAATTTCAGCAGCGTATGAGGGAATATGCGATAACAGAATTCCGCTGTTACGCGACAAGTGCGATTCGTAATGCAAAGAATCAGGTATCGGTTCTTAATCAGATTAAAATTCGCACAGGTGTGGATGTTATCATGCTCAGTAATTCGGAACTTCGTTTCCTTATGTATAAGGGAATTCAGGTATTAGATATTGATTTCAATAAAATCATTGAAAAAAATACTGCCATTTTAGATATCGGTTCCGGAAGTGTACAGGTATCCCTGTTTGATAAACAGGCACTTTATATGACGCAGAATTTAGATATCGGTACAGTAAAAGTGAGGGGATTTTTAGAATCTGTTGAGAATAACGTACTCGATTATATTTCTGTATTAGAAGAATATATTCAGTATGAATTTGATATGTTTAAAAGTGGCTATCTGAAAGATAAAGATATTAAAAATGTGATCGCCATCGGAGACGAGATTAAAAATATCAATCGCCTGATTCCGGAACTGCATCTTACCGATACGATGAGCTATGAGCAGATTTTATACATTTACAAAAAGATTAAAAAGGCATCCTATCAGGATATTGCCTTAAAATACGGACTTTCCATTGAGGATGCCAGAATGGTTCTTCCATCAGTACTTATTTATAAGACATTCTTAGAACGTTCTAAAGCAGATACCGTTTATATATGTGCGACGAATCTTTGTGATGGAAGCGTGGTGGATTACGCACAGGAAACAAAGAAGATAAAACTAAGCCATGATTTTTATCAGGATATCGTAGCTTCTGCAAAGTATATCGGAAAAAGATACCGTTATAGTAAAGTACATGCACAATATATTACAGATTTAGCGTTAGAGATTTTCGATAAGACGAAAAAGTTCCACGGACTTACACAACGGGACCGCCTTATTCTTGAAATATCTGCGATTCTTCATGATATTGGAAAATATGTTAACTTAAATGATCCAGGTAAGAATGGCTACCAGTTAATCATCTCCACTGAGATTATGGGCTTATCTCACAGAGAGAGAGAGGAAGTTGCTAATATTGTGCTTTACAATACACAGGAACTTCCAGATACTGACGAGTTAGATACTGCATTCTGGAGAGAAGAATATCTTCGGATTGCCAAGTTATCTTCTATTCTAAGGCTTGCAAATGCATTAGACAGAGGACATAAACAAAAACTTGAGAAATGTTCTATGGCAAGAAAAGGAAAGGAATTGATTATTTCCCTTGAAACAAATCAGGATATTACATTAGAGATTACCCGCTTTTCCAAGAAAGCAGAAACCTTTAGTGAATTTACTGGAATCACACCAGTATTAAAGCAAAAAAGAGCATTGTAGGGGAGGATAGAAGATGGACAAAAGTATATTTGACAGACCGGAGAATTTTACAAACCGTGAATTGAGCTGGTTAGAGTTTAACCAGAGAATTCTTGGAGAGGCAAGAGACCGCAAAAATCCATTATTTGAACGAATGAAGTTTTTAAGTATCACTGCCTCGAATTTAGATGAATTTTTTATGGTGCGTATCGCTTCTTTAAAAGATATGGTCAATGCAGGGTATAAGAAGAAGGATATTGCAGGAATGACCCCGCAGGAACAACTTGGTGCATTGAATGAGAAAACCCATGCATTTTGTGAAAAACAGTATACGACCTATAATCGTTCTCTTCTTCCTAAACTTTCTGAAGCGGGGTTAGAAATTGTAACTTTTAACAGCCTTTCTGAAAAAGAAGAGGAGTTTTTAGAAGAATATTTCCATAAGAATGTATATCCGGTACTGACTCCGATGGCGATTGATTCTTCAAGACCGTTTCCGCTGATTCAGAATAAGACATTGAATATTGCTGCTTTGATAAAAAGCCGGGGCGAAGATAAAAAAGAAAAGAAAGACTACGATATTGCGACAGTACAGGTACCTTCTGTACTTCCAAGAGTGATTGTGCTTCCGCAAAAGGATGGAGGAAAAAGAAAATGCCGTGTTATTCTTCTTGAGAATGTCATTGAACATTACTTAGATGTTTTGTTTTTAAATCATGAGATTATCTGTTCTGCTCCATACCGTATTATGAGAAATGCAGATTTATCCATTGATGAAGATGATGCAGAAGATTTATTAAAAGAAATTGAAAAGTCTTTAAAAATGCGTCAGTGGGGCGAAGTCATCAAGTTTGAGTATGAAGAGCGGATGGATAGCCGTCTGGAGAAGTATTTAAAGAAGCAGTTTAAAGTGCATCCATGCGACATGTATGCTTTCAATGGCCCGCTTGACCTTACGTTCCTTATGAAATGTTATGGCATTGAAGGGTTCTCTGATTTAAAAGAAAAACCATATACTCCGCAGAAAAATAAAAAGCTTCGTGCAGATAAAAATATATTTACCCAGATCCGAAAGGGCGATGTGTTACTGCATCATCCATATGAAAGCTTCGATCCGATTGTGGCATTTATCAGGCAGGCAGCAGAAGATAAAGACGTGCTTGCAATCAAGCAGACTCTTTACCGTGTCAGTGGGCATTCCCCGATTATCGCTGCATTGGCACAGGCAGCAGAAAATGGAAAACAGGTATCAGTATTAGTCGAATTAAAGGCACGTTTTGACGAAGAAAATAATATCGTCTGGGCAAAAAAATTAGAGCAGGCTGGCTGCCATGTTATCTATGGTCTGGTTGGACTGAAAACCCACAGCAAAATAGCGCTGGTTGTCCGGAGGGAGGAAGATGGTATCCGTCGTTATGTGCATCTTGGAACCGGTAACTACAACGACTCCACAGCAAAGTTATATACAGACTGTGGTATTTTTACCTGTGACGGTGCGATCGGAGAGGATGCAACTGCCGTATTCAATATGTTGTCCGGCTACTCCGAACCATTGTCATGGAATGAACTTGCGGTTGCACCGATCTGGCTTCGCACGAAGTTCACAAAGCTGATCCGCCGTGAGACGAAGCATGCAAAAGAGGGAAAACCTGCAAAGATCATTGCAAAAATGAATTCGCTCTGTGATCCGGGAATCATTGAATCCCTTTATGAAGCGTCTGCAGCAGGCGTTAAGATCCAGCTGATCGTCCGTGGAATCTGCTGCTTAAAAGTCGGGATCCCAGGGGTGAGCGAGAATATTGAAGTCCGTTCGATCGTTGGAAATTTCTTAGAGCACAGCCGGATCTTCTATTTCTTCAATGATGGAGAAGAAGAACTTTACATGGGAAGTGCCGACTGGATGCCGCGTAACTTAGACAGACGAGTGGAGATTTTATTCCCGGTATTAGATGATGAACTGAAAAAACGTGTCAGACATATTCTGGATGTGGAACTGGCAGACACTTTAAAGGCACATGTGCTGCATGCTGACGGCAATTACGAGAAGGTAGACAGACGCGGAAAGATTGCGTTGTCATCTCAGGATGTTTTCTGCAGGGAGGCAATGGAAAATGTTCCAAAACCATCTCATGGATATCAGGGAAGAGTGTTTATCCCGGCAGAACCTGTAGAATAAATAGCAGTACGGAAAGAGCAGTTATTGTGTGAGGGAGGATGGCTATGAATAATAAAATTTTATTTGCAGATCTGGATCATACATTATTGTGTGATGATAAGTCGATTTCTGAAAAGAACCGGGCTGCAATACAGAAAATGTTAGAGCGTGGACACTATTTTGTTCTTGCAACCGGAAGACCGGTAGAGTCGGGCAGGATTGTTGCAAAGAATCTTGGACTGACCAGTCCGGGATGCTATATGATCGCCTTTAACGGGGCAGTGATCTATGACTGTGCGGCAGACCGTGTGCTTTATAAAAGTGCACTTCCAATCGAGGTTGCGCAGGAGATTTTTGACCGGGCGTATAAAGCCGGCATCTATGCGCAGACCTACAATACCGTAGACATTGTGACAAAACGGCACACAAAAGAACTGGATTATTATGTTGAGCGTTCTCATATGACCTACAAACTCACAAGAAGAATTTCGGATTGTCTGGATTCGGAACCTCAGAAAGTCATTCTGATCCATCTGGAGGATGATGAAAAATTAAAACGTTTCCAGAAAGCAAATGCTGCCTGGGCGAAAGGAAAATGCAACTCCTTTTTCTCCTGCAAAGAGTATCTGGAGTATTGTCCAGTCAACACGGACAAAGGAACCGGTGCACAGTATCTGGTGAAATTGTTAAATATTCCACATACCAGCACGGTTGCGATCGGAGATGAGCAGAACGACATTCCGATGATCCAATCCGCGCATATTGGCATCGCCATGAAGAATGGGATTGATGATATCAAAAAGACCGCTGATTATGTTACGGAAAATGATAACAACCATGATGCGATCGCGGAAGTGATCGAGAAGTTTATTTTATAAAAAAAGAGAAGCTTACCGTTGATATGTAAGCTTCCTTTTTTATCTGCCGGCTTTTATCGTTTCTAAAACAGAGTAAGGAATATACAGATGTCCCCGTCCTCTGCCAAGAGCGATATCCGGTTTGTTTGAGCCGTGGAAATCAGAGCCACCGCTGATAAGCAGTCCGTTTTCCCTTGCAAGACGTTTCATCTGCTGTTCTTCTCCGGTGGTGTAGGTGGAGTAGATTGCTTCTAACCCGTCAAGTCCCGCCGGTTTCAGCTCGTCGATCATTTTCTGGAGATTGGTGTTACTCAGACCGTAGAGCAGAGGGTGAGCTAAAATGGCAGTACCTCCGGCTTCTTTGATGAGACGCACGGCATCGGTGGAAGCGACTTTCAACCTGCCGACATAGCATTTGCAGTGGTCGCCGATATAGCGGTCGAAGGCTTCGCGGACACTCTTGATCTGACCATGTTCATACAGGAAACGTGCAATGTTAGCGCGTGTAATAACGCAGTCCGGATTTTCAGCCACCAGTTCTTCCATCGTAATGGAAAGCCCTTCCTTCCGGAGTGCCTCCACCATAAGTGCATTGCGCTCACTGCGGCATTTCCGGTATTCGGCTGTCTTTTTCAGAAGCTGCTCATTTTCGATATCAATATATAACCCCACGATATGGACTTCTTTTCCGTGATAATCTGTGGAGAGTTCGATGCCCGGTATCAGTTCAATCCCGGCAGAAGCTGCGCAGGGCATTGCTTTGCCCACACCCTGGCAGGTGTCATGGTCTGTCAGTGCAAATGCCGCCAGCCCGACTTTCTTTGCCTCAGCCACCAGATCTTCGGGTGTGAGAGTTCCGTCTGATTCGGTGGAATGTACGTGTAAATCGATAATTCTGTAATCCATAGTTTATTTGTCAATACCTTTCATGGTTCTTGTATTTTAAAAAAAATTTTATAATATAAGAAGAGTGTACTAAATGTCAACGCAAAATGCAAATACTGATGCTAAATTTATAAAATTTCATTCAAGAAAATTTATAAAATGGCTTGAGTGAAAAAGTAAATTCCGCACGTAAACTTAAATTCCATACGGAAGACTAAATTCTATATTTTAGGGTTTGACGAAATGCGTCAAACCCTTTAAAGTGGAATTTAACCAGACATTGTTTGTGCATTTACTGGAAAAAGGCGTACTGATAAGGCAACTGGAATCGTGCCCTGTAAGACTAAATTCCACTTGCCTGGAGGAAAAAATATGCAAGACTCTTATCCGCAGATTCATATGTAATGTCTGGTTCTATTTTTGTAATAATGCCGGTGTCAATACAATCTCATCATCTGGTATCTCAGTAAGTCCAAAGTAATCTATTACCTCTGAAGGCAGCATGAGTTTTGCAAGCTTCAAGGGTGACATTCCACCCAGGCTCTGCCGGGGAGAACTGTTGATATGGCTCATCATCAGAGTGATGTCTTCCTGAGAGTAGTCATCAAAGGAGGTGCCTTTCGGGCATATTTTACGGATATATTCATGGTTTTTCTCACAATGAGGTTTTTGCCAGGAACACATAGGATCGCAATAATAAATGCTTGTACGAATCAGGTTTTCCTGTCCGCATTCCAATGCGGCAGGATTCCGGAATTCACCACCTCTGTCTGTCAGGACTAAAGAGAATACAGAGGAAAATGAAAAAGTTCCTAAGGAGCGTTCGATAGAGTCAAAAATGGCTTTTACATGACAGACCTCTTTACTGTCGAGAAGGTAGGCCATCATAAGGGAACAACAATCAAAGTGAAGGGTAAGTAACACTTTTTTTGAACCTTCACAGCCCAGGACAGTATCCATTTCCGTAACCCTTGTGTCAGGAAATTCCTTTAAAAAAGCCTGGTAGTCTTTGTAAGTACGTCCTTCATAAATGGTCAGATCGGCAGCTTCAGAAGAACTGCAGGAACGCACCTTATATTTCACCTTTTTAGGAAGGTCGATATTTTTCACACTAAGAGCTCCGGACTCGATGTAGTTATAAAGAGTTTTTTCAGATAGAGCAATTTCCGGATGATTGCGGAGGATCATGTAAGGAGACTGCCCCTGCAGAATGAGAGGGGTTACCAATTCATCCAAAGCAACAAGGTCAGCAGGCGAAATGTTAATACCTGCTCTTGATTCCACAAGGATGGTTTTATATTGCCTGTGTGCAGTGGATGAGCGGTAGTAGGCTTTATCGAGGCGGCAGGGATTCTTTTTACTGCAACCATTGCAGACAAAAGGGGCTTTATCCAGCAAACTGCAATGGTAAGATCGAGGAATAAAGTCCTCGCAGTGAGAGTTGCAATGATTGCAGGATCTGCACATCCTTTTGCAAACAGGGGCATAGGTACCACAAATATTTTTCTTTTTGCAATCTTTTGCCAAAGCACATTTGTTAGCAGGTTCATTAAAACGATTGTGTTCCTGGAAAGACCTGTGCTTTTTGATTTCCTTGGAGATGGTGGTGGGATCTTTTCCTAACTGTAAGGCAATGGAACGGAGAGACAGGTGTTGATCCAATCCTTTCTCAATGGAAATACGGTCATCCAGGGTCATATGTTTTTGAGTAGCAGTTTTTAAATTGTTCATAAATACCTCGTTTCTACTGCAGATAGGAGATATTAAAATCATAAGATAGATCTAAGAAGAGAGAAAGACTAAATTCAGCATAGATGTGGAATTTAAAATTTCATTCAAGATATGAAAAAAATCATAAATTATCTGGTTGACAAATGGGGTATGATTTGTTAGAATACCACTTGTCGATTGCGTAAGCAGTTGAAGAGTGCTGATATGGCTCAGTCGGTAGAGCGTCGCCTTGGTAAGGCGGAGGTCACGGGTTCGATTCC
>OGPT01002094.1_pt1 | contig 16739 bp, 10 predicted proteins | sample 1552951 | NCBI WGS metagenome assembly OGPT01 (sample SAMEA2580224, study PRJEB22360) | human gut metagenome | biome: human gut; feature: human-associated habitat; material: faeces | place: Denmark | collected 2008/2010
CGTGATTGAGTTCATGACGAGATTCTGAAATAAATAGAGACTTGAAAATTGAGAATTAAGAATTGTAGTTTTCTGATACATGATGTGAGGTATCAAACTATCATTTTTTAATTCTCAATTTTTAATTTATCTTTGTGCCATGGCACAGGAAATAGAACGTAAATTTTTAGTTATCGGTGAATTCAAGTCTTCGGCTTTTGCGCAAAGTCGCATTGTGCAGGGGTATATCAGTAGTGCTCGCGGGCGTACTGTCCGGGTTCGTATTCGGGATGAAAAAGGTTATCTGACAATAAAGGGAGCTTCTAATGCTTCCGGTACCAGTCGTTATGAATGGGAAAAGGAGCTGGCCTTATCAGAAGCAGAAGAATTGATGAGGCTTTGCGAACCGGGGATTATTGACAAGACCCGTTATTTGGTACGTAGTGGCAAACATGTATTTGAAGTCGACGAGTTTTATGGTGAGAATGAAGGACTTATTGTGGCAGAAGTAGAGCTGGAATCGGAAGATGAGGCTTTTGTAAAACCCGACTTTATCGGTGAGGAGGTAACGGGCGACATACGCTACTATAACTCACAGCTAATGAAAAAACCGTATAAAACGTGGTGAGCGTTAACAAATAAACCGTATATTTGTTCTTATATAAAAAAGAGAGCAGTATATGGATATGGAACAGTTGTACAGTTATGTGCCGCGTGAATTGGTTACTTTTGTTTTAGTAACCTTGTTTTCTTTATTAATCGGACTTTCGCAACGTCGAATCAGTCTGAAGCGTGAGGGGGAAACTACTCTTTTCGGAACCGACCGCACCTTTACCTTTATTGGTATACTGGGTTACTTGCTTTATATCTTAGACCCTACGGATATGCGCCTGTTTATGGGAGGTGGAGCGGTATTGGGATTGCTGTTGGGATTAAACTATTATGTAAAGCAATCACAATTTCATGTTTTTGGTGTAACTACCATCATTATTGCTCTGATTACTTATTGTATGGCTCCTATCGTAGCTACCCAACCTTCCTGGTTTTATGTTATGGTAGTTGTGACTGTGCTCCTGCTGACTGAACTCAAACATACTTTTACGGAGTTTGCGCAACGGATGAAGAATGATGAAATGATTACGTTAGCCAAGTTTTTGGCTATCAGCGGTATCATATTACCGATGCTTCCGCATAAGAATCTGATTCCGGATATTAATCTTACTCCTTATTCTATCTGGTTGGCAACGGTAGTAGTATCCGGTATTTCCTATCTCTCTTATCTATTAAAAAGGTATGTATTCCATGAATCCGGAACGTTAGTTTCCGGTATTATTGGTGGATTATACAGCAGTACGGCTACGATCTCGGTACTTGCCCGTAAAAGCCGGAAAGCCTCTGAACAGGAAGCTACTGATTATGTTGCTGCCATGTTGCTGGCTGTCAGCATGATGTTTCTACGATTTATGATACTGATACTTATTTTCAGTAGAGAAATCTTTCTGTCTATTTATCCGTATCTGTTGACTATGGCGGTGGTGGCGGCTATTGTTGCCTGGTTTATCCATTCCCGACAAAAACGACCGGAAGACCAGCCTGCTGAAACAGAAGAGGATGATAGTAGCAACCCGTTGGAATTTAAAGTTGCTTTGATTTTTGCCGTACTCTTTGTGATATTCACTTTCTTAACTCACTATACGTTAGTGTATGCGGGCACAGGCGGATTAAATCTCTTGTCTTTTGTTTCCGGTTTTAGTGATATAACTCCTTTTATATTAAACTTGTTGCAAAATACAGGCAGTGTGGCTGCATTGATAATTACTGCTTGTAGTATGCAGGCTATCATTAGCAATATAATGGTAAATATGTTCTATGCTCTATTCTTTGCAGGGAAGGGGAGTAAACTTCGTCCTTGGATTTTGGGAGGATTCGGTGTGGTAATTGCTTGTAATCTCGTTTTGTTGCTGTTCTTTTATATTTAGAGAAAATAGAGTAAAAAGTTGTATAGGTCTCAATTTCGTTGACTGCACCATCCCCCCCCCCTTGTGCAAATATATGCAAAAAAAAGTAACTTTTCGGTTATTCGTCTTATCTTTGTACCTAAAGAAACAATAGCTAAATTATAGGAATAAGCTCTTTTCGCTTTGGCTGTTTGTTCGTTGGCGTAAATATTTAACGCTTGTGTTGTTTGTTGTATTTGTCGTTTTTTTGAGTGGAAACAGCATTGTACGCCGTTTGGTTTGCTGCCGCGAGGAGTCGTGTTTGTGCGAAGAAATAGACAAGTATCGTATAGAGTATAGGGAGAATACCTGTTTTGTCTGAAGGTACTTGCGGTAGATTCCGGTACCATTGAGTAGATGGTCCGTGAGAAGTAGCTGATAGAGAAGCTAAAGTAGGGAAGAAGTAAGGCTTCACTACGTTGACACTTTTTTCTTTTTGCGCGACACCCGTTTCTCAATCCATTTAAAAAAAGATCTTGTTAAACTATAAAAATAAATCAAACATGCTATGAAACTGTTACAGGTAACAACTTCACTCTTGGCTTTTCCTTTCGTTTGGTTGCAAGCCGAAGAGCGTCCCAACATTATTGTAATTATGTGTGATGATATGGGCTATTCCGATTTGGGATGCTTCGGAAGCGAAATACGAACGCCCAACATCGACCGTTTGGCTGCAAACGGTCTTTGCTTTACTCAGTTCTATAATTGTGGACGTTCATGTCCCACCCGTGCGTCTTTGATGACTGGATTGTACGCGCATCAGGCGGGAGTCGGGGAGATGGTGAATGACAGGTGTTTGGCGGGATATAGGGGTGACCTTAGTCTGAACAGTGTGACCATTGCTGAAGTGATGAAGAACGCTGGTTACCATACTTATATGTCGGGAAAATGGCATGTGACTGATGTTCCTTACGGAGAAAAAATGCAGGATGCCTCTAGGCATAACTGGCCGATGCAGAGAGGATTCGAACGATTTTACGGGACGCTGCACGGTGCCGGGAGCTATTGGGATCCTAGTGCCTTGATGCGCGACAATCAGTTTATCTCTCCTTATACGGATAAGGAATATCAGCCGCAGGAAGCTTATTATTATACTAATGCCATCAGCGATAACGCCGTGCTCTATATCAAGGAGCACAATTCGGAGAAACCTTTCTTCCTTTATGTCGCCTATACGGCACCTCATTGGCCAATGCAGGCACCTGAGGAAATGATTAACAGTTACAACGGAGTGTACGACGGAGGTTATGAACAAGTTCGTCAAGCTCGTTTTCAACGAATGAAGTGGAAAGGTATTCTCGATGATTCTTGGCGACTTTCCGAACAGGCTGGTCGTTGGGAGGAAACTCCGTATAAGAATTGGGAAAAGAGACTCATGCAGACGTATGCTGCCATGGTGACCATTATGGACCAAGGAGTGGGTAAAATCGTGAATGAGCTGGAAGCAACCGGACAACTGGACAATACGCTCATCCTCTTTCTTCAAGATAATGGAGGATGTTCGGAAGATACTGGGCGGAAATCTTCCACTCCCGAATGGAAGGAGATAATTAGTCACGGAAAGGACTGGGTGCAGACATACGGAAGAGTTGTCACTCGTGACGGAAGAGTAGTACGTACAGGACCGGGATCCATGCCTGGTCCGGACGATACTTTCATCTCTTATGGAAAGGCATGGGCAAATGTCTCCAATACACCGTTCAGGGAGTACAAAAGCTATGTGCACGAAGGGGGAATCTCCACACCGCTGATTGTCCATTGGCCCAAAGGCATACATAAAAAGAACGAAATGCGGCGCAGTCAAGGACACATTGTCGATATTATGGCTACCTGCGTGGCGCTCAGCCAGAAGGAATATCCCACTGTTTATAATGGGAATCAAATCATTCCGTATGAGGGTAGAAGTCTGCTACCGTTGTTTGAAATTGACCAGGCAGAAGAGCGCCCGCTACTGTTTGAGCATTATGGCAATTCGGCAATACGAGTCGGGAAATGGAAACTCGTGGGAAAGAGCATGTTCAACGAGAATGATGTAAAGGAAGAGGGCTGGGAGTTGTACGACATGGAAAAAGATCGCTCGGAAACAAACGACCTCTCCCGAATTTATCCAGATAAGGTGAAGGAATTGCTCGTCCTGTTCAAAAAGGAGGCGGAAAGAACAATGATATTGCCTAAGAAATAATTGAGAAAACTGAGAGCCTGTTTTAAATTTACAGAATACAGTGATTATCTTCTTTTAAGAAGGGATATTTCTAAAATAATAAAATTAAAGGCAACTAATTCATTGCGAGTTAATTGCCTTTTTGTGTTTTTAAGCATTCCTCGTTTCCTTTCTTGGAACTGGTCCGACAAATGCATTTGAAGTCCTCTGCTTTGTGTCGTAAAAGTTATATCCTACAGGAACAGGCTTACACTATCCTTTGATTACCAAAGACATTTCTCGCTCATACAGACGTTTCTTAAGCAAGGGAAGATTTTATTTGCAGGCAAGAAAGTATCCGACCGTATCGTGATATCGACCGGCATTACTTTTGTCCCATTATCAGAGGAAAGGAAACCAAATCAGTTGAATTTGGAGCCAAAGTTAACAATATGTAAATAATATTCTATAAAATAGAATACTGGCAATTGGGCCGAAAAAAATCAAAAGAAAAGCCCACGTAAAGTAAAACTTTTCTCTTGATTTATAAGAAAGAGGAACATTTACGGAATATCCCTAAGATCACCACGTTAATAATAACAGTCTTTTTGTCAAGGCGGGGTATACTTCAGGATTCTACCACCCATTTTTCGATATTACGGGTCTTCTCACTGAAGTTAATCCCTATCTTGAATAGTTTCCGTCCATCCGCTTCGAAAGGTAGTGCATAGCGTTTGTCATTAATTTGCTGCAAAGCCTCTTCTGCTGTTCCGTTTAGCTTGAATTCCATAATATAAATGAATTTGTCTGTCTGCAGGACGAGGTCTATGCGTCCGTTATTGGTGTGATATTCCACTTTGGTATAGAAACCAACCAATTTGAAAACAATGAAAAGCACGTTCTCATAATGTAATTCCTGATTTCGGATAACTTCGTAAGTCGTATCGGCGAAGAAACTCTGAAGGCGGCGGAAGAAAGAATCATAATCACCTATCTCTATTTCATGGACAAACTTTTGAATCTCAAACGGGGATTCTACCTTATTCACATTTGCATAAAAAGGAAGTAGAAAACGAATGAATCCTTCTTCTACTTCACGGTTGGGGAAACCTAAACGGTATATGCCAAAACGTTCGTCATATCCTTTAATGGTGAGGTATCCGCTTTGGTAAATCACTGGAATCGGGTTGGTTGATTCGGAGTCGATGCTATTCAGTACTTGTGCATCAGTTTCTTCGTGTGCCATCTGTTCCAGATCATAATGATGCTTTTTTAGTAACTTAACCAGATAGGTAGGTGTCCCCGTCTCAAACCAATAACTGCCGAATTCTTTATATTTGAAAGCGTTGAGCAGACTAAACGGATTATATATACCGATAGAATTATGTGTAAAATGATAGCCATCATAATATTCTTTTAGTTTTGTACAGAGTTTGTCATACGACAAACCTTGCGTCTCTGCAAACTCATGAAGTTCGATATCTAAGTTTTCATGAAGCTCCTGATCGCTGACACCGCAAATTTCAACATAATCTTTTCGCATTGAGATGTCATCCAAATTATTCAAGTCGCTAAACACACTGACTTTGCCAAACTTTGTAACGCCGGTCAAGAACGCAAACTTTATATAGCCATCCATTGTTTTGAGTGCCCCATAGAAAGGTTTTAAAGTGTCCCGGAATTGTTTTTGCAATTTTTCGTTGCCGATGGCTTGCAACATGGGTTTGTCGTATTCATCTACCAAAATAACTACGCGTTGTCCTGCCTGCTTGCAGGCGCGTTCTATGATACCGGCAAAACGCAAAGAAAATGAGCGTTCGGATGGCTCGGCACCATAGAGCTTTTCCCATGCAGTCAACGATTTTTCGAGTATATTATCCAGACTTTCCGGCGTATCATATTTTTCGATATTAAGGTCCAGATGTAGTATCGGATATTTAATCCAATCCTTTTCCAACCTTTCTACAGCCAGTCCTGTAAACAGTTCTTTTTTTCCTTGAAAATAGGCTTCAAGAGTAGAGATGAGCAGACTCTTTCCGAAGCGGCGCGGGCGGCTTAAGAAATAGTAACTACCGGTTTTTACCATTTGATACATCAATGCCGTTTTATCAATATATAAATAGCCGTCATTACGAATCTTTTCGAAATTCTGTATGCCGATGGGATAAATTTTAGTGCTCATATACTCCGGTTTTATAAATCAATTACACAAAGGTAATAAATTTCCGGGTACTTCATTGCTTTTAAAAAGAGGAAAGTATAAGTATAGTTGCTTTTAACTGAATGGAGTGTAGAAAACAGTACGTACTGTTTGAAGTCTATATTTTAATGCCTATATTTGTCTACATTTCAATTTTATAAGAATAGGCATTATGGATACTACTGATACTACTTTCAGAATATACCCGATAGGGATACAGAATTTTGAAGACTTACGCAATAATAACAACGTTTATGTAGATAAGACGGAGTTGATTTATCGTTTGGCTAATACCAATAAGGTTTATTTTTTGAGTCGTCCCCGTCGTTTTGGAAAAAGTTTGCTGGTGTCCACTCTTGATGCTTATTTTCGGGGGAAGAAGGACTTGTTTCAAGGTTTGGCAATGGAGCGTTTGGAGAAAGAGTGGAATGTCTATCCGGTGTTGCACCTTGATTTCAGTATGACAAAGTACACAGCACTTTCCGACCTTTTGGGACAGTTGAATCTGAACCTATACGATTGGGAAAAACTCTATGGAAAGGAAGAAGTAGAAGGTACGCCTGCGGAACGTTTCCGGGGAGTGATTCGTCGTGCTTATGAACAGACGGGCAAACCGGTAGTAGTACTTATCGACGAATACGATGCTCCTTTATTAGACAGTAACCATTTGCCGGAACTGCAAAATGAACTTCGAGAAGAAATGCGGAAATTCTTTAGTCCCTTGAAAGCGCAAGGAGAATATCTTCGTTTCCTTTTCCTGACAGGTATTAGCAAATTCAGTCAAATGAGTATTTTCAGTGAACTGAATAATTTGCAGAATATCAGCATGAGAGATGATTATAGTGCTATCTGTGGCATAACCGAACGGGAATTGCGTACACAATTGAAAACTGATATTGAAATGATGGCACAGGCTAATAATGAAACCTACGAGGAGGCTTGTACGCATTTGAAGCAGCAGTATGACGGATATCATTTTAGTGAGAACTGCGAAGACATTTACAATCCATTCAGTTTGTTCAATGCTTTTGCACAGAAGAAATATGCCAATTTCTGGTTTTCTACCGGGACACCTACTTTTTTAATTAATATATTGCAGCAGAGTAATTTTGATATTCGCGAATTGGATGGTGCAACGGCTACTGCAGAACAGTTTGATGCGCCAACGAGTGTTATTACCGATCCTCTTCCTGTACTTTATCAAAGCGGCTATCTTACCATCAAGGGATATGATCCGGAGTTCCAACTCTACACATTGGCTTATCCTAACAAAGAAGTGCGGAAAGGATTCATAGAATCTCTTATGCCCGCGTATGTGCATTTACCTGCCCGTGAGAATACCTTTTATGTAGTCTCTTTTATCAAGGATTTGCGTGCCGGAAAACTGACCGAATGTCTGGAGAGAATAAGGTCTTTCTTTGCTTCAATTCCCAATGATTTGGAAAATAAGCAGGAAAAACATTATCAGACAATTTTCTATTTGTTGTTCCGTTTGATGGGGCAGTATGTAGATACAGAGGTGAAAAGTGCAATCGGACGGGCAGACGTGGTAGTAAAGATGCAAGATGCCATTTATGTCTTTGAATTTAAGGTAGATGGAACTCCGGAGGAAGCACTGGAGCAAATAAATAGTAAGGGGTATATTATTCCTTATCAGCCTGATCATCGGAAAGTTGTAAAAGTAGGAGTTAACTTCGATAGTGCGACAAGAAGTATTGGTGATTGGAAAATTGTAGAGGAAGTATAATTCTTTCTTTCCCTATTGATTTTGTCAATACCTCTTTCAACCTATCACCATCGTTCTGAAACTCTTTATTCATTGTATTTACAGAGTGGTGATAGATTGAAAGAGGATTTTCATTTTTATGTATGAGAGAGCTTGCTGGCGCAGTCTGGAAATTGGGGGATTTGATTCAGGACAATCACATCCTTAAAAATAGATTTATTTCGGTGCATAAATGAACTGTTTCACCACAGAGGACACGGAGGACGCAGAGGTTTCAAAGTTCTAATTCATAGATAATTATAACCTCTGTGTCCTCCGTGTCCTCTGTGGTGAAAAGAATCAAAACGGTACGGAAATGAGTAAAATCGTGTAGGAATGAGCTGAAATATAATCTCACAACACTTTACTAGAGATTTAAAAAGGTTCTTCTTCAAATTCCGTGCTAGTAAAGCTCATTGAAAGGTTGATGGATAAAGGGATATCGGCATATTAGAAATAGCAAATAAATTATCCAAGCTATATGCATCTTAAAGTACCCCGGAATAGCCATGAATAAGGTTATTGAACATAAATAAGTAGCACGGAATTTGAAGAAGAACCTTTTTAAATCTCTAGTGAAATATTGTGAGATCATATTTCGGCTCAAATCAGTGCAGGAATGAATCTAATTTTAGGGATATGGCTGTGCTAAACCAAATCCTCCAAGAATTACAATTGAGTCGGCTTGTTGAATATACATAACTTCCAGCATTTATTTCCATATTTCCACCACATTTAAAAAAATATGTATATCTTTGTCATACGGTTTCTGCTCATCAGCGTGATGAAATTAGTAGAAAGCGGTATATATTACTAAATGGAATATGTAATGTATTGTCTCTCCCACTCGAAACTTAGCAATTTCATATAGAGGAGAGATGATTCAACAGATATTCCACGCGAACGGCTTTATATCAACATATCCGTTGGAGATGTGTTATATATAAACGATTGGCGTGGATGTCTGTTGTTATCATTGTCTTTCTATAGGGTATGCTAAGACCTCGAGTGGAGATAATGGTGCAACAGCATTCACGTCTTTTTTGTGTCCGGTCGGTTATGATTACCCCTAAAAGTCTAACCTAAACAATTCCCCGTCCGCCCGAAATACAGAAAACGTGGATGCACGTTGTGCCACATAAACAAAATAATACTCCATTTTTATTGTGGAACACATTAAAACAAAAGCATTATGCCAAAATGGATTAGCGTAGAAGAAGCGGCGGCCAAGTATGGAATCAACAAAGAAGTAATCTGGCTTTGGGCGGATATGAAAAGATTCCCAATGTCGTATGAGAAAGGTATCACCACTGTTGATGAAGAAAGCCTTATCGGATTCCTGCATCAGAATAAGGATCGAGTTACAGCCGAGTATATCGACACATTGGAAGACCTATGTATTGAAAAAGCAAATATCTGTAACTTATATGCTGAAATTATTGGCTGTCAAGACAAAGAACTCTTGTATCAAAGAGAGCAAATAGCTCGAATGAAAGAGATACAAACAGCTATGAAAAGGCAAAACAGCCGGCTCCGGGATTGTGAGAAAGTGTTCACGAAATATGAAGAGAACTTTAGTACCTGCTGGGTTGGAAGAATCTGCGCTCACTTAAGGCGGCTGATATGGTTGATACGACGGTAAATACCATTCTATCTCCTTTTAAATAAGGAATAACCGATACCGTTGAGCGGAAATGTCTAAAAGTACTCTTGAATAGAAAATTTAAAGATGCCCATGAATAGATATATTTAAAGATATCCCTAAATAGAAATGTTTAAAAATACTAGAAATATACTGTAGTAAGATTTTTTATCCATTCGTTTTATATTCTTAACTCCGAAAAATTCGTAAGTGTAGATAAACCAACTACTTTTGGCTCTCGAATTTGCAGCATTTTTGAATGTCTTGCGTCTAATAAACATAAACTAATATATTTCTAGTCATGAAACACAGACTGTTACTACTAATTCTATTCGTATTCGCTACCTCCGTGGCGGGGTGGGCACAAAAATCCACAGCTCCTTCTTATACAGTCAAAGGAGTACTTATTGATTCTTTAACACAAGAGGGAGAACCGTATGCTACCATCAAAATAGCAAAGAAAAATGCTCCGGATAAAGCAGTCAAGATGGCGGTGACTGGGGCGAATGGTAAATTTCAGGAGAAACTGAATGTCGCTGCGGGCAATTACATCATCACCATTTCTTCGATTGGTAAAGCGCCGATAGTAAAGGAATTTACTCTAAAACCGTCCGTGAAGGAGGTTGACTTGGGCACAATGATTTCTTCAGAAGCCAATAACGTATTGAAAGGAGTGGAGGTAGTTGCACAAAAACCTTTGGTAAAGGTAGATGTGGATAAGATTGAATATAATATTGAAGATGACCCGGACTCAAAATCGAACAGTATATTGGAGATGCTTCGGAAAGTGCCTTTGGTAACGGTGGATGGAGAAGACAATGTACAAGTAAACGGCAGTAGCAGTTTCAAGATACATGTGAATGGAAAGCCCAATAATATGATGAGCAATAATCCGAAGGAAGTGCTGAAAAGTATGCCGGCAAACACAATCAAATATATTGAAGTGATAACTTCACCGGGAGCTAAATATGATGCGGAAGGTATCGGAGGTATTCTGAATATCGTCACAGTAGGTTCCGGATTTGAAGGATACACGGCTACTTTCAGAGGAAATGCTAATAATAACGGAGTAGGTGCCGGCACTTACGCAATGGTGAAACAAGGTAAACTGACTGTTTCTGCCAACTATAACTACAATTATAATAATAGCCCGCGCAGCTATTCCGACAGTTATCGCGAAAACTACGAACCGGATAAAGAGAATGAAAAATATCTGGAATCGGAAAGTAGCTCCAAGTCGAAAGGGAATTTCCAGTATGGCAATTTGGAAGCCAGTTACGAGATTGATACGTTGAGGTTGCTGACCGTGGCTTTCGGAATGTACGGTAGCAGTGACAAAAGTAACAGTGGCGGAAATACGATTATGCACGGAGCTGATCGACAGGATTTTGCGTACCGTTATAGAACCGACAATCATGGAAAAGGGTCATGGTATTCTATCAACGGAAATATAGACTATCAACGTACTTCCCGAAAAAATAAAGAACGGATGATTACGTTTTCTTATAAAATCAATTCCCAACCCCAAACGAATGATTCATATAATACTTATCTGGACATCGAGCCTGATGAGAATAAACTGGATATCATCAAAGAATTGTCATTAAAGAATTTCCATTCGGACGGAAAGACAAATACGATGGAGCAGACTTTCCAGGTGGACTATACTACTCCGATTGGAAAGCTGCATACAATTGAAACCGGTGCCAAATATATTTTCCGACGTAACTCCAGTGATAATCGGTTTTATGAAGCCGAGGGAGCAAGTGAAAACTATGCATATAATGAGAATCGTAGTAGCGAGTACCGTCATTTGAATCATATTCTCTCTGCTTATGCCGGATATACGCTGAAATACAAGGGATTTACTTTCAAACCGGGATTACGTTATGAGCAAACCATACAAGAGGTGAAGTATCTGGTGGGTCCGGGCGAGAACTTTGATTCGAATTTTAGTGATCTGGTTCCTTCCGTTTCCTTGGGAATAAAACTAGGAAAGACGCAGAATTTGCGTGGTGGATATAATATGCGTATCTGGCGTCCGGGTATCTGGAATTTGAATCCTTATTTCGATAATCAGAATCCGATGTTTATCAATCAGGGAAATCCGAACCTGAAGAGTGAGAAGAGTCATTCGTTCGACTTGTCTTACAGCAGTTTTACGTCCAAGTTCAACATCAATCTTTCTTTGCGTCATTCTTTCAATAACAATGGAATTGAAAGAATCAGCCGTTTGATTACTGATAAAGACGGAGAAATCTTTGAAGGTGGGCATAAAGCTCCCTACGGTGCACTGTATAGCACATACGGTAATATCGGAAAGAGCCGGGAAACAGGATTGAACTTTTATTTGAACTGGAACGCTTCTCCTAAAACGAGAATTTACGTCAATGGACGTGGCAATTATAGCGATTTGCGGAGTCCTGCCCAAGAGTTGCACAATTATGGATGGAATGCTTCTGCTTATGGAGGAATTCAGCAGACCTTACCGGGAAAAGTACGTTTGAGCCTGAACGGCGGAGGTAGCACACCCCGAATCAGTTTGCAGGGAAAAGGTTCAGGATATAGTTATTATAGTTTGGGATTGAGCCGTTCTTTCCTGAAAGAAGAACGTCTTTCTTTGAATATTTATTGCAGCAATGTTCTGGAGAAATACAGAACTTACAATAATCACACAGAAGGAGCTAACTTTATTTCGAAGAGTTCGAGCAAATATCCGAGCCGGTATTACGGTTTCAGTATTAGCTATCGGCTTGGAGAGTTGAAAGCCAGTGTAAAGAAAGCCGCACGAAGCATCGACAATGACGATGTGAAAGGTGGCGGCGGAGGAGGTGGAAACACCGGTGGTGGAGGTGGTCAGTAGACCACTTCCGCACACCGAGATTCCCTCTTATTTCTGTCTCACGTCTTGCTTGTTGGTGTTAAAACCAAGTTTGGTTAATCCGGCCTGTACGTCGGGATGGCTCATGAAGAGTTTCCACAATAATCCGCTCCGGTAGTTTTCGATCATGACAGCAATAGGACCCTGGTCGATAGCCAGATAACGTTGCGGATACCAATTGTCCGTTTCGCTGAAAGCATCGTAGAATCCGAAAGGACCGAACACTTTATCTCCCATACCATATAGATGGCGCATCACTTGCATGGAATATTCCGGTGTATAGACAATGGATGAAAGCGCGGCGGTAGGGGAGATTACTCCTTTGTCCTCCTGCTCATTGGGCGAATGAGCCGCATATCCATCGACGGAGTAGCTGGCGGTCAGTCCCCAACAATCCGGTCCGAAACCTTTGTAATGTTTAGGGTTGCGGATGCAGTAAGCACGGTTCACCAGTGTCAGGTTGCGCATTTCGTGGAAGTAGCTGGGGCAGTATTCATCTTTCAGTCCCACCGGATCAAGTCCGAGGAAAGAATATTGAGCCCAGAAAAGCGGTCCGGCTTCGGTGCCCTGATAGCGGAGGTGCAACTCGATTCCTTCCACTTTATGCGGAGAAACGATGGCTCCGTTCTGTGCCCAACCGTCATGATAGACAGCCGCAGGTACTCCGTGTGTAGGAGAAGCGGCGGCAAGAATATACATAATCATACATTCGTTGTAGCCGTGTACAGGGAAATTCATTTCCCAGCCATACGTCGGACTCCAATGCCAGTAAAGAACGTTTTGCCCGCCTTGCCGATACCAGTTCCAGTCGACATCCCGCCAAATCTGGTCGATACGTTGGGCGAGGGCTTTCTCTTTCTCGTTTCCGTTGACGTAATATTGGTGTACGGCCAGCAGCCCTTGGATGAGGAAAGCGGTCTCTACCAGATCGCCCCCATTATCTTTTTGCCCGAATGGTTTCACCTTGCCCGTATCACCATACCACCAATGAGGGTAGGCTCCGTGGAAACGGTCTGCCTTTTCGAGGAAAGAAACGATGCGTTCCATTCGTGCCAGTCCCTCTTCGCGGGTGACGTAACCGCGGTCGATTCCCGCAAGGATAGCCATGATGCCGAAGCCGCTGCCGCCGGAAGTGACTACGTTGGCATCGTTTTCAGGATAAACGCCGTCTACATGATAACGTTCGGGAGCTAAGCCGCTATTCGGCTCGGCACCTTCCCAGAAATAGAGGAAAGTCCGTCGCTGGACGGTATCCATCAGGGCGTCGTCCGATAACGAGTCGGTGGCTGCGGAAAGGTTGTTGCTTTTGCTTTTCCCTTTACAGCTCTGGAAAGTCAGGGCAACGGCGGATAGAAATAGTAACATGAGTGGAAGTGCACTCATTTCTATTATTCTTTTATATTTATCGTTCATAATCAAGGTGATAAAAGTTTAGTTTAACGTGAATTTCGCGGTTTTCACATCACGGCTGTTCGTACCGATCATCACTTCAAAGTCGCCCGGTTCGGCAACCAGTTGCAAGTCATAATTATAGTATCGAAGCATTTCCGGAGCAATCTTGAAACGGACAATCTTCATTTCTCCCGGTTCGAGGAATATCTTTTGGAAACCTTTCAGTTCTTTGACGGGACGGGTACTGCTACCCACAACGTCGCGGATATAAAGCTGTACCACTTCCGTGCCGGGCCATGTTCCGGTATTGGTAACTTCCACTGCTGCGGTCAATGATCCGGTCATATCCATGCTGGAATGGCTCAAGTCGATGTCACTGTAAGAGAAAGTTGTATAAGAAAGACCATAACCGAACGGATAAAGCGGATCATTATCCACATCGAGATAGTTACTGCGGAATTTCTCAAACCATTTACCTTCTTTCAAAGGACGTCCGGTATTCTTGTGCGCATAATAAAGAGGTATCTGGCCTACGTTCTTCGGGAAAGTCATAGTCAGTTTACCACCCGGATTGACATAGCCGAAGAGGGCGTCGCCAATGGCATAAGCTGCTTCACTACCTCCAAACCATACATTCAGAATGGCGGGTACATGTTCCTGTTCCCAGCTCAACGTAAGCGGACGGCCTGTAAATAATACCAGTACCACCGGTTTGCCTGTCTTTAAAAGCTCTTTCAACAGATTCTGTTGTACGTCGGGAATATTCAAGTCTGTACGACTGCTGCTTTCACCGCTCATTTCAGAAGATTCGCCTAGCGCTGCGATGATGATATCCGACCGACGGGCTACGTTCAATGCTTCGTCCAACAACTGCTGGTCGGTGCGGTTGTCACGGTTCAGGGAACGGCCGAACATCGTTGCCCGTTCTTCGTAACTTGCATCACTAATCAAATTACTTCCTTTGGCGTACATGATATTCGCTTTTCCGGCTGTCATCTCTTTCAATCCTTCTACCAAAGAAGGGCAACGGTCGAGCACAGCTGCTACGCTCCATGTACCCGGCATATTGCTACGGCTGTTTGCCAACGGACCGATTACTGCAATATTTCCTTTTGGGTTGAAAGGCAACAACGGATTTCCGTTCGGATTACCGTCGGGACTGTCATTCTTCAGAAGAACGAAACTTTCTGCTGCAATCCTGCGGGCTGCATCGCGATGCGCTTTGGTAAAGATGTCGCGTGCCGGACGTTTCGGATCGCAATATTTATAAGGATTATCAAATAATCCCAGTTTATATTTGGCTTCCAGAATACGACGGCAAGCCGTATTCAATGTTTCCATAGAGACTTTTCCTTCCTGAACGGATTTCTTCAGTGTCCCTACAAAACCCTCGCTTACCATATCCATATCCACTCCGGCGTTGATGGCACGGGCGGATACTGTCTGAAGATCGCCGATACCATGGTCGATCATTTCTGAAATGCCCGTATAATCAGTTACTACAAAACCGTTGAATCCCCATTGTCCGCGGAGAATATCCGTCATCAGCCATTTATTGGCAGTGGCCGGAATACCGTCTACTTCATTAAAAGAAGCCATCACGCTGCCTACACCCGCTTCAACGGCTGCTTCATACGGCAGCATATAATCATTGAACATTCGTTGGCGGCTCATATCCACGGTGTTATAGTCGCGGCCGGCTTCACCTGCCCCATATAGCGCAAAGTGTTTTACGCAGGCCATGATTTCGTCATTCCGTTCCATGTTTTTCCCCTGATAGCCGCGTACCATCGCTTCGGCAATCATGGCTCCAAGGAAGGGATCTTCACCGCTGCCTTCGGAAACACGTCCCCAACGAGGGTCGCGTGAGATGTCCACCATCGGACTGAATGTCCATGAGATGCCGTCGGCACTGGCTTCGACAGCGGCAATGCGCGCGGATTCCTGAATGGCGGCCATATCCCATGTGCAAGAAAGTCCCAAAGGAATAGGGAAGATGGTTTCGTAGCCATGTATCACGTCCATGCCAAAGAGCAGGGGGATGCCCAGCCGGGAGTTTTCCACCGCCAACTTTTGCACGTCGCGTATCTTGGCTACTCCTTTCAGGTTGAAAAGGCCTCCGACGAGCCCGCGCTCAATCTTCTTGGCAACATCGCTGTTCTTGGCTTGTCCGGTAGTGATTTCACCGGTGACGGGAAGGTTCAGCTGGCCGATTTTCTCTTCTACGGTCATTCGCTTTATCAGCGCATCGATAAAGCGGTCCATGTCTTGAGGGGATTTCTGCGCCTGCATCGTGGCAGCGCCCAGAAAGGCGGCTGCCAGCAACAGGCTTGTTCTTCTAAAAAACTTCTTCATGATAGGTTTCTTTGTAATGGTTTCTTTTAATATGCTTTTTGAGCCGGATAATAATTTAGGTTTTAGTAATTAGGATTCTGTACCAGTACCCCGTTCGATTTGTCAATCTCTTCTTGCGGCAACGGCAACAGGGCGTTTTTATCCTGATAATTCTTTCCGGCAGCCTGAAGCACTTCCTTGGCGATGCCCCAGCGTACAAGGTCGTAGAAGCGGTCGGGTTCCAATGCCAGCTCTACGCGGCGTTCATGGCGAATGGCTTCACGCAGTGTGCTCTGGTCGGTAGACGTGACTTTGGGCAGTATGCTGCTGTCCGTACCGCGTGCATGGGCGCGGACCTGTTCCAGATAGTCGATGGCCTCGCCCGAAATACCTTTCTCGTTGGCGGCCT
>OGPT01002112.1_pt1 | contig 16639 bp, 9 predicted proteins | sample 1552951 | NCBI WGS metagenome assembly OGPT01 (sample SAMEA2580224, study PRJEB22360) | human gut metagenome | biome: human gut; feature: human-associated habitat; material: faeces | place: Denmark | collected 2008/2010
GACCTGATCGAGGTCGCGGATGTGGACTTCAAGAACGTCAACGTCTGGTCCATCCTGGCCGTTGCCGTCATCATCCTGATCTCCTTCCGCAGCCTGTCCATCCCGGTGCTGCTGGTGGCCAGCATTGAAGCCGCCATCTCCATCAACATGGGCATCCCGTACTTCACCGGCACCCAGCTGCCGTTCATCGCCAGCATCGTCATCGGCACCATCCAGCTGGGCGCGACCGTGGACTATTCCATCCTGATGACCACCCGTTACCACGAGGAGCGCAGCTACGGCCGCACCCCGAAGGAAGCAGCCCAGCAGTCGCTGGAGCATTGCAGCCAGTCCATCCTGACCAGCGGCCTGACCTTCTTCGCCGCCACCGTCGGCGTGGCAGCCATCAGCAAGATGGAGCTGCTGAAGAGTATCTGCCTGCTCATCTCCCGCGGCGCACTCATCAGCATGGCCGTCATCCTGATCGTCCTGCCCGCTGCCCTGATGCTGCTGGACTGGATCATCCGCCACACCACCCTGCACTGGCTGGTCCCTGAATCTGCCTCGAAATCTGAAAAGGAGTAATCACCATGAAGAAATCGCTTCGTTTCGCCAGTGCGGCGCTGGCGCTGACTCTCGCCGCCAGCATGACGATGCCTGCCTTTGCCGCAGGCAAGTCCGATTTTGCCAAGTCTGAGAACGTCTACGCGGTCATGAACGCCGATGGCTCCATCAAGAGCACCACCGTCAGCGAGCATCTGTACAACGCCAACGGCCTGTCCGGTGTGACCGATGTCTCTTCCCTGACCGACATCCAGAACACCGAGAGCGATGCCGCCTTTACCCAGGACGGCGAAAAGCTGGTCTGGAACACCGACGACACCGACGTCTATTATAAAGGAACCACCGACCGTGACCTGCCCATCTCGGCCAAAGTTACCTACACGCTGGACGGCGTGACCGACAGCCTGGAGAACCTGATGGGCAAGAGCGGCCACCTGACCATTCAAATCGACCTGACCAACAACGAGACCGGCACCGTGAATGTCAACGGCACCGACCGCACCATCGTCACTCCGCTCATCACGGCGGTGGGCGTCATCTTTGGGGAGGACGCCTCCAATGTGACCGCTGAGCACGGCGTGATCGAGTCTGCAGCCAAGAGCAACGTGGCCGCATTCGTCACCCTGCCCGGCGTGAAGGATTCGCTGTCCGGCCTGCTGCCGAAGGACCTGTCCACGGTGGAAGATTATCTGCAGGACAGCGTGACTGTGGAAGCCGATGTGGAAAATCTGGCAGCTCCGCAGATCATGCTGGCCGCAGCCACCAGCCCCGATGCACTGGGCACGGACAATGTCTTTGATCTTGACAGCATCAACGAGCTGACCGACGGCATCCAGCAGCTGAACGACGCCATGAGCCAGCTCATGGACGGTGCGTCTCAGCTGGAAGACGGCGTCTCGCAGCTGGCCGGCGGTACGCTGGCTCTGCTGGATGGTGCATCCCAGCTGAAGACCGGTGTTGCCACGCTGGACAACGGCCTCGGCCAGCTGACCAACGGCCTCGACACCCTGACCTCCAACAACGCCGCCCTGAATGCCGGTGCCCAGCAGGTGGCCGACGGCGTTCTGGCTTCCGCAAACAAGACCCTGATGGAGGGCGGCCTCATCGACACCCCCATGACCTGGGACAACTATGAAGCCGTCATCGACGAAGTCCTGACCATGAACGACAAGACGCTGGCCGCTGCCCGCAAGAAGATGGTCCGCACCATCTGGGAGCAGGCCCCCAGCTTCAAGGACAGCCAGCTCGACCTGGCCCTCTACCTCTCCGCGACCAAGACCAATCATGACCTGGAAGCAGCCCTCCGCCTGATGCAGAGCTACGATCCCTCCATGATCTGCGGTCTGGTGCAGCTGCTGACCAATGCCGACGCCCAGCAGATCGCCCACGAGGAGCTCAAGCTGCAGGCAGAGAACAGCGACGATATCGCCAGCGTCCGCGCCCTGAAGACCAGCCTGAGCCAGATCCAGTACTTCGTTTCCAGCGTCAACCAGTACACCAACGGTGTCGCCACTGCGGCCGACGGTGCCCACTCCGCCAAGGACGGCAGCGCCCAGCTGGCCTCCGGCAGCAAGACCCTTTACGATGGCGTGAACACCCTGAACAACGGCGTCAGCCAGCTGACCGACGGCGCCACCCGGCTGAGCGATGGCCTGGTCCAGTTCAACGAGGAGGGCATCTCCAAGCTGACCGGCTCGCTGGACACCGACCAGATCCACGCCCTGAAGACGGTCCTGGACGAGATGACCAGCCGCCTGGAGAACTACACCAGCTTCGCCGGTGCACCGGAAGGCGCTTCTTCCAACGTGAAGTTCATCTACAAGACCGGTGAGACCGTGGCCGCCGCCGAGAATACGGCTGTGGCCGAGACCACCACCCAGGAGGGCAGCTTCTTCACCCGCCTGTGGGAGCGCATCGTGAACCTGTTCAAGTTCTGAATATCTGAATAAAACAGAGACGCCCCCTGGTATCGCAGCGATACCAGGGGGCGTTTTGCTGCCGTTCGGCAGGATGAATGTTCTCAGAACCAGTTGATGTCCACGATGACCAGCTCCGGCGGATTGTTGATGCGGGGGACCGGCGTACCCTTGCCGTCACCCAGACCGCGGCTGATGATGAGGAAGGTGTCGCCGATCTGATGCAGACCCTCGGTCAGCGTGGGCAGAACGCCCTGATCCGGCGTGTAAAGCCCGCCGATGCCGGGGATGCGGATCATCCCGCCGTGGGTGTGGCCGCAGAGCGCCAGATCGACCGGCACGTCAGAGAAGAAGCCGTCCTCCAGAAAATATTCCGGGTAGTGGACCAGCAGCAGCTTGAAGGCATCCAGCTGCTCAAAACTCTCGAAATATGCACTGGCGTACCGCTCGTAGGAAGCGGGTGCTTCGGCCACGCCGCCGATGGCGATGGTGTTGCCGTTGACCTCCAGCGTCTCAGTCTCGTCTGCCAGGAAGTGGACGCCGATGGCCTCCAGATCTGTCCCGATGGGGGAGTTGTGAAAAACGATCGTGGGCCATTCGTGGTTGCCGGGCACGTAGTACACCGGTGCGATCTTGACTAGCTCGGTGCACAGGTCGGTGACGACGGAATAGTCGTCCACCAGTTTGTCGTTCATGTCGCCGGTGATGGCGATGATGTCCGGCTTGAGCGCAGTGATCCGCTCAATCAGATCCGCATTGTGGTCGCCGAACTCATGCAGATGCAGATCGGACAGCTGCACGACCCGGACGTTCGAGGTCAGCTTGTCGGACTGGACCTGATAGTAGCTCTCGACAAAGCTCTGATGCTTTGCAATGAGGGTGAAGATGCCCCACAGGGCCGCCAGCAGCACCGCCAGCCCCAACACGAACTGAAGGATGCCCAGGACGATCTTTTTCAAAGGGCCGAAACGGGCCTTGCGGGGCGCGTAATGAGAAGCCAAAATGTATCACTCCTGTCTGGTTCTTGAGCGCAGTGCTTCACGCAGCAGCGCGCGGATGGAATAGGCATTGCTGGCCTTGCTCTCCGAAATGCCGATGGCGTATTCGTAGGTGGCCTCGGTGCTCTCGGCGTTGTAGGCCGCGATGAGGCGGTGGAAGTAGTCGGCAAAGCTCTCGGCGTCCTCCATCCGGCACTGGTCGAAGAAGCCGATGAACTGCTGGCCGCCGTTGTAATAGACGGTGCCGCAGGTGGCCGAGGCTTCCTTCAGGAAGCCGGCAAACTGGGCCAGCATCGCGTTGCCGCGTTCGCGGCCGTAGGCGGTGTTGATCTGGCTCAGGTTGGCCAGCTCCACCACCACACAAACGGTATCGTCCGGCAGGACGCGGCCGCTGTTGTTCCGGATGAACAGATCACAGGCGGTGCGGTTGGGCATATCCAGCGACTGCTCAGTGAAGAACATGTATTCCACAAAGTCCTGGATACGGCCCAGCAGGATGGCGCCGCAGACGCCCAGGATGAAGAAAACCGCGACGCCCAGCAGGATGTACAGCTTGACGTTGATCTTCTCGCTGACCGTGGTGCTGGCCAGAACGCCCAGATTGACCGCGCCGCAGTATTCATTGTACTCCTTCATGGTGATGGAGAGGCTCTCATACAGGGAGTTCAGCTGACTCTGCAGGGCGTCGATCTCCTGCTCCACAGACTGCTGGGAGAAGGCCTTGTTCTCGCTGGAAGCGTCCGTGGAGTCGGCTGCATCCTGGAACACGCCGATGATATACTGGCAGTAGGCAGCGTCGATGACGTTGCTGGACTTGCGGTTCAGGATCGTCACGTAGTCGCTGATGAGGGTGTCGTAGACGGTGGTGCGGTCTACTTTGGTGTCATACTCGTAGACCTCGCTCAGCACGAAGCCGCCGGCGTCATCCTCGGTGCCGGTCCGGGCTCCTTTCTGGTAGTAGAGGGAGCCGTCCTTGTTCTTGTTGCCGTAGCTCTGGATGACTTCCAGTACGGCGGCGACCTTCTCGGTGTCCACATCGCCTTCCATGATGTAGGTGTTGTAGCGCTCCTGGTATTTTTTGAGCAGGACTTCCCGGTTCTGCGTCAGCTTGCCGCCCAAAATCTCGGAGAAGAGATAGGGGATCTCAACGTCGCCGACGTAGTTGTACTCATCGAGCAGGTCCGAGAGAGACATCCCGGTGTGGGAAGAGATGAACTCCGGGTGCGATTTCTGGCAGTTGATGAGGTTGGAGGAGATCTCGGAAACGGTGTTTTTCAGGATCTCCGCCTGTTCGAGGTAGTCGTAGCCATGGCCGTCCAGCGCAGAGGCATTGTTGGGGATGGTGTAATAGTCCACGTATTTTTCGCCGAAGCTGGCAAAGTAGCAGCTCAGGATCTCATCCAGCATGGTGCGGGCGTACTCGGTGTCGTAATTGCTGCTGAGCGAGAGCGTGACGAGGTATTCGGTGGATTGGTATTCCTCCACGTCCTCACCTTTTTCAATTTTGGCCGCCTGGGTCTTGGCCACATCGTCGGGCACGATGGGGGTGACCGTGCCGCCGGAGCGGATGGTATCCACGTTGACGGTCAGGTCCAGATTTTCAATGGCTTGCTTGACGACGGAGGAAGAGAAGATCTCCGAAACATCCAGCTCGCCGCCGCTGGGGGTCTTGCCGTCCTCGGCCTGGGAGTAGTTGTATTTGATGATGGACTGCGCCGTATAGGCCTGATTGCTGGTGGCATAGCGCATGAAGAACACACCCGCACAGAACGACATCAGCGCGATGAGCGGCCACCATTTTTTCAGATATCGGATGATGTTAAAACTTTTCATTTCGTTTTGTCCTTATCGCGGATGACTTTGCTCTTGGCGAGGACCTTGGCGCAGAGTGCACAGAACGTGACACCGCCGGTCAGGATCATCCACTTGATGCTCAGCTCGTCGGCCAGAGAACGTTTCTCAAAACTGATGGTCAGGTAGTTTTTGGTCTTGTAGCGGATGTATTCCTTGTTGAGGATCCGGGAGGTCTCGATGAGGTTCTCCAGCTTCTGCTTCATATCCTGGATCATGCTCTCGGCGGTCGCGATGCTGGAAGGCGTATTGGCCGTCTGGGCACTCATCTGGCGGATGGCGTATTCGTTTTTCTGGATGATGGCCATCGTATCGTTGGCGGAGTCGTTGGCGCTCTCGGCCGCCGAGGCCTGGTAGTCGATGGCGACCTTGGTGCGGGACATATAGAAGTTGTTCTGGGTGTCCAGCGTGGGGATCAGAACAACGGCAGTCAGGGCCGAGTCATAGATCTCGATGGTGTGCAGGCGGTTCTGGTATTCGGCCATGAGTTTCTGGTAGCTGATGTTCTTCAGAAAGTTCTGGTATTCCAGCTTGCTGATGTAGCGTTCCCGGTTTTTGGAGAGGCCGCTCTGCAAAACATAGGAATCGTATTTTTCAAGGTCGATGCTGGTGAAATTGTCCACCTTCTGGCGCAGAGAGGTGAAGGTCTCGCCGGTGAGTTCGGAGCGGAAGGTACCGTTCTCCTTGGCGTTGGTGTTCAGGAAGCGGTGGAGCTTCTGGCACTCCTTATCAAAGAAGGAGCCGATCTCCATGTACTCCTGCTTGTCGCACTCGGACCAATCGGGGGAGATGCCCATCTCGACGTAGGTATAGTCCTCGTAGAAGGCCTCTTTGTAGGACTCGACGATCAGGCTGAGCATATCTCTGGCCGAGATGCGGGGGCCGATCTCGTCGTTCTTTTCGTAGGTGATGGTGTAGGTGGTGGCGATCTTATAGCTCGTGGTGTCGGAAGGCAGCTGCATTCCGTTGACGTTGGAAGCCCAGGCCGTGATGTTTTCGGCCATATCCTGCGCGGTGACCTGGCCTTCGAGGCCGGCCTTCGCGATGGCGCGGTCCAGCACGTCGTCCGATTTGATGAGCGAGATGTTGAACCGGGTGTTGTTGGGGTAAAGCCCTCTGGTGGCTTCCTCGTAGTTCAGGGCGATCATCATCTTTGCGGTGCGGGCTTTCAGGTGGTACATCGCAAAGCTGGTGGAGCACATTACCAGAAGGATGAGGGCCAGGTAGAGGAGGCGGTGCTTCCACAGCCCCTGGAAGAGAAGCTCGACCAGCGCCCAGAACTTACTTTTTTGCGGGCGGTTCGGTTGGTTTGTTTTGGGAGATGGCATGGTTGTAGATCACCTCGTTTCGATCCAGCTGCTTCATGGCGTGGCCGATGGGCAGCAGCATGAAGATCGTGTTCATATAGCAGTAAAAGGCGGTGTTGTCGGTCGCGTAGGTCACAAACGCATAAATGGTGCAGTACAACAGCAGGAAAGCGGTCTCGGTGCCGTACTGCTTCTGGCACCAGACGACCTTGCCCTGCCAGCTGAGCCAGATCCAGAAGGAAAAGCCCCAGAAGCCAAGCTCAATGTACATGGTCACAAGGTCGTTGTGCATCCCGCCGAAGTCGTGGGTGCCAAAGACGCCGATGCCCGCTGCGTTCATGATGCTGATATACCGCGTGACCCAGCCGATGCCGTAGCCGCGGAACGTGGGGCTGAAGGAATACAGGTCGGTGAAGGCTTCGTACAGGCCCTCGCGGCCCATGGTGTCGATGCCCAGGGTGTCCACCGTCCAGCTGAACAGGCCCGACCAGATGAAGAAGACGTAGAACAGGCAGATGGCGATGGCGAAGATGGAGATGGAATGGAGCACAAAGTTCTGCCCCTTGGGCTTGAGCCGGGTGATGAACAGGTGCATCAACAGCACGCCGAGCATACCGATGAGGGCGATGCGCTTGAGACCCAGATAGAAGAAGCCCGCCGCCAGTGTGAGATGGACGACCCGCCGCCAACCTTTTTCAAAGAGGGCGTAATAGAGGACCATCAGCCCGAACCCGAAGGTCAGGTCGTGGACTTCCAGCGCCTTGATGGGCGCATTGGTGTCCACGCCGCCGGATTTGGCAAAGGCGATGAAGCCGGTGATGAACTCGCTCAGACCGTAAGGCCGGAGGCTGTCGAACACCAGAATGCAGACATTGGCGATGCACATGCCGTAGAAGGTGTAGTCGATGGCTTTGCCGCCGAACAGATACACCGCTGCGCACATCGAGGTAAGCGAGATCATGTGGTAGAGGATGGTGGAACACCCGCGGGACATGTAGTTCAGCTGCTGGAAATCCAGCGACCAGACAAGCATGGACCACGCCGCCATCATCACAAAGGGAATGAGAAAGATGATGTAATATTCCCCGATGAGGGGCAATCGGTTGAAGTCTCCGGTGATGAGCAGAAAACAGGCGGCCAGGCCGACCACGGCGGCCTGCACCAGGTACTTCATGAACCAGGGCAGGCCCATGCCGCGGTACCAGAACCCGATGCTCATCATGGCAATGTAGAGCAGCGGCAGCCAGAACGGCCGCTGCGCCGGTTTCCGCTTCAGGAATTGTGTTCCTCCATGCTGCGCAAGATACTCCCAGTTTCCGCTGCCATATCCCCCAAAGAGTAGTTTCATAAAACTTGGCATCTGCCCTCCTGTGCGAGCCTGCGGGCAAGCCGCGGCTCTTCGCGTTCGTTCAGTTCAAAAGCTCCACGATGGCCTGATAGTTGCGGGCACAGTTCTGGTCATCCACCTGGTCGAACAGCGCGTCCACACGCTTTGCGTAGAAGGGGGATATCGTGCCGTTCTGGGCCAGAGCGCGGTCCAGCTCCCGGAAGAGCGCTGCCTGCTCGGTGACCACAGGCCCGAAGCCGTCGTCCCGGTAGCTGAAGTAGCCGACGTCGTGGTGCACGCCCCAATACTGCGCCTCATCGAACTGGTAATAGAGGAGGGGTTTTTTCATATAGGCAAAATCAAACTGTACGCTGGAAAAATCGCTGACCATGACGGCGGATTCCATCAGAAGGGTCTGCACATCGGCCTCACCCAGCGCCGCGATCTTCACCCGCGGGTTGGCGGTGTGGAAGCTGCTCAGAAAACGCTGCACCTCGAAATGAGGGTAGAAGACGGCCTCATAGCCGTGCTTCTCCAGCAGCGCCTCCAGCTCCGGGCTGGAGATGACGTCCTGCCAGTGCCGGAAATAGTCGCTCTGCTCAAACTCGGCCTGGGTCTTCCGCTCGATGGCGTAGGTGCGCCAGGTGGGCATCAGCAGCAGCTGGCGCTTGGTCTCGTGGGGGCGCAGCAGGGCGTCAAACCGGCACAGACCCAGCCGTTTGACAATACCAGCTGGATAATGATAGGCGGATTCTACAAAATCTCGCTCTTTTTGCAGGGAGCAGACGAAAAGGTCGGTGCGGATGTTGGGGTAGTGATACCATTTCATGTCGTCGATGATGACCCCATGCTGCAAAAAGGCGCGGGGGCCATGGACCACATGGAGCTTGTCGAGCATGTAGTAGCTGTCGATCTCCGGGGTGTAGCCCAGCACATGGGTGCTGATCTTCATCTCCGATGCGGCGCAGAGCAGATAGTGCTTCCAGCTGCGGTAGGGCACGACCCGGCCCAGCGCCTGCACCCGCTCATAGTCCGACAGGGTGGGGTCTGCTACGAACCAGCTGTTCAATTCAGGATGCTCCCGGTTCAGGTAGGCAAAGATGTGGTAGCCGTTGTCCCGCGCTTCGCGGCCCCGCTCGGAGACGAGCCAGACATGCCGGTAATCCTTGTTCCAGCACTTCAGAACAGCAGCACAGCAGGTGGCAGTTTCATATTTCAGGAGTTCCCGCAGCAGATGAAAGGCGCGCCGGGTCTTTCGCAGCAGATCGTTCATAGACGTCGTTCCTTTACATTTAGTTGATAATATAGAGAAAATTCCGATTCGTCAGGCGTTCTTCAGCACATCGCCATACAGGGCCAGCAGCTGGTCGCAGTAGCGCTCCAGCGTCATCATGCGGTCTTTTTTCTGGATGCAGTGGGCCGACATCTCGGCCAGCAGGGGCTTGTCTGCATAGAGCGCCCGGATCTTTTCTGCGTAGGCGGCCGGGGTGAAGGTGTCGTTCAGGATGCCGGTGCGGCCCTCTTCCACCAGTTCCGGGATGCCGCCGATCCGGTTGCAGAGCACCGGGGTACCGAGGGACTGGGATTCCAGCAGAGCCAGCGGGCAGTTTTCGTACCAGATGGACAGGTGCAGGGTGAACAGCGCCCCGGCCACGAGGTCTTCGAGCGCTTTGCCGGTCTGGAAGCCGACGTACTTCACATTGGGCAGGGTGCAGTTTTTGCACAGATCCTCCATGGGGCCGCTGCCCGCGATGACGAAGGGAATGTCCGGCAGCAGCTTGCAGGCTTCGAGGATGCGGTCGATGCCCTTTTCCTCCGAGAGGCGGCCGAAGTAGAGGACGTAATCTCCCTTTTCGGCAGGGGCAGCCGCAGCGACCCGGCTCAGAAAGTTGTGCAGCATCACCGTCTTGCCCCGGAAGCGGGGGACGGTGAGGAGCTTCTTCTCCAGAAACGCACTGGGGCAGATGAAGCGGTCGATCTTGTCGTAGACGTGATTGCACTCGTAAAGGGTGCCCTCCACGGCACCGATGAGGCTCTTGGGCAGCGAGCCGTGGATGCAGCGCTTTTTCACGCAGGGCCACTTGCTTTTTTTGCCCATGCAGGCTTCGCAGAGCTTTTTGGAGTTGAACTCCATCATCATGTGGTTGGGGCAGAGCATCTGCACATCGTGCACCGTCTGAACCATGGGCACCCCGCATTCCGCCCCGGCGCAGATGACCGAAGGCGTCAGCTGGAAATTGATATTGTTGAAATGGATGAGGTCGGGCTGGAACTGCCCGATGACCTGCTTCAGCTTCCGTTTCGCCTCAAACGAGTAGAGGATGCGGAAGGGGTAGAGCAGTTTTTCCGCCCCGGCGTTGTGGAAGTCCATATTGGTGGTGGCGAGGTGCAGGGCATTGCCGACGGTGTTCTTTTCGTCGTACATGCCAAAATATTCGACCTCGTGGCCCCGGCGGGTCAGTTCCTCGCCGATCTTGAGGAAGTAAGTCTCTGCACCGCCACGGGGGTAGAGAAATTTATTGACGAATAAGATCTTCACAGGGTCCAGCCTTTCATTGCGAAAAGTAGAATCGGAGGATTCCTATATAATAGGTACAAATAAACAACTTAATAATAGCATCATCCCTCTTTTCCTGCAATATGTATTCACAAAATCATCGCAATTTGGCGGGGAAAAAGGCCCGAAAATGCAAAAAACCGTGGGCGGCGGAATGGCATCTTCCGCGCCCACGGTTTGTCAGAGGTGGATATTCGGTCAAAGATCGTAAAGTGCGTTCAAAAATTTATTGCAGTGTGCTCGGTGCGTCGCTCAGGTTGTGTACGATGCCATACCAGCGGCAGTTCGTCTGGCTGCTCAGGTCCACATCGCTGAACTTGGTCACGCCCGAACCGTTGATGTCCGCGCCAAAGACCTTGTACATCGCCTGCCCGGTCGGGTTGGCCGGGAAGACATAGGCTGGCAGGTCGGTGGGCCAGGTCTCGGCAGCAATATACCATCGGAAGTTCGTGATATAGGCAAGGGTCCGCCCGTCGTAGAATTTGAATCCTCTCTGGTAGGTGTCGCAGTAGCAGTCCGAGAAGCGGGGGCCATTCACGCGAATGTACGCAAAGACGGTATCTTCCATCAGGGCCTTTTGGGTATCGTGGTCGCTGTGGTCGAAATCGTAGCACCAGGCGTGGATGTTGTGGAAGATGCTGCTGCCGTTGCACGAGAGCGCCGTCTTCACGTTCAGGATGACGATATCGGTGTACATGGAGTCGCCGGTGTCGTAGATGCCCACTGCGTACTGGTATGTCAGCGATGTCTCGATCAGGCAGTTGCGCACCATCAGCTCATACGAGAGGTTGCTTGCCACCAGACCTTCCGTCCCCATGGACGCATCCTCGAATTTGCCGCAGATGCCGTACCGCTGGAAGTTTTGGATGGAGATGTGGTCGATCAGGGTGCATTTCTGCCGTGCCACGGCGATGCAGTCGTCCGCCTTGAAGTTCGCGTTGACTTTGCCGTTGCCCCGGATGAACATGTCCTGACGAGGCTGTCCAATGGGTGTCATCTTGCCGCGGATCTCGATAAAGCGGTTCACTTTGGTGGCAGCCGTGCACTTCAGCTCGGCGTTGTCGAGCACCATATAACAGAAGTCGAGCACCAGCTTGCCGGAAAACGCATACACACCCTTCGGGAAATACAGCGTCTCGGCCGGGTGCGCGGCGATGAGCGCATTGAACGCGGCCAGGTTGTCGGTGGTGCCGTCTCCCTTGAAGCCGTAGTCCAGCACGTTCAGCATCCCGCTGCCGCCGCCTGTGCTCAGGGTGGTGCCATTCAGGTCGTATACCATATCAGTTTGCCTCCATCAGGGTCGTGATCTGTGCATCGGTCAGCGCCGTGTCAAATACCCGGAAATCATATACCGTGCCATTGAAGAAACGGTCCTTTGTCGTGCCGTCTCCCCAGCCCGCACCGAGGATCAACGGATGATCCACCGTCTTGTTCGCGGCGTAATTCGGGATGTTCTTCCATTCGGTCAGGGAACCGTACGACAGGAACCGGAACTGCGTCCCCTTGATCTGGAGAAGAAACTTCAGTTTCTTGCCGGATTCGATCTTGACAAAGTGACTGGCGTAAGTGAACATGTTCACGCCCACGGTTCCGTTGGTCCATGTGGCAACCACGATGCCTCTCTGATCGTTGGTAGTAAGATTGCTGAAGCAATCAAGCAACGATGTCACCGTATTGACCGCACTGTCTGCTACCGTAAAGGTGGCAGACACCGTCAGATCCATGCCGGTATCAATGGATGCAAACGGCTTGATCCCCGTGTCGATCCATTCTTTTTTGGCCGGCACAAAGGTCTTCGGAGCTGCCAGCTTATACCGCGGCGTCGGCAGGCCGCTGTTGGGGGGATCTGGTGTGTCCGGCTGGCTGGGCGTGGGCGGGATATCGGGCAGGCTGCTGCCGCTCCAGAGTGCGGCCAGTGCATTGTAGTGGGGCAGCATCTCGCCGTTGTCGTAGACGGCGTGGCGGAACAGCGCAAGGATGAGCCCGCGCTCCTCGTCGGACAGGCCGGATGCGGCGTTGCGAAGCTCTCGCTTGACCTGCTGCAAAAACTGCTGCCAGGCCGGGGTGCCCGGTTCGGGCAGGGTTGGGTCCGTGGTGCCGGAGTTGCGCAGCACCCTGTAGGGAACGCTGGCGCTGGTCACGGTGCGGGTGCCGTCGGAGCCTTCAAAGGTGACGGTCCCGCTGCCGCCCTGCGCGGTGACGAGGGCGGGCACTTCGACGCTCCCGTCGGCCACAAGGGTGGTCAGCGGCTCGGCCGGACCGGGCAGATGCCAGAACGCCACAACGGTGATGCCGTTCCACTCGCCGGAGCAGACGACCCGCAGCCGATAGACGCCGGTGTTGTGCGCGTAACCAAGCAGCAGTCCGCCGGAATAGCCCGAAAGGACGGCGCGGCCGTTGGAGCAGAGCGTAATTTGTTGTTCGATCATAGAAAACCTCCCATCTGTAAAAAAGATCGAGTGCAAGCAGGAACAGGAAAAAGCAGAACGCTGCCCTGTGCAGGGAAAACGACGCTAGGGGGAACGATCCATTCACTTCGCCTCCTTTTGGTTGTGAAATGGCTGCATTTGTGTGTGAAATCAGTATAAACCAACAACGGCAAGTTGTCAATACGAAATTTGAAGATTTCGCAGCGTGGGGCCGGATGCGTTGCAATCGCGCGGCCGGTGCGTTATAATACAACCACACAGGCACGACCAGGAAGCCCAGGGGATGTGGTGTAAGAAAGGAACGTGGATATGAACTATATCATGGCGCTGGATGCCGGGACGACCTCGAACCGCTGCATCCTGTTCAACAAGGCGGGCGAGATGTGCAGCGTGGCTCAGAAAGAGTTCACCCAGTATTTCCCGAAGCCGGGCTGGGTGGAGCATGACGCAAACGAGATCTGGACCACGCAGCTGGGCGTGGCGCTCTCGGCCATGAACCAGATCGGGGCCAGCGCGTCGGACATCGCGGCCATCGGCATCACGAACCAGCGCGAGACCACCATCGTCTGGGACCGTGAGACCGGGGAGCCGGTCTATCATGCCATCGTCTGGCAGTGCCGCCGCACCAGCGCCTACTGCGATGAACTCAAGGCGCGGGGCCTGACCGAGACCTTCCGGGCAAAGACAGGTCTGGTCATTGACGCATACTTCTCCGCCACCAAACTGAAATGGATCCTGGACAACGTGCCCGGTGCACGGGAAAAGGCCGAGGCCGGGCGGCTGCTGTTCGGCACGGTGGAGACCTGGCTCATCTGGAAGCTGACCTGCGGCCGGGTCCATGTGACCGACTACACCAACGCCAGCCGCACGATGCTGTTCAACATCCACACGCTGGAGTGGGATGAGGATATCCTGCGGGAGCTGAACATCCCGCGCTGTATGCTGCCCACGCCCATGCCGTCCAGCTGCTTCTACGCGGAGGCCGACCCGATGCACTTTGGTTCGGGCATCAAAATTGCAGGCGCAGCGGGCGACCAGCAGGCCGCGCTCTTCGGGCAGACCTGCTTTTCGGCGGGTGAGGCGAAGAACACCTTCGGCACCGGCGGCTTTCTGCTGATGAACACCGGCAAAACGCCGGTCGTCTCGAAAAACGGCCTTGTCACGACCATTGCGTGCAGCAGCGAAAAAAGCGTGAATTATGCGCTGGAAGGTTCCATCTTCGTGGCCGGTGCGGCCATCCAGTGGCTGCGGGACGAGCTGCGGCTGCTGGAAGAAGCCCGCGACTCCGAGTATATGGCCCGGAAGGTGAAGGACACCAACGGCTGTTATGTGGTGCCCGCCTTCACCGGCCTCGGTGCGCCCCACTGGGATCAGTACGCCCGCGGAACCATCGTTGGCCTGACCCGCGGCTGCAACAAAAATCACATCATCCGTGCCACGCTGGACAGCCTGTGCTATCAGGTGAACGATGTCCTCCACGCCATGGAGGCCGACTCCGGCATCGCCATGAAGGCCCTGAAGGTGGACGGCGGTGCCTGCGCCAACAACTACCTGATGCAGACCATGGCCGACATCAGCAACCTGCCGGTGGAGCGCCCCTGCTGCGTGGAAACGACCGCCCTCGGAGCGGCCTACCTTGCAGGCCTTGCCGTGGGCTACTGGCAGTCCACCGATGAGGTGGTCCGGAACTGGTCGGTGGACCGCACCTTCCTGCCGGATATCTCGGCCGAGGAGCGCACCAGGCGCATCAAGGGCTGGAATAAGGCTGTGCGCTGCGCCTATCATTGGGCGCTGGATGAGGAGTGAAGCAAAAAATACGTAGGAGTGAAAAAAGAATATGACGCGCTGGTAAGAAAGCGCAAAAAGAACCCCCGGCCAGAGATGTTCGTCTCTCTGGCCGGGGGTTTTAACTATTAGAGCTTATCCCATGACCACTGTGACTTCCACGGTCTCGCCGGGGGCGGCGATGGGGAGCACATTGCCGGGGATGGGAGAACCGTTGACGGTGACGCGCTTCACGCCCTTCTGCACGGCGTCGGGGTTCTCGACCCGGATGTGGTACACGGCCCCGCGGTAGCGGCGGGTGACGGTGAAGCCGGGCAGTGTGTGGGGGATGCAGGGGTCGATCTTCAGGCCGTCCAGTGTGGGCTGCACACCGAGGATGTACTGGCTGACGTTGAAGAAGGTCCAGGCGGCGGTGCCGGTCAGCCAGCTGTTCTTTGCCTCGCCGAAGGTCGGGGCGTCGATGCCGGCGACCATCTGGCTGTAGACATACGGCTCGGTGCGGTGGATCTCGGAGATGTCCTCGATGTAGGCGGGGCAGGTCTTCTTGTAGACCTCAAAGGCACGGTCGCCGTGGCCAAGCACGGTCTCGGCGCAGCTGATCCACGGATTGTTGTGGCAGAAGATACCGGCGTTCTCCTTGTATCCCGGAGGGTAGCTGGAGATTTCGCCGAGGTTGAGGCGGTAGGTGGTGTAGGCGGGCTGGAGCAGAACGACGCCGTACTTGGTGTCGAGCCGCTCTTCCACGCTCCTCAGCGCCTGCTCGGCCTGACCGGTCGTTTTGCCGATGCCCGCCATGACGCACATGCCCTGCGGCTCAATGAAGATCTGGCCCTCGTCGCATTCCTTGCTGCCGATGGGCTGTCCAAAGGCATCGTAGGCGCGGCGGAACCAGGCACCGTCCCAGCCGGCGGTCAGAGCGGCCTGCTCGACTTCTGCGATGGCGGCGCGGGCCTCGGCGGCCTCCTCCGGGAGGCTGCGGTGGTCGCACAGGTCGGCGTACTCGCTGCCGTACTTGACGAACATGCCCGCGATGAAAACGCTTTCGGCCACCGGGCCTTCGCTGGGGCCGGTGATCTGGAAGCTCTCGCCGGGGTGCTCGGAGAAGCAGTTCAGATTCAGGCAGTCGTTCCAGTCAGCGCGGCCGATGAGGGGCAGGCCGTGGGGGCCGAGGTGGGTGCGGGTGAAGCGGAAGCTGCGGCGCAGATGCTCCATGAGGGGCTGTGCCTTGCTCACATCGTTGTCAAAAGCGACGGACTCGTCCAGAATGGACCAGTCGCCGGTCTCGCGGAGATAGGCGGCGGTGCCTGCGATGAGCCAGAGCGGGTCATCGTTGAAGCCGGTGCCAACATCGCGGTTGCCCTTTTTGGTCAGGGGCTGATACTGGTGGTAGGCGCTGCCATCCTCGAACTGGGTGGCGGCGATGTCCAGAATGCGGCCGCGGGCGCGTTCCGGGATCATGTGGACGAAGCCCAGCAGATCCTGGCAGCTGTCGCGGAAGCCCATCCCGCGGCCGATGCCGCTTTCGTAGTAGCTGGCCGAGCGGCTCATGTTGAAGGTGACCATGCACTGGTACTGGTGCCACAGGTTGACCATCCGGTCCAGCTTCTCGTCGCCGGAATGCAATTGCAAGGTGGAGAGCAGCTTGTCCCAGTGGTCGGCCAGCGCTCTGCGGGCTTCGTCCACCTGAGCGTCGGTGGCGTAGCGGGCCATCATGGCCTCGGCGCGGGTCTTATTGATGACGTCGGGGGCAGTGAACTTTTCGTCCACGGGGTTCTCAATGTAGCCCAGACCGAAGAGGATGGTCCGGGTCTCCCCGGCTTCCAGGGTCAGGTGGAAGTGGTGGGCACCGACCGGAGCCCAGCCGTGGGCAATGCTGTTGGAGCAGCGGCCCGCCTTGACGGCTTTCCGCTCCGGCGTGACGCTGGA
>OGPT01002118.1_pt1 | contig 16590 bp, 17 predicted proteins | sample 1552951 | NCBI WGS metagenome assembly OGPT01 (sample SAMEA2580224, study PRJEB22360) | human gut metagenome | biome: human gut; feature: human-associated habitat; material: faeces | place: Denmark | collected 2008/2010
AAACCAGTCATAAAAGGGGAGTATTCGCAAAAGACTACGCAAGGGATAAACTTATTTAAAATTAAAGATTATACTAAATTAGTTACAGGGTTAAATCAAGATGCAAGTATTGTAAAAACTAGTGATAGTATTACTGTTACTACGGCTAATAAAATTCATTCCGGATTTTATATGAATAAGACTAGAATGGCTGAATATACAAAGGGCGCAGACACTACAAAAAATTATGTAATATCTGCAGATATAGAAATTTCAGACAGCTGTTTATTAAGGTTTCGGATGGGAAGGCAATAATGTGTATCAACAAGTTCAAAAAGGCAAGTTTAGAGCAAAATGCAATGCTAGCACTATGACGCAGTCATTTGTATGCTATACGTATAATGCTGAAGTAACATTAAAAGTTACAAATTTAATGGTTAGCTTATCAGAAGATTCAACTTTTGAAGAATTTACTGATGGACCTTCACCAAATGCAAATTGTCAACAAGAAGTAGAAAGTGTTGGTAAAAATGTAAATATTTTACCAAACAAAAAACACTGGGAACAAGGATCAATTGATAATAAAACAGGAGAATCTTTTTCGTCAACAAGCAGATTAAAAAGCAAAAATTTTATTGGAGTTGAACCAAAAACAAATTATTTTGCGAGTATACAAAATAACGATTATAGTTTTGTAAATATAATTTTATATGATAAAAAAGGTACTTATATAAAAGACTATTATAGTATAAATAATGCAATAAGAGGAGCCAAGGCTTTACTAATAGCAATACCTGAAGATTGTTATAATATCAAAGTTGTACTTAGAAATGCGGATGACACGTCAAATATAACAATAGACGAATATCCTCAAATAAAAGCAAAATTTGAAAAAGGAGAGGCTCAAACTTCATATTCAGTTTATGGACAAGGTAGTGTAGAAGTAGTAAAGAAAAATAGCAATATTGCCACTATTTCTAATTTAGGCACTGCATGGGAATATATCGCAGATGGTACAATAAAAAATAAAGCTAGAAATATAGGCACAGAATTAACAAAATTTTCAATAAAAAAAGGACAAACAATAAAAATTAATTTAATGTTAATTAGTCAACCAACCGTAGATAGTACATTTTCTATTTTAGTAAATAACACACCACTGCCAGGCAATCCATTAAATTTAGGTGATTTATCTAAACTTCCATTAAATCAGATTCTAACTAGAACATATACAGCTACTGAAGATACAGAAATAAGATACAGGTTATATGGAAATGCAAATTCTGACATATTTGAATTTAAGTTTTGGGTTAATTTTGACGAAACATTAGAATATGAAAAAGCTGAGAAAGAAGAATATATTATTCCAGTACAACAAGAAATGCTAGAATGCGACTATATAGACAGTACTGAACATCATGAGTGGCATAAATTAATTTTAACAGGAACAGAACCTTGGTATTGTGAAACTAACGGAAGATTTGGCTATTTAGTTCAGAATTTACCGAAAGCTTATAAAAAAACAATTCAAATTAGTGATTTGCTTGGAAACGTATGTAATAGTTATATCGAAAAAACACCTTCTCAAACATGGACAGGTGTTCAAGGTTTTTGCATTGACCCAGGCGGTTCTTTAAGAATTTGGGATGATTCATATTCAAAAACAAGTGATTTAGCTGGATTTAAAGCTATGCTTGCAGAAAAATATAATGCAGGAAATCCAGTCATTTGTTATTTGAAATTAGAAACGCCAATCGAACTAGAATTAACAGACGAGCAAAAGAAAGTTCTAAAAGAAATACACAACATGGATTTGTATGAAGACTATACAATAATAGAATCTGATACAGAAATACAAGTTAATTTTGCAAGAGCAGAAATACCATTTAAATACTTCCAAAATTTTAAGTGGGGAGCAAAGTACAAGCTATCAAAAATAAGATATGAGGACGGAATCAGAGTCTTTGAAAAAGGCGATGATACAGGAAATACGTTGTATATTAATCCTGATAATATGTTTATAGTTGATCAAGATCAAATCGACAATATCTATGATGAGTTAAAAGATTTAGAATTGTACAGCTTTAAAGGAGATTCAATTGTAGATCCTGCTCTTGATATTGGTGACATAGTAGTTATTGATGGAAAACAAGTATTGTATTGTGGCTCTAGTCAATATTCAGGTAGATGGAAAGCTAGTATTAATAGTGAAATTAAATCAAAAGAGAGACAAGAAACAACAAGAGTTAAAAAGCCATCACAGAAGACTATTAACAGAAGAGTACAATCTAGTATTGATCAAGCTAATGGCAAAATTGAACAACTAATAGAAGAAAATACAGAAACATCGAAAACATTAACTAAACACGAACAAACCTTAGAAGGATTCACTAATACAGTTTCAAAAGTTGAACAAGACATTGAAAATGTTAAATCAACAGCTAATTCGTCTGTAAAAAAGGTTGAAGTGAAATATGCACTAGGTAACAGTTCAACAGAAGCACCTGCAACTGGTTGGAGCACAACAGCACCGACGTGGACTGAAGGCAAGTATATGTGGCAAAAAACTGTAACTACATTTGTAGATGGTAGCGTATCAGAATCAAATGCAACATGTATACAAGGAGCTAAAGGCGCAGATGGTATTGACGGAAAAGATGGAAAAGACGGTGTAAATGGTGAAAAAGGTGATAAGGGTGATACTGGTGCAAATGGAAAGAACGGTCAAACTTATTATACATGGGTAAAATATGCAGATTCACCTACAACAGGAATGTCTGATGATCCTGCAGGAAAAAGTTACATTGGTTTTGCTTATAATAAAACAACATCTGTTGAGAGTACGAACTATTCTGACTATTCTTGGTCATTGATAAAAGGGGAAAAAGGAGATACTGGTGATAAAGGAGAAGTAGGAAAAAGCGGAACTGATGGTAATGGCATAAAGAAAATAGATTATTATTATACAACGACCACAATTCAAACAGCACCAACAGCTTCAAACATAACTTCTACTAGTATACCTAAGTTATCTGAAACTAATAAGTATTTATGGCGAAAGGAAGTTATTACATTCACTACTACAACAACTCCTCAAACCACTGTTACTTTATTAGCTATATATGGAGATAAAGGAATAGCTGGAGATAAGGGAGCAGATGGCAAGACAACATATTTTCATATCAAATACAGCTCAGTAGCAAATCCAACTGCCTCACAGATGGCAGAAACACCTTCAGCTTACATTGGTACATACGTTGACTATACAGCAGAAGATAGTACAGACCCAACTAAATACATGTGGTCTAGGTTTCAAGGAATCCAAGGAGAAAAAGGCGAGAAAGGAATACCTGGGGTTGACGGAACAAACGGAAAAACAAGTTACTTACACATAGCTTATGCCAATAGTGCAGATGGAAAGACTGATTTTGATGTTTCAGATTCAACCAATAAAACATATATTGGTCAGTATACTGATTTCATAGAAGCGGATAGTACTGACCCGACTAAATATTCTTGGACAAAAATTAAAGGTGAAACTGGTCAGCAAGGAAAAACGGGAGCAACAGGAAAAGGCATAAAAACAGTTCAAGACCAGTATTACTTATCAACATCAAATACAAAGCAAATAGGTGGAGCTTGGAAAAATACACAAGATGAATGGGAAGAAGGCAAATATATTTGGACAAGGTCATTTATAACATGGACTGATAACACAACGTCATACACAACACCTTGCCTGGCTGATAGCATAAACAAAGCAAATCAAACAGCAAGCGATACAGCCAAAAATTTGGAGAATAATTATAGTACTACTAAAGAAACCGAGACGATGATAAAACAAGAATCATATTCAATTCGATTAGAAGTTGATACTATTGAAAAGTTCACAAGAGATATTACTTCACGAAGAGAGTTACATTTAGTTGATACTGCAGATTATGCAGAAAACCTAGTGTTGACATTAAAAATCTTTGGTGACACAGAAAAATGGAAAGAGTTAGTTCCAAGTACATCATTAATACCAGGATTAACAGTAGCACCTCTTGGTACAACAATTGATTTAATAGTTGACAGTCAAAGCAGGTTAAATCCAAGTTCATCAAAGCAAGTATTTACAATCAATTATGGTAAAAAGTTAAGAAGTCTTGGCAATGTTCGAGATGAACTTGATATTATTAATAACAAAGTTACTATTATCAGACGTATAGGATTAAATGATAGTGGCCAAGAATATGTTTTACAAACACAACAAACAGAAGAACTTGGTGAATTAAAACTTCCCACATTAAAAGATAATACTTACATATACGTTAGAGAATATCCAAACTTAGAATACTTCTGCAGATATATTACTGACAACGAATATATTAAGAAATTTGCAACACAAGAGGGGCTGAAAGAAGCAACAGTCGATTTAAATACTAAAATTGAACAAAGTAATAGAGAAATTATATTATTGGCACGACAAAAAGTAGGAAAAGATGAAATAATTGCTTCAATTAATATTAGTCCAGAAGAAATAAAAATACTAGCAGAAAAATTACAGATATCAGCAGAGAATGTCTTAAATATACTGGCAGGTAATACGATAAATCTTACTTCTAGAAATCTAATAATAGCTAGTAAATATTTGAATATTGATGAAGATGGAAATTTAATTTTAAATTCTCCTGGAATTAATGTTTTTAGAGTTAAAAATTCAAGATATCCTAACAGATCTATTTATATAAATGACCAATATATTGGAGTAAATACGGATGGCGAGGAAAACTGTATTACCATAGGACCAATAAATGATAATGAAGGAGAGATTGAGTTATCTGGAAATGGGCGTTCAATATTAAGAGCTAGTGGGTTGACAACGCCTACGGTAACCCAAACTTCTACCGAAAGTACTAAGAAAAATTTTGAAATCTTAAAAAAAGCAACAGATATTGTAAAAAACGGTGATATATATGGCTATAACCTAAAAATAGAAAACGATACCGATAAGAAACATTATGGATTTGTAATAGCTGATGAAGGTGGAAATTTTAAAACACCTGAAGAACTTATTTCAAAAACAGGAAAAGGAATAGATACTTATTCAATGATATCTGTTTTATGGAAAGCTTGTCAAGAATTAATTATTAAGGTTGAACAATTGGAAAACAATATGAAATAGTTGAAAAACTAGTAAATATTTGGTAATATAACAAAAAGGAGAACAGATATGAAAAAGTTTATCAAAATTTTACTAGGCATTATAGGTGTCGGAACTATAACAACAGCAGGAGTAATTACAGGCAATAAAATAATAGAAAATAAGGAAGGTAATAATCAGATGGCTAATATTGTAGAAAATACAGTAGAAAAAAACAGAACAAGTGAAGAAAGTCTTAATGATGAAAGCATAGCTGGAGAGATAGTTGAATCAAATAATAATGTTGAGGTTCAAGAAACAGAGAATAAAACTGAGGAAAAACCAAAGACAACAGTAAACTCAAAAGCAACGGTAAAGGAGTCGAATGATGAAAAGCTTGCAACTGAGAGAGAAATAACGTGTACAGTAAATGTAAAAGAACTAGCCGAAAATCAAAACTGGAAGGAAAATAGTACATTAAATACTATAGAGATAAGAGCTGATGGTAAAACAATATACAAAAATACAAACGTTGACTACGAGAACAATGATTTTTTAACTATACCAATAAAAGGGACAGGAGAAAAAATAATTACTTTAATTGCTGGTGGGGGAACTATTTGTAAGAAAGATTTAAATTTCAACACACAAACTAGTATTTCCTTACCATAATAAACAAAAAAACACTTACGTAAGTAGGTGTTTTTTTATGCAATAAAATTTCAAAATACTTCTTGACATTTGTATCACACTACAATATAACAGTATCACGATACAGAGAGGAGGTATTAAAAATAGAAAATAAAAGTAGAGCCGATTATTTTAGAGAAAGAAGGAAAAATAGAAAAGCTTTTAATGTATTATTACCAAAAGATAAATACGATTTTATTGATAAGAAATTAAAAGAAAAAAACAAAACTAAAACAGAATGGCTTTTAGAAAAAATTGAAGAAGAAATAAAAAAATAGGATAATGTGTCCATCGCCAAACTTTCACATTATCCACCTAATAAGAACTGAAGTCCTTACAAATTAATTGTATCACAGTAAGGACCAAAGTTCAAGTAAATGAATGGAGGTCTTTTTATTATGGAAATAAAAGAAAAAGTAGAACAATATTATGCAGGAATGGGAATAGAAGTTGATAACAACTACATAGAAAGCATATTAAAAGATAGCGAAAGAACTAGTAAATTTGTAAGACTTTATGAGGAAGAGAAAGTGAATACAATGAATTATATTTTAGGAAAACCTCAAGACAATAATTGTTTCACGCAATTTGAACTTGAAGCAATGAGTACTATTAACTTATTCAATAGAAAAGTAGTAGAAATCTGTAAGAATATATATGCAACAGAAATTTTAGGAGGTGCAAGATAATGAATGGTTTAATGATATTTAAAAATGAAGAATTTGGAGAAATTAGAAGTTTAGAAATAAATAATGAACCATATTTTGTTGGAAAAGAAATTGCAACAGTACTTGGCTATGAAAGAGCTGATAATGCTATAAGACAACATGTTGACGAAGAAGATAAGCTGATGCACCAAATTAGTGCATCAGGTCAAAATAGAAATATGACTTTAATAAATGAAAGTGGTTTATATAGTTTAATAATGTCAAGTAAGCTACCAAATGCAAAGAAATTCAAAAAATGGGTAACAAGTGAAGTCCTACCAGCAATAAGAAAGACAGGAGGATACATAGCAGGAGAAGAAACAATGACAGAAGATGAATTAATATTAAAAGCTATGAATGTATTAAATACCAAAGTAGAGAATTTAAAAGCAGAAAATCAAAGTTTACTTGTTGAGAATGACAGAAAAGACCAAATTATCGGAGAACTAAAGCCTAAGGCAGATTATACAGATAGAATATTACAATGTGATGATTTAACAAAAACAAATGTAATAGCTTGTGATTATGGATTTTCAACAATAGAGTTTAATAAAATATTAAATAAATTTGGTATTCAATACAAACAAGGTAAAGACTGGTTACTGTATAAGAAATATAGAGGAAAAGGATATACACAAACAAAGACATTTGAATTTTTACATACAAATGGAACGAAAGGTAGTAGGACAAGTATGATGTGGACTCAGAAAGGAAGATTATTCTTATATGAGTTCTTAAAAGCTAAAGGATTATTTCCAAGAATGGAAGAGGAACAAGTAAGTTTATATTAATAATTAAAGCATCGGTTAATGAACTGATGCTTTTTTATATAATCAATTAAAGAAAGGAGAGTAATATGATTCAATTCAAAAATGGAGAGATTGTAAAAAATGCGTACGTGGTTATTGACGGTGTAGAGTACGAAGTACACGAGGCAACGGTCAATTGTGAAACGCCTGCGAGCGCTGAAAACTTAAATCTATTATTATCTGATGCCATTAAACAATTTTCAGCGGTTGTAAAGATAACAGCAGATACTGCTAAAGGTGCAATTGTAACACTTTCAAAGAAGTATAAGGTTGGAGCTGGAGTGCTAGATGTGTATTTGAACGGCGAAAGACTGATAAAAAGCTCCAATGAAGCTGGAAACGATGGACATTATGTGGAGGTCGGAACTGCAGAAACTACAAGTAATCAAATAAAACTAACAACTGACTGGAACTTGAGTTCAGGTGATTATTTAGAAATTGTAACGAGAGGAGAGTGGAGTTAATGGTACCAATTTGTAAGAAAAAAAGGTATAAAGATATAACTGCTGAGTGTACATTTGTTAATTGTACACACGATGCAGGTACGATTTTTGTCGATGAGAAAAGGCATATTGTCTTTTTAAATGTAATGGTTAGATTTACAGTAACTAATGGCTGGGAAACTTTCCTTGAAATTCCTGCAAAGTATGCTTGTACTCCTTTGATAGCAGCTCAAAAAAGTTCATCGATAACCGCAACTGAATTTTGGATTTATCAGTCAGGTGATAAAAATGTTGTCAAAGGTGCATTGACTAAAGGTACTCAGATGGCGATTCAAGGATACTACATGCTTGACGATTTTATGAATGCTTAAACAGAAAGGAATTTCTATTATGAATGATACAGAAGTGAAAATAGCTCATCTTGAGGAACGAGAGAAGAGTAATACAAAAAGATTGGATGAGCATGATAAAAAAATTCAAAAATTAGAAGATACATATTCTTTAATGCAAAATGTAAATTATCGCATAGAAAATGTTGAATCTAATATTGAAAAAATTAATGATAAGTTAGATGAAAAAAGCGATGAAAAGGGTAAAAAGTGGGACAAGTTTATAGACTATGTCTTTTATTTTGTCTTATGCGCATTGCTAACGTATATTTCAACAAAACTAGGGCTTAAATAAAAAATACATATTATCTAACAAGTTATATTAATAATAAATAAAAACAGCTAGAAATCGATTTTAAACGGTATAAAATTTTAGGAAGGAGAAAAACTGATGAGTAAAAACAAGAAAAAAATTATTTTAATCATTGCGTCATGTGTTTTAGCAATTTTAGGTTGCTTGTGTGGGATTTTTATTCAAAACGACGAACTAAACAATTCTATTGATACAATTCAGAATGCAGTCAACAATGAAATTGAAAATCTAAATACCTATGAAATGACGGAGAACGAAGTTCAAGAATTGCCATCAACAGAAATTATTGAAAAAAATGAAGTCGACGAGCAAAAACTTGAACAAGAGGTTGAAGATGAGAGCTTTGAATTGCAAGGAGATATAGCTTATGAAGGCGATAGAGCACGTTCATGGAATGTAACTCTTGGAGATTATAAAGGTTTAACTTATTACTCTCAACTAGATGGTAGATGGAAAAATAAAATGTATTCATCTGTGGGAAGTTATAATCAGACAATAGGTTCAAGTGGTTGTGGACCAACATCGGCTGCAATGATAGTTACTGCTTGCAAGGGTGCAATAACTCCTGATATAATGTCTGATTTGTTTGTGAAATATGGTTACAGAAGTGCTAATAATGGAACTTATTGGAGTGCTTTTAGAGCAATAGCTGATGAGTTTGACATAGAATATAAAGAAACATCAAATATTGATACAGCAATTAGTTTGCTAAGAAATAATAATTATGTTGTAGCTTCTGTGGGAAACGGATTGTTTACAACAGGCGGTCATTTTATTGTTTTAACTGGAATTGACAGAGACACAATAAAAGTATATGATCCATACTTGTACGCAGGAAAATTTGAAACATCAACAAGACGTGGAAAAGCAACAGTTGATGGAAATACAGTTTATGTATCTGTACAAAACTTCAAAAATTATGCTAACGCAAAAGGATTTTTCTGTTATCAGCACGATGGCAACGTACAGGAAAATAACACCAAACCCGTCTATACTGCTTCATATACAAGATATGTAAAAGCGAACGGTGGTTTAAATATTAGAGCCACACCAAACGGCAAAAAAATAGGTGCATTAGCAAACGGTAGACAAGTAACTGTATATGAAACATCAGGCAATTGGTCAAGAATAGACATTGGTCAATGGGTATGCTCAACATACTTAGTTGCATCAAATTCAAGTAATACAAGTTATGTTCCATCACCAGTCAAAAGATATTCGACTGGAAGATATAGAGTGTCTGCATCTATTTTAAATGTAAGAAGCGGACCTTCAACGAAATATTATGCTAAAAGATATTATCAGCTAACATCTAATGCAAGACTTCAAAATCGTAGATTAGGTGGAGAATGCGACGGCTATCGTAGAGGTGTAGTTTTCACAGTTTCAAAAGTTATTGGAAATTGGGGATATACACCAAGCGGTTGGATATGTTTAGATTATTGTGTTAGACATTAAAAAAAGAGGTGGAGGTTACTCTGCCTCAATTATTATTTTATTTTTATCAAAAGAAAGAACAACATTTTTTCTTCGTTCAAATTCATTTTATCAATCTAAATTTTTGGTGATGCCATTTTATAATTAGTCTTACAATACTTATCTTTATTTACTATTAATATAAAAACTGATTCACAAAGCTTTTCTTCTAATATAATGTACTACTTAATAAAATTGCCTAATTGTGTTGACATAACGGAAAATAATGATATAATTAATAAAGAGGTGAATTGATATGAAATATTATTGCATAGGTATTAAGGGATCTGGTATGGCAACTCTTGCAGAAATACTTTTTGATTTAGGACATGAAGTATCAGGTTATGATGATTATAAAGAACATAAATTTACGCAAGAAGGTTTAGATAAACGTGGTATTAAAATATATTATGATAGTACGCATGATATTCCAAAAGATACGATAGTAACTTATTCTAAGGCTTTTAGTGTGGATCATCCAGAAATAAAAAGAGTTAAAAGCTTGGGCTTAAAAATAATTGCTTATAACGAATTATTAGGTAAATTAAGTAGTGAATTTAAGACTATTGGTGTTTCTGGAACTCACGGAAAAACAACAACATCAACCATGATCTCACATGTTTTAGGAGAAACAAAGGGATGTAATTATTTTATTGGTGATGGGTCAGGCTTTGCTGATAGGAAAAATGAGTTATTTACCCTTGAATCTTGTGAATTTAACAGACACTTTTTAGCATATCATCCATATTATGCCATTGTAACAAACATAGAACTTGAGCATACGGAATGTTATAAAGATATAGATGAAATTATAAAAACATTTGAAGAATTTGCTAATAAAGCACATCACGTAATAGCGTGCGGTGATGATAAAAACGTAAGAAAAATGAATTTAAAAAATGATGTTACTTACTATGGTTTTGATGATTGCAACGACGTTGTATGTAAAAACGTTACTTTAGATGAAAACGGAAGTAAATTTGATGTTTATATAAAAGGAGAATTATACGGACACTTTGATATTCCTCTATTTGGTAACCATATGATATTAAATGCATTAGCGTGCATTACGGTTTGCAATATGGAAGGAGTAGATAAAGAAAAGATTCACACTTTACTTCATACTTTTAAAAATGCAAAAAGAAGGTTTAAAGAAAAAAAGTTTGGAAGTGTAGTTACAATTGATGATTATGCTCATCATCCAACAGAAATTAAAGTTACAATACAGTCAGCTAGACAAAAGTATCCAAATAAGGAAATAGTAGCAGTATTTTTACCTAATACATATTCTAGAACTAAAGCTTTAATGAGTGATTTTATAAGTGCTCTTAAAACTGCTGATAAAGCATACGTTATGGATATACACTGTGATAGGGAAAGAAAGGAAGATTATCCTGGAGTTTCAAGTGATGAAATAATTAAGAATGTTCCTAACGCAGAAAAAATATCACTTGATACAGTAGATAAGTTATTAAAACATAAAAACGCTGCAATATGCTTTATGAGTTGTACTAACATTTATGAATTATTAGATAAATATGAAGCATTACTTTTGAATAAAAATAATTAAAATGGTCACCATATTAATGGTGATTTTTTTATGAAAATATTAATAACAGGTGCTAAAGGTGGTATAGGATATTTAACTGCATTAACATTAGCAGAAAAAGGACACAAAGTTTATCTTACTTGTCATACTAATAAACAGCTTAAAAAAGTAAAGGAAAAAATAGGAAAACAAAAGAACATAACTGTTTTAAAGCTTGATATAACATCAGAAAAAGACAGATTAAGAGTCTTAGATTTGGACATAGATTGTTTATTTAATAATGCAGCAGTAGCACTTGGAGGAAGTATTATTGAAGCTGATATGGATTATGTAAGAGAAAATTTTGAGGTTAACGTTTTTTCGTCATTTAGACTTTTGCAAATCGTATTAAGAAAAATGATAGAAAAAAATAAGGGAAGAATAATTGTTATGTCTTCACTTGCAAGCATGTTTCCGATACCTTTTTCAGGTGTTTATTCTGCAACAAAGGCAAGTATAACGTCCATTACTAAGTCCCTTCAAAAAGAACTTTCTTTTATAAACTCTAACGTTAAAGTAATATTAATAGAACCAGGACTTTATCATACTGGATTTAACCAGGTTTATTTAAATAATAAATATGATGATGGTAAGTATTTTAAGGATGTAAAAGAAAAACTAAAAAAGATGGAGAATGTCATATTTAAAATGGCCGAGAAAAAAAGCTTAGATTCTATTGTTGTTCAAATTGTTAGAGCTATGGAAGATAAACATCCTAAAAGTGTTTATAGAGCGCCTAAACAAGAGGCATTTTTAGCTAAATTATATAGTATATTTAAATAATTATCATATAATTAAGTATGAATGGTAATGAGTTAAAAGAAAAATTAGATGAACTTAAAACTGAAGATTATGTATGGCTTTTATATATAGGAATCATAATAATTAGTTGGTATTCTAACAACGTAGAAAGAAAATATTTTATAACTAGGGATTTAAAAAGTAAGGAAAAATACCAACGTTTAATGGTTCTTATTTTTACTATCTTATTAGTGGTGTATTTTTATTTTACAAAAAGTTCATATGATGATATTTTAAAGCTAAAGCAAAGTGATTCTAAAAGTAAGAAAGATTTAACTTATTTATCGTTTTTAGGTTCTTTTCTTGTCTTGATAAGTGGCATAATATTTTTATATATAGCATTTAAAGATGAGAATTTAGATGTTGAACTTGCATTTAATTAATTATGATGTTTTTGAATATAATTAAATAACGAGGAGGGATTTTATTTTGTTACCAAATGTTCCTCCTAAATTATTTTCTTTAAGTGCGGTAGTAGTTGGTTACATATTAATTGATGATATGACTGCAAATGAACAAAATGCTGTTGGTAACTGGCTTATGCTTGTTGCACAAGTTTTATCTACCAACGCTTTTTATAGAGCGGTAATGCAAGAAAGGGGACTAGAGCCTAAAGAATCTACTGAAACAGGCAGAAATAACGCGGATACTTTTTCTGGTTCTAGTAGTAATAGTTCACCAAGCGATACGCCCGATAATGAAACCATTGTTATGCTAGAGAAAATGGTTCGTGCTATGCAAACTGAAATAGATAATATTAAAAGGAATATGAATTTATAATTGTTCATATTCCTTTTTTATCCACAGCATAAGTAAGTTTACGATGTAATTAATTTCTTTTTCGGTTAAATCTCTGTCTTTTGGAATTTTATGCCACTTTTCTAAACACCCGCGGCAACAACAAGCACAGGCATGTTGTGCAATAAAAACAGGATGACCTTTCATAGGAGTTTGTTTTCCATCGTTTGGTATGTCCTTTGGAGCAAGTCTTTTTGTTATGAAATCATATGCGTGTTCTTTTATCTTTTTAAAACCTTTTTCATCTATATAACTAATCATGTACTTTCTTAAATGAAAGCTACTTCTGAATTTAGATTTTGATAAATTGTCTAATACGTCTTTATAAGTCATAATAATTACCTCTGTTTAAATTATAGTACATTTTCTTTAATTTGTTAAAATTTTACAGAAAACGGATTTTTTAATAGTATAATGCAAAATAGAATTTTTTAAAGTTGTGATAACATGAGGCCAGGAATATTTATATATTGGGTGTCTTTTCTTATTTTATGAAAGAATAAGGGGTAGTATTATTAAAAAGCAAATCTTTGTTATTAAAGTACTTTGTTATGTTGCCATAATTTTATCACTCTTATTAGCATTAATAATAGTTATAAAAAATAGACACCAGCTTTAGGCTGATGTCCTTTAAATGATTTTAAGTGGACATTCAAATAATGAATTATATGAAGCATCCTTCATCTAGCTACATCATGTCATAAACTAATTTTGCTATCAAGTGTTTTTTTACGAAAGGTCGTTTATAAAAAAATAAAAACTAGATGGAAGTCATCTAGTTATTTACAATTGGTAGCGAGAGAGGGGATCGAACCCACGACCTTTCGGGTATGAACCGAACGCTCTAGCCAGCTGAGCTATCTCGCCATAAACTGCATTAATATAATAGCAAGAAATTTACGTTTAATCAAGTGTTTTTTTTCAAAAAATTAAATTAGTTTATAAACTTTAAAAAAAATTAAAAATAAATTAAAATCTTGTTGATTAATGAATGTTTTACATTTATAATAAATAACCATACATGGCAATGAGCCTTAATTATTAAGTATGGTTATGGTGGTGGTATTATGAATTATGAAACAGTTTTATTAAAGACTAATCGCTTGATAATAAAAAAGGGTGAAATAAATGATTTTTTAAAGGTTTATGAGTATGATTTTTCCAAACTAAAAAACGTAGATGGTGAGTGTAAATTAGTTAAACAAGATTTATCTAAAATAGAGGCTTGGTTTAAAGGTGGTATAAATAAATATTATTTCAAAATAAAAAAGGGACATATGTTTGATTGGATAATATATGCTGATAACATTCCAACTGGAAACATATTAACTGAGGGTGAAAATTTGGATACTAAAACCGTTTTTGTATCCTATAATATGCATCCATCATATTGGAATAAAGGATATATGACTGAGGCTTTAGAAAAAGTAATGGAGTTTTTATTCTCCATAGGATACGATAACGTTATATGTAAATATTCTGATGGAAACATAAGAAGTAAAAGAGTAATGGAAAAATTAGGATTTAAACCATTTATGATAGAGCAAGATTCATGGAAAAATGAAAAAGGTAATTTAGTTGATGACTATGTAATGATTATGACTAAGGATGACTTTCTTTCTAAAACAGCAAGGTTAAAAGTGATAAAGAATTCTTTATAGAATTCTTTTTTTGTAGTATAATTAAATTATAGGAGGATTATAAAATGAAAATATTAGTAACTGGTGGAACAGGATTTATAGGAAGTCATACTTGCGTTGAACTTCTTGATGCGGGATATGATGTTGTAATTGTTGATAATTTATCAAACTCAAAAAAAGAAGTAGTATCATACATTGAAAAAATAACAGGTAAAAAGGTTGCTTTTTATGAAAATGACGTATGTGATAAAAAAGCTTTAATAAAAATATTTAAAGAAAACAAAATAGATGCAATAATACATTTTGCAGGTTACAAAGCAGTTGGCGAATCAGTTTTAAAACCGCTTATGTATTACCGTAACAACTTGGATTCTACGTTAAGCTTACTTGAGGTTGCAGATTTATTTAACGTTAAAAAAATTGCGTTTTCATCTTCTGCAACGGTTTATGGAAAACCTAAATCACTTCCAATAAAAGAGGATTTTCCTCTTAGCACAACAAATCCATACGGAACAACAAAACTTATGATAGAAAGAATGTTAAAGGACTTATATAAGGCTGATAATAACTGGAGTATTGCAATACTTAGGTATTTTAATCCGATTGGAGCACATAAGTCAGGTCTTTTAGGAGAAAATCCAAATGGTATTCCAAACAATTTGATGCCATATATAATTAAGGTTGCAACTGGGGAACTTAAGTGCCTTGGAATATTTGGCAACGACTATGATACAAAAGATGGAACTGGTGTTAGAGACTATATTCACGTTGTTGATTTAGCTAAAGGACACGTTAAGGCAATAGATAAGATATTAAAAACGACAGGATGTGATTGCTATAATCTTGGTACTGGTAATGGATATAGTGTTCTTGAATTAGTAAATACATTTATGAATGTAAATAAAGTTGATGTTAAATATGAAATAAAAGAAAGACGCCCAGGAGATATTGATGCTTGTTATGCAGATCCATCATATGCTTATGAAAAGTTAGGTTGGAAAGCAGAAAAAGATATTAATGAAATGTGCCGTGATGCATATAATTTTGTTAAGAAAGAGTAGGTAATAAATGATGAAGAAATTAAATAACGTATTAATATTTTTATGTTCACTTGCAGCGGCTTGTTTCTTTGTTAGAGATTTAAACGTAGGCTCATATGATAGATTACTTGGGGATATAACTATTCCTTTAGTACTACTTCTTCCAAGAATATTTAGTAAATTATTTAAAATAAAAATAACTTCTGCAATGGAATTAGTTTACGTTATCTTTATAATACTTGCACAGTTTATAGGAAGTGTTGTTAATTTATATAACAAAGTTTGGTGGTATGACTTATTCACTCATTTTTTATCTGGCGTTTTAACATCTATTTTAGCACTTGTTGTATTAGATTGGTTTGGAATATATAAAGAAAAAAATAGAGGATTTAACTTTTTATTTATAATATCATTTACACTTATGATTGCCTCTATTTGGGAATTTTTAGAATTTGGAGCGGATACATTCTTTGGCATGAACGTTCAGCATTCTCTTGATACAGGCGTGCGTGATACAATGGAAGATATGTTAATTGCGTTTTTAGGTAGTCTTATAGTTAGCATTTCTTACTTAGTAGAAAATAAAATAGCAAAAAATGGATTCTTAAAAAGAGTAGTTAGTGACTTAAAGTAATTAAGCACTAGCTCTCTTTTTTTATGCCGTAAATATTATTTATAGGATCTTTAAATAGTTTGTACTTTAACGGATTATACGTAAGATAAGCAAGTATTAGGTAAATTATTATTATAAATAAAATAGATGCGTTTTCCAATTTTAAATCCTTTTTCATG
>OGPT01002119.1_pt1 | contig 16587 bp, 27 predicted proteins | sample 1552951 | NCBI WGS metagenome assembly OGPT01 (sample SAMEA2580224, study PRJEB22360) | human gut metagenome | biome: human gut; feature: human-associated habitat; material: faeces | place: Denmark | collected 2008/2010
CGACTTCATGCCACATATTACAGAAGTCTTCGACTTCATGCCACATATTACAGAAGTCTTCGACTTCATGCCACATATTACAGAAGTCTTCGACTTCATGCCACATATTACAGAAGTCTTCGACTTCATGCCACATATTACAGAAGTCTTCGACTTCATGCCACATATTACAGAACTCTTCGAGTTCAAGTAATAAAGATGTTATAACAAACAATGTTTTACTTGAAGTAAATAAACATAAAGCAAAACAGAGTATTGAAGCAAGAAAACTTTTCTTAAAAGAAAAACAAAAAGAACAAGAACATTATGAAACAATGCAGAAGGAAAGGAACAAGAACAGAAGAAGAACTATAACACAGAACAGAAAGGAATATTGATTTGGAAAAGAAATTCAAACAAAAAGGTATTGCAACGTTTGAAGGTATGAACATTGGAAAAAATAAAACAGTGCAAGTTACTTTCAAATTGCGTTATGATGAAATTCTTACAAGTGTCGAATTGTTACAGGGATTAAACAGTGACATTACAGTACAGGCAAAATGTGGAACTGGTAAAGCTATGAACCTTGGTATTTTTACAATCGGTGCTGTAAACTTTGACAAAGATGGAAATGCAAAGATTCCATTCAAGTCTATGGTTGACAATGTGAACCTTGATAACATTTGTAACCTTGTAGACGAAGATTATATACAGTTACGTTTTGTGGCTGTAATCGAATTACCAGATAATGGTGAGGAAGAACAGGAAGGAAGTGAAACAAGCGAATGGGAAGATTAAATTACACAGAACTTGCGAAAGCAAGAATTAAAGAAAAAAGAAATGTTGTAATTTCAGAAGCACAAAATTTGGAAGGAGAAACACTTGGTTATTCTGTTGCAGAACAATTGGTAACAGAAGAAGAAGGAAAAGAAAGAAAAGTTTTCCTCAGAGGTGGTCTTGGAATTATGTCCGAGGATGGTTTAAAAAGTCTGAAACTTGCAGTTGATGAAGCACTGAAAAAAGTTTCAGAAAAATAAAAATAGTTGTTGACAAAATGTTAGACCTGTGTTAGAATAAAATCAACAACAGAAGTTGAAGCAAAAAAAATAAAAGAACAAAGAAAAACAAAAAAGGAGAAACAAAATTATGGCAAAGAACTGGAACGCATATGAAGCAGCAAAGGAACTGTATGGAACAAACAAGGAGAACATTGAAGAAATCGGTAGCAGATATCCATTATTCGCAAGAACAGTAGCAATGGATAATAGTCCATTCCTGTTAGACCTGCTGTCAGCAATTCCGAAAGTAACAGCGAGAGTTGTTGAAACTGGACTGAAAACAAATCAGGATGATATTGTGGATGCAGAAGCAGAAGATGTTACAGAAGCACAGGCAGAAAAATCTGAAACAAAGAAAGCAAAAGAAGAGCTGGATGAATCTGTTGAAGATTATGAGAGCATGAGCGCTAAAGACCTGTATGCACTGTGTTGTAAACGTGGTATTTCTTCCATGTGTAAATCCAGAAAGAAAGATGCTCTGATTGAGTTACTGGAAAAACTGGATAACGGAGAAATCGAACCTGCAAAGAAGAAAGCAACAGCAAAAGCAGAGCCAAAGAAAGCCACCAAACCTGCAAAGAAAGAAGAACTGGAAGAAGCCGAGGATGAAGATTGGGATGATGAGGACGAAGAAGAATCTGACCCATATGCAGGAAAATCTGCAAAAGAACTGTATAAGATGTGTGTAGACAGAGGTATCAAAACACAGCCGAAACAGAAACCAGAGAAATATGCAGAACTTCTGAAAAAGGCAGATGCAGAAGCAAAAGAAGCAGATAGTGAAGACCAGGAAGACGAAGAAGCAGAAGACGATGATGAATGGGAAATCTAATTTCCACAAAATGTAACTTGTAAACGAAACAAATAAAATATATTCGACATAGACTCTTTACTTGGTATCAAAAACAAAACCAATATAAAAGGATGGATGGTAGGCAAAATAAAATTGCTATTGTCCATCTTTTTTTTAATACGGGTGGATGCGATGAAAACAGAAACAAAACATAAAACAAAAATAACAACAGAACATTTAGTATCATTGGATTGTACGAAGGAAGAAAACAAGATAAAATTAAATAAATTCTTGTGGAAGGTTAAACCAGTAGCAAAGTTAGCAGAACGTGAAGGAATCAAAACAAATGGGAAGTTACCTATAGAATTATTAGAAAATGCTTTGATGGGAATATGCGAGCATTATGGTTATAATTTACAAGGCATTGAAGCATATAGAGAAACAAACAGAAAAAACAAAAAAGTGTTTCAATTCTGGCATATGGGATTATTGAACAGCGAGCGTAAATGGATTGGAACAGTAAACGGTATAACATTATGGGAAGTAGTGGCAAAGTCAATAATTAAAATCTATACTGATATTGTGAAAGGCAGGAACGAAAAATGAAACAGGCGGCATATTATACAGATGGAAGTTGCGGAGGAAATCCTGGTGTAGGTGGTTGGGCTTATGTAGAAGCTATTCCATGTGACAGAGGAATTAAAACAAACATTGTTACTGGAAGCAAACAACTGACAACAAACAATGAAATGGAATTGACAGCAGTTTATATGGCGTTAGTAAAATCCTTAAAAACAAACAGGTATGAGGTGACTATTTATAGTGATTCGTCCTATGTAGTGAACGCCATAACAAAAGGTTGGCTTTCAAGGTGGCGTGTCAATGGTTGGAAAACAAAAGACGGTAAGGAAGTTAAGAATAAACATATTTGGGAAAAGATGTATAAACTTGTATATGAAAAGAATTTACAAATTACTTTCATTCAAGTAAAAGGTCACAGAGGTGACTTGCTAAACGAATTAGCTGATAAATCAGCGGTAGAAGCAAGAGTGAAGTTGGAAGAGGAACTGAAAGCAAAATCATAACAAAGGGGAATGAGCCATGTTGATAGCAGTAGAAGTATACCAAAAAGAATTCACGGACAGAACGATGAAAAATGCTTATTTACAGGCTTGTAAATGGGTGAGTGGAGAATTCATAGCCGTAAACAATAGCAAGGATTTAACGTATAAATTCGAGAAGCAGAGCGGTAAAGGATTGCCAACGATATTATTAAAAGTGTACGCAATGTTGGATGAAGAAGAAATTCATAATAGACATTGTAATATATGCAAACAGGCAACAGAACTTGCTTATCTGAAACAGAACAAATACCAGTGTGAGGTATGCAAAGTGAATCCGTACAGAGAAAGAGTTAAGAATGAAGTAAAGAACAAAATAAATGGAATGGAGGATATATATAAATGGGGATTAAAGAGAAAGTAATACAGAATAAAGAAAAGGTAAAACAATTGTTGCGTATGTTATTATTGCCTGCATGGCAGGTAGTAGCGTATTGTTTAAGATTGCTAATGAAAAATTTAAGCAATGTTGCTATGGTTATTCAGATTATTTTTCCTGTATGGCTCGTATATCAGAACGTAGAACCCTTGAAAGCATTTATATATAGTGTTGCTATTGTATTTATTCTGGCGTATATCAGGCAGTTATATACAAATGTGCAGAAGCATGGAGGAAAAACAATACCGATACCAAAACAAAGGTTTACTGTATTAGACGAGGACGGCTATATAGTCATGAGAAAAGACAACGCAGGTGAAGCAATACAGTACTTGTATGAGTTGGAAGAATATCTAAGTAACCGTGGAAAATTAAAATGAATGAGAATATAAAAGCGCCGTGTTATTGGTGCGAAGTAAGAACAATATATTGCCATACGAATTGTGAAAGATACATAGAGTTTCAAAAAATCAATCAGATGTTAAGGGACAGCAGGAACAGAGAAACGAAAAAGAATTTTGACCAGTTTTATTATTTATATAGAAAAAAGAGTTGACAAATAAATCTGTTTGTGGTAATATAATATATATAAATAACGGAGTGGCAAGCAGGATAAAGCCAAGAGTGATAGCCAGAAAAATATCTGCCTTAATATAGAAATATCAATATTGGTTATGAGAAAGGAGAAGCACATATTTATTTCAAAGTCCTCCAAAGTATTTTGAGTAAATAAAGTTTGTAACTATTAAATTAAATTCTGAAAGCAGAGAGCGTGAATAAACAGCCATATTTACATTTTCTTTCTTTCATGTTTTATTTCACTATATGTAGTAGTGCATGGACATGTGTATTTTCTTTTGTGTTATTTCCAACATATTGTAAAAACATAACTAATATTGATAATATGCCGAGACTATGTTCTCGGCTATTTAAACATATAGGAATATTTATTGAAGTGATAATATAAAAAAAAACAAAATAAAAGGAGTTGAACAAAACAAAGTGGCAGAAACAAAGAAAACAAAAAACAAAGAAGAATTGACAGGAAAAGAAAGAAGAATGGCAAATCTAATTCCATTATCACAACGTAGTCCAGAGGAACGCAGAGCGATTGCAAGAAAGGGAATTGAAGCAAGAAAAGCCAACGTAGAAAAAAGAAAACAGGAAAAGCGTGAACGGATGCAGATTCAAAAAGTTATGTCTGTAATTCTTGGTTCTGAGGTAAGTAACGAAAAACAAAAGAAGCTGTTAAACAGTCTTGGTTTTGAAGGAGAACATCTAACAAATGAAATGTTACTAATGGTAGCATTATTCAAGAAAGGGCTTTCTGGTGATGTGAACGCTATTCGTGATGTAACAGAAATGATGGAAAAGTTAGACCTGTATCAGAACAGCGGTGGGGAACAGCAACAGCAAATTGTTATTAATCTTATGCCAAAAGGAACAGGTTACAAACCATCAGAAAAAATCGAGGAACAAATCCAAAGAGCTGAGAATGGTTTACCATTAGAAAGTAGTGTGGAAGATGATAGTGAATGGATTACAGAAGATGATGACGAGGACTGGGGAAATGAGGTATATGACCCAGATTAAGTAGTAACCCTATAAAATATACACCTAAAATATAAAATGGCAAATAGGGGCAAAATAGAAGCACACAGAGGATGTTATAATATGGCATATGTAAAGAAGTACAACTATATCACACTACATAAAGAAACAGTACAAAAGCGCAGAAAGAAATATAAGTTATGTCAGACTTGTAAATACAGAACAACAAGAGCAAATGAACTTGATAATGGTATGCTATGTAATTATATAGGAATTACAGGAAAGATGCGAGGATGTAAAGCCGAGTATTGTATTAGATACGAAAAAGGAAACATAAGAAACAAAAAGCACCATTGTACTAATTATTAAAACAAATCAACAAAGAAACAAAACAAAGAAGTATAAATATAATATATAAATAAAAGGGTAAATATAACAAAGTAATGAAAGAACAAAACAAAGAACAAAGAACAAAGAACAAAGAACATAGAAAGGAGAACATATGCAGGAATTAAATATAATCTATAAAAACATAAAAGAATTAAAACCATACAAAAAGAACGCAAAGAAGCATAGTAAAGAACAAGTAGAACAAATAGCAAACAGTATAAAAGAATTTGGTTTTACACAACCAGTTATTATTGATAAAAACAATTGTGTTGTAGCAGGACATGGTAGAATCTTAGGAGCAAAGAAAGCAGGATTAAAACAAGTACCTACTGTAACATTAGAAGAACTTACAGAAGAACAAATAAAAGCATATAGGCTGGTAGATAACAAACTGAATGAAAGCGAATGGGATTCTGTTTTATTAGCACAAGAACTGGAAGAAATAAAATATTTAAACATGGATTTGTTTGGTTTTGATTTGGCAGAAGAAATAGAACAAGAAGAAAAAAAGTATACGATGAAAACAAATATCCCACAGTATGAGATAAAAGGCGAAGAACCAGATATAACAGAATTATGTGATACAAGTAAAACAGCTGAATTGTTACGAAGAATAAAAGAAAGTAATGTAACAGAAGAACAGAAGAAATTTTTAAGATTTGGAGCATATAGACATTTATGTTTTAACTACAGCAAAATAGCTGAATACTATGCACACGCAAATAAAGAAATGCAAGAACTTATGGAAGACAGTGCGCTAGTTATTATTGATTTTGAGGATGCTATTGCAAAAGGATATGTGCAAATGTCAGAACAGGTTGCATTGTTACGAGGTAAGGAAGATGAAACATAAAAGTTTTGTTATATTTATTTTGACACATGGAAGGGCAAGCAATGTTAAAACATTAAAGACGTTGAGGAAAGCAGGTTATACAGGAAAGGTAATTCTTGTTATTGATAACGAAGACGAAATGGAAGAAGATTACTATAGAATCTATGGGAAAGAAAATGTGTATATGTTCGACAAACAGGATATAGCAGATAGATATGACCAGATGGATAATTTTGAAGAACGTAGAACGATATTCTATGCAAGAAATGCTTGTTTTAAAATCGCTGGAAAACTAGGATATAAATATTTTCTCGAACTTGATGATGATTACACATCTTTTGAATATAGGATGATTCAAAATAAAAGACTGGTAGGACTACCAGTTAAAACATTTGACGAGATTTGCGATATTATGTTAGATTTTCTTGACATAACACAAGCCTATACAGTAGCATTTGCACAAGGTGGTGATTTGATTGGTGGTAAGGATAACAAAAGATTCAAGGACAAGATTATCAGAAAAGCAATGAATAGTTTCTTTTGTAGAGCCGATAGGCAATTCGAATTTAAAGGAAGAGTGAACGAGGATGTTAACACATATTGCCTGTTAGGAACACAAGGAAAACTAATGTTTACATATACAGATATATCATTGACACAAGTACAAACACAAAAGCAAAAAGGTGGTATGTCTGAGCAATATCTGGATAGTGGAACATTTCTCAAATCTTTTTATAGTGTAATGTGTTGTCCTAGTTGTGTAACAGTAAATATGATGGGTGGTAGTAAAAATAATATGCGCTTACATCACAATATATCTTGGAATAATTGCACACCTAAAATAATATCAGATAGGTATAAGAAATAGCACTCAGCAATGGGTGCTTATTTTATTATATAAATAAATATAAAATATTATATAAAAACATATTGACAAACAGTAAGACATATGTTATTATATAATCAGTTCAAGGGAAACAACAAAATAAAGAAAAACAAATCAGAAGGAGAACAGAACAATGATTAAAACGAATGTGGAAATTGCAAAAATGGTTGAAGACAGAGGTTATGATTTTCAGACGGCATTAGAGTCAATAGATTTTGGTAGGACAGCAGAGGAAGAAGAAATGGAAATTACTCAGGAAGAAATTGATGAATTGGTTGATGCTGTTTGTTCAAGTTTTGAGAAGGAAAGAGGATGAAAATATGGTAATTAATGATTTGATGGACTTGATTAAAAAGCTGTTTGATAATAATTATGAAAATATTATTATAGTTGATACAAGTGACAGAACTGAATACAAAGCAGATGATATGACAGTTAAAGAACTTAAAAGCTATGATATAAATCAAATAGATGTGATAACAGCGAATGAAGATAAAATATATATTTATTTCTAAAAATGTAAAGAGGTGTAAAGATGAAGAACAAAGAGAAGTATGCAAAAGAGATTATTGATATTGCGTGTAGTGGAGACAGTATTGCAATAATAAAGAAAAGTGGGCATATCGTTTCATGCAATGGCGTTGAATGTGATCTTTGTTTGTTTTGCGATGAAGATTGCAGAAAGAAAACAAGAGAATGGGCAGAATCTGAATACATTGAAAAACCAGTAATAAGCAAGAAGGATAGAGCATTTCTGGAGTATCTTGACAAGCAGTATGAATACCTTGCAAGAGATGCATCTGGTGAATTATATATTTATATCACAAAACCATGTAAACAAATTGATTGTTGGAATAGCAGTGTAGCGTGTGAAGTAAAAGGACAAGAACCATTGCGGATGTTTAACGTTGATTTTCCTATTGTCAAATGGTCAGACAAAGAACCTTGGCTTATTGAGGACTTGAAAAAGTTAGAGGTAGTAGAAGAATATGATTAGAGTTAGAGTATCAAAGGAAATTGCAGAACAATATGAACATGAAGAATTAAAAAGAAATTTACAAAAACATATTGACATTTATGAGAACTTATGTTAATATATAATCAGAAAGAAACAAAGGAAACAAACACAGTAGAAAAGGAGAACAATAGATATGAAATTATATGAAATCAATGAAGGATTTGAAGGAACACAGGAAGAAGCAATAGCAATGGGTGAGTACCATGAAGTTGAAGCAACAGAAGAAGAAATCAGAGAATATGCAATGTACGGTTGCCCTGATGCAGATATGCAGTTTTTATTCTAAAATGAATTGACAGGTGGTTAAAGTCATTAAAACACAAAACATTGCCCTATAGCCAAGTGGTAAGGCAGAGGAATTTGACTCCTATATACGCAGGTTCGAATCCTGCTAGGGTAGTTTGTAACAAGTAGTTACACATTATATTTATATTAAGGAGGACGAACAATATGGAGTACAATGAAAGAAACATCACAGCAGTAGAGGTATACAAGAAACTGGAAGAGGTGGAGAAACAGAACAAAGAGATTCTTGAAAAACTGGAAAATATGCAGGAAAGCAACAAAATATTCCATCATGGTTTTGCAACAATATTTGAAGCATTAAGAGGCTTAGACGAAGTAAAACAAGACGAAGATTGCGTAGAAATGTTAAAGACAGGTTCGGTTGCTAATATTCTTTGTGCAGAACAGTGGAGAAAGAAACACATGAAAACAGCAAATCAGAGTAAAGGAGAAAAAGAAGAAACAGTTGTGGTAAAACGAGTGAGTGAAGAAAAAGCAGGCGATTTCATTAACATTCTCAAAATGTTAAAAAATATTTAATGAGACAATAGGGACGAAGAAACAAGGAAAGAAATAAATACATTGATGAATATTGAAGGTGTACGGCATGATATGTCATTAGCAAGAGAAGAACAATATCACAAAGGTTATTGTAAAGCAGTTGAAGATATGTGTAATCTTTTGAAAGCACTTGATAGTCAGAAAGCAGTGCTAAAGAAAAATAAATAAAGCATTGACAAATAAAATATAATATAGTATAATGTAATAAAGTGGAAAGGTAATCGTTAATACTCAGGCAAAGACGGTTGCCTTTTTGCTGTATATTGAGAGAAAGGAAAACAGAACACAATGGACATGAATATAGAAGTTGCTGAACGGTTTTCTTCCTATCTCACTGACTGGGATTATAAACATTATCTGTTGCTAGGTGGTTATGGCTCAGGAAAGAGTTACAACACGGCATTGAAGATTATATTAAAACTATTAGAGGAAAAGCGTACAGCATTAGTTGTGCGTGAAGTACGGGAAACAATCAAAGAATCATGTTATTCATTGTTGAAGGAAGTATTAGAAAAGCTAGATATGTTATCAGATGAACAAAGCAATAGAAGAACACCAACTGACAAAGTCATTGCTATAACATCACCGATGGAAATAAGATTTCCAAATGGTTCAAGAATTATCTTTCGTGGAATGGACAAAATACAAAAGATTAAATCTATCAACGGTGTTTCTATTGTTTGGATTGAAGAATGTTCCGAGATTAAATATCAGGCGTATACAGAGTTGTTAGGGCGTATCAGACAGCCTGGTGTTACATTACATTTCATTCTTACCTGTAATCCTGTTGGGCGTGAAAACTGGGTATACAACACATTCTTCACTCACACGGATGAAAATGGAAAAGAAACAGTGATATGTGATGAAAAGGAATTATACAGAAAAAGGACGATAATTAAGAAAATAAACAAGAAAGAAGTTATGTATTATCATCATAGCATATGTGAAGACAATCCGTTTATTCCACAGTCTTATATAGATACACTGGATGGATTAAAAGAAACAGACCCGAGATTATGGGTTGTAGCAAGGTATGGAAGATTCGGGGCAAATGGTATTATTGTTTTGCCGCAATTTACAGTCGCAACAAATGCAAAACAATTTGTAAATACTGTAAATAGTATTCCAGCACAATTTCATTTCTTCGGTCTGGACTTTGGATTTGAGGAAAGTTATAATGCACTTATTTCATGTTGTGTTGATGATGCCAAAAAGATATTGTATATCTATGATGAAATTTATGTGAACCATTTAACGGATAAACAATTTGCTGACAGAATAGATGTACGTAAAGTAGCGGCAAGGGCAAGAAGGTGTAACAAGCCTATATGTGCGGATTCAGCCGAGCCAAAGGCAATACAGTTTTACAGGCAATCTGGTTTTAATATGTATGGCTGTAAGAAATATATCGGTAGTAGGTTGCAGAACACAAAGAAGATAAAACGCTTTAATAAAATCGTTTGTTCTCCAAAATGTAAAAATGCAATTAGAGAATTAAAATATTTGACATATGCAAAAGATTCAAAGGGTAATGCTATATATGATGAATTCAATATCGATAGTCATTGCATGAGTAGTCTGTGGTATGCGTTAGATACTTATACAGTAGCAGATGTTAAGGAGATACAAACAAATAGTAAGGCAGGATAAAGAAAATCCGAAATAGGGGCAAATATGAAGCATACAGGAGGTGTGTAGAATGTTACACAAATTCAGTGTAAGAAGACAAAGACAGGAGTTAGTAAGGTTACACGATATGCAAAAACAAAACATTACAGACGAATATAGTTGTGGAATCTATAACGGTTTAGAATTAGCGTTGGCTATTCTGGAAGAAAGGAAACCAGAATTTGTTTTTGTTGAAAAGAAAGAAGAACCGAAACAAATGGAAGAAACAAAACAAAAAGGAAGAACAGTAGCAAGTGGAATTAGAAAGTTAGGAGGTTAAAAAAAATGGGAAAAATATCAAGTGTATATGTTAGAGATTTAGCTGAGAAAACAAGTCCAGAAGCAAAAGATTGTTTTGTCTTAGGTAATGAAACAGCAGGGAGGATTAACCTTTCAAATCTTGTAAAAGCTATTGCAAATGTTATGTTTCCGATTGGTCATATTCTTATGACAACTAGGAATGTAAACCCAGGAACATATCTTGGAGGAACATGGGTAGCATGGGGAAGTGGAAGAGTACCAACAGGAGTAAATGCAGATGATACAGACTATAATGCATCTGAGAAAACAGGTGGTGCTAAAACATTAAATTTAGCACACTCTCATACAGTAAATGGTCACACACATGGATTGACAGGTGCTAGGGCAGGTATTGGACGTTCCAATGAAAATATTAATGGTATCAGTTATGCTAATGGTGGAAATCCGTACGGTGTAGTTTTTGATAGATTTCTTAACACAGCACCAGGAGTTTCTGGTGGTTTGTGGGGAGCATTGGACACTGTTCCAATATATGGAAGTACAGATAGTTCTTCACCCGAAACAAATTCACAGTTAGGATATAGAGACATTAGACAGCCTTATATTACTTGTTATATGTGGAAAAGGACGGCATAGAGTATGAGGACATTAGTTTTAAATTTATCAGAACAAACACTCAGTAAGATAGGTAATTGTGATTATAGTAACATTGTAAGAGGTTCTAATAACTACCTTAGAATCGTTTTAAAAACTGATATCCAGTGGAATAATATGGCGAAGGTAGTAACTGTAAGAACGCTTGGTAGAGTTGAATATAACACAATTTACGAGCCTACAGGAGTATTGTTACCAGAAGAAGTCACGAAGAACAGTTATTTTGAGGTTTTAGTGACAGGTAAAAATGGAAATCAGATAGTAAAAACAAATAGCGTTATTATTAATCAAATATAGAAAGGAGGTAAAACAAATGCCTAGTGTGGAAGAATTATTATCTGTCGCAGAAGCTGATGCAGATACAAGAAGCACAATGGATAGTAGGATTGAAATTGATGCAGATGCAAGGATTATTCAGATGATGCCACAGGATGAACTGTTCGGAGTAGAAAGTGATGAAAAGTCAGAAAGAAAATACTTCAAAGTGCCTAAAATTGTAGGTAATGGAGTAGACTTATCAAAGCTACAGTTACGTATCAATTATCAAAATGCAAGTAAAATACCAAGCGGAAAAGATATGTATATTGTTCAGGATGCAACAGTATATAATGATGAATGGGTATATTTTTCATGGGAATTAAGTAGAAAAGTAACGCAGTATAAAGGCAATATCTATTTTATTGTTTGCGCTGTAAAAGCAGACAGTAAGGGAAACATAACAAATGAATGGAACACAACATTAGCAGAAGGAAAAGTGTTAGAAGGTCTTGAGGTAGAAACAAGTCAAGAACAACAATGTCAAGCAAGTGATTATTTGGAACAATTAAAACAACAGTTGTTAGAGTACAGCAAAGAAATAAAAGATACGTTTCCAAGTGATTATACAGAAACAGTGGAAAATGTGAAGAATTTACAGAGTGATGTGGAAAAGTTAGATAATAACAAAATCACAAAGTTTTATACAAATAATAATGGCGATACTGTATTGAATGACAGTGACGATGGAAAAATACAGGATTTAGTGATTTATGGAAAGTCTGAGCAGGCGCAGTATAAAGGAACAAACCTAGCCATAAATCATCTTGCCAAAGCTTTTGTAACAGTTCATGGTATCACTTTTACTGTAAATGAAGACAAATCGGTAACATTAAATGGCACAAGTGACATGGACAATGTAGATTATTATATTGTAGGCAGTTATGATACTGATAATATAATAGCAACGCTGGATGTTGATAAGGACTACACTATTAGGGCAATGCCACAAGGTATAAGTTTTATATATGGTACTCAAAGTAATTTAGTGTCAATACAACAAACAGATGGTCATGAAAAAGGAATACCGATTGCCTTTATTTTTCTTAGAATTAGGAAGAGTGGTACGACTTTTAATAATGTTACTATTTATCTTCAAATAAATGAAGGTACAACATTATTAGACTATGAGCCGTACACAGGTGGTAAACCATCACCTAGCCCAGAATATCCGCAAGAAATTAAAGCGGTGGTAAATCCTGTTATTAAAACACATGGAACAAACTTGTTAGACATTAAAGATGTTGCAGAAACAGTGGATAAAAATAATGGACTGACTTATTCTGTTCAAAAAGGAATTATAAAAGTTAAAGGAACAGCAACATCATCGGCTAGTACGGGAATAAATTTTATATCTGGTGTCAACAAAAAAATTACAGCAAATAACACATATATATTTAATCCAAATCCAACAAAAAAGGAAGAGACTTCTGTATGTTATTTGGATTTTTCAAATAATGTTAATTTAGGAATGTCCATATCAAATAATAGTATTAATAAACCTATTAATATACAAGAGATTCAAGCATCGTATATGTTTACGTTTTCTGTTAGAGTTCAAAAAGGCGAACAAATAGATATGGAATGGAAACCGCAGTTATTATTAAGCAATACATTACTTCCATATCAACCATATCAATCGTCACAAGCTGCACTTCCTTATGAATTATATGCAATTCCAGTATCATCTGGTGGGAATGTTACAATAGATGGTCAACGGTATATGGCTGATTATGTGGACATTGAAAAAGGTGTGTTGGTAAGAAATGTAAAGAAAATGAATATTGATTCTTGTACATGGAAGCTGAATGAAGAAACTGTTGGGACTGTTAGAACATCAAAATCTATATTTTTAAATAGCACAACGCGTTCAGAAAGAATTTTATCGAACAAATTTACTAATTTGTACTCTTCGGAAGGTTTCGACAGGAGTTGGTCAAATAAAATTTACAATATCACAAATGGACAGTTGGTTATGCTTTTAACATATGGGATAGAAGTTACAGAAGAACAATGGAACAAAATAAAGGACGGACTTGTTATTTTGTATAAATTGAGTGAACCAGAAAAAGTAGACCTCATACAAGACCAGATAGAAGCATTTAAGGAATTATCCGCATATTATCCAAAAACATATATTAATGCAGAATCAGAACAATTAAATGCTTACACAATGTTAAACTATCCTGTATCTATGGAGAAAGGTTGGGAATATGTAAAACAGCAAATAGGAGACACACGCAAGTATATGTATAATATGGACACAAAACTAACAGAAACAGAAGCATCAACATTAGAAGCAAAAATTGATACAGCTATATTATCAGAAATGTTAGGAGGTTGAAACTATGTACAAAGAATTGCTGAAATTAAAACAAATCAGAGGAATGACGGAACAAACAAAACAGCGTATTACAAAGGCGTGGGTTTGGGGATTAATTATAGACGAAGAATATCAAATGTTGGTGGGAATGAAAGAAAAAGATAATGAATTAATTTGTACAAGACCTACGGAGGTTTTTTAAAATGTCAGATGCACAAATCATCGGATATATTATCGTAGGCTTATCTGCCATTGTTGGTCTATTTATGGCAATCTATAAACCGCTAAGTGAAAACACAAAAACAATGGTTTCGCTATCTGAACAAATGAAACAATTAACAAATGAAATAGCAAAACAAAACAAAGAGATTGAAAAACAAGGAAAAGAATTTGATGCATATAAAGACCATATGCGAGAATCTCAGAAAAGACAATGGAATGCTATAGACGAACACACACAAGCAATAAATGAAGTCAATCATAAATTAGAAAACTGTAAATTAGAACATAGAGAAAGAGAGGAATAATGTTATGTTTAAAAATTGTGTATTCAAAACTAATGTTGATACTATCAAATGGATTAAAGCCGCAGGAGTTAGAGCAATTAAAACAGTTGCTCAAACAGCTGTTGCTATTATTGGTACAAGTGTTACTATGGGTACTGTGGACTGGAAGATGGTAGCAAGTGCTTCTGTATTAGCAGGAATTGTGTCTATTTTAACTTCTGTTGCAGGAATCAAAGAAGTACAGGCTGAGTAATTAAAATGTCATATAGGGGCAAATTTGAGCCATAGGGGGGCATATATAAAATGAGCATTAATGTGCATGAAAATATTATAAAGGCTGTAAGATACTATAATTCTAAAGGATTAACTTTGGAAGGTGCTTGTGGTCTGGCGGCAAACCAGTTTAGGGAATCGTTTTACAAAGGAATTGGCTTTGTTTCGACAAGACTTGAGAGGTTATGTGTTCAAAGATATAGAGAGAACAGAGGAATTACCTATACAGATAAAACATATACAGAACAAGTGGATAATGGGAAGATTTCAAGAAGTGAATTCTTAAGTCCGATGGGAAAGCACTATGGTTATGGTCTTTCACAATGGACTACAAGTGCAAGAAAAGCAGGATTGTATGATTTGTGTAAAAAAACAAAAGTATCTATTGGAGATATGGACACACAAATTATTTACACGATTGAAGAATTAAAAGAAAAATTCCCAACAATATACAAATATTTATGCACCGTAAAGGATGTAACACAGGCTTCAAATTATGTTTTACAACATTATGAACAGCCGAATAACTGGCAGACAATGAAAGAAGCAAGGGCAGATACAGCAAAACAAATCTATAACAAAATGAAAGAGGTAGGAACAAGTATGGGAAGTATTAATAACATTATTGCTAGAGAAAGAAGCTATGCAAAAATCCCTTACAAAGAAACAAGCGTAAACAATCAGAAGTTTTCCACGATGGTAAACAATGCAGGTTTAAATGGATGCCAAGGACAGCCGTGGTGTGCTACATATCAATTTGCGTTGGAATTGGAAGAGTTTGGAAAAGCGGTTGCTTTGTCACATTGGAACATGACAACAGGAAATTATTGTGGTTATAGTGTTTTTGAAACAGAAGCAAAATTTGCCAAAGCAGGAAAAACAGGAAAAACTCCGAAAGTTGGTGCGTTAGTAATTTTTAAACAGTCACATATGGGACGAGTTCTTTCTGTGAATGAAAAAAATAAAACATTCGAGTGTGGCGAAGGAAACACAAGTAATAGAGAGTTCAATCGTAATGGTGATTGTTGTGCGGTAAAAACTTATTCATGGACAGATGCAAAAATTAAATCATTCTGTTACATTAACTATGGTCAGAGTACAGCAAAGCCAACGGAAACAAAGCCAGCTACGACATGGATTGGAAAAGGTACAGCACATTGCAGTGCTAATGGTATCAATATTAGAACAACACCAGATAGTAGTGTAAAAAGTAATATCATTGGTCAGCTGAAAGCAGGAAATCAATTCGAGTATGATGGCAAAACACAAAATGATTTTGTGAAAATTCGTGTTATGTTTGGAGGAAAATTGCGAGTATGTTGGATTCATAAAAACTATGTTGTGTATGAAAACAAAGCGAATAAAACAAATACGACAAATACAACGAAAAAGAAAACATATACAACAACGACTCGTGTATATGTAAGAAAGTATGCTGGAAAAGAATATGCTACATTGGTTTCATATCCAACACTTAAAAAACATACAGAAATAATTGAGGTTATAGCATAATGACAAATGAAGAAGTATATGAAAGAATTACTAGCGTACTTAAAGAACAAGGTATCGCAATAAATCAATTTGAGTTAAAAGTTAAATCTGAAACAGGTAAATATCCTAACCTAAGAATAACTAAATCACGCTTGAGCTTACCTAATACCGTAGCATTCCCTTATCTCACTATGTTTTTCAATGATGATGAAATGCACGAGCTTACACTTAAAAAGATGAATA
>OGPT01002134.1_pt1 | contig 16527 bp, 7 predicted proteins | sample 1552951 | NCBI WGS metagenome assembly OGPT01 (sample SAMEA2580224, study PRJEB22360) | human gut metagenome | biome: human gut; feature: human-associated habitat; material: faeces | place: Denmark | collected 2008/2010
CGTTCGGATATCATTACCAAATTCATCAAATCCATAGGTTTCCTCACTTCTTCCTGCTTCATCTGCAAGCCGCATCGGACTTCCCAGATCATCCTGAAAATAAAAGTGCTCCCTTCCTTCTTCTTCCATTCCCGTGACATTACCATCCCAGAAGTAGGTCTGCTCCACATTATTTTCTGTTTTCTGTAAAAGATTATGATACTGGCGGGTAAGATCAAGTGTATAGCGAATGGTCTGTTCCGGGGCTGCATCCCCTGCTGCAACGCTTTGCTCCATTCTATGTCCTAATCCGTGATACTGATATACTGCCTTTTTGATTTGTCCATCTGTCATTACCATAGAGCTGTTCATCTGGTTAGCCGCATCGAATCCATATGCTCTCAAAACCTCTTCACCGCTTGTTACGGATAACAGATTTCCTCTCTGGTCATACGCATAATCTTTCGTTCCGTTTGCATTTGTTTCCTGCAACAGCTGATTTCTGGTGTTATAACGGTATGTTGTCACCAGCCCTCCTGCTGTCTGATATTCAGTTTTACTGCTTCGGTTTCCGAATGCATCATAGCTGTATGTTCTTAATGTCTGTCCATTCTGCGCTACGGTGGTCAAACGGTTTAATGCATCATAACAATAAGAAAAACTTCCACTGTCCTCCGGCAATCCCGGTCTTTCCTTTTCTGCCATGACCTTATTTCCCACGACATCATAGGAATAGTGGCAGCGCTCTGTAAAATCTGCTCCTTTATGTAAGATTTCTTCAAGTTTTCCGGCCGCATTATATCGGTAATCTGTATAATTTCCACCCGGCAGCTGCTTTCCAATCAGTCTTCCGAATTCATCATAACTGTAACGAATTGTATTCTCCCGCATTTCCCCAGAAAAGATTTTCATGGCTGACATCTGCATGGCTTCATTGTATTCATATACGTTCTTTTTTCCATCTGGATAAAGAACTGCCGTTCTCTCGCCCATGCTTCCCCATTCATATCCCACGGTTTTTCCATATGGATCTGTGACAGAGGCAATACGTCCTGCCTCATCCATAGCGATTTTTGTCGTGCCGAGCCAGTCTTTTACTTCCTCAAGCTGCCTTATGGCATTATAAGTTAAGGATACTTTTCTTCCATCCGCATAACAGATTTCCTCCACCTGACCATTTGTGCCATAATGGAAGGTAGTCTCATAACCATCTTTGTCTACTTTTGCCCTCATTTTTCCTGCCGGGTCATAAGTATAGCGTTCTATATCCCCTAAAGCGTCTGTCACGGTGGTCACATGACCTTCTTTATCCCAGGTATAGACTGTATTCTGTGGTTCTTCCCCATTGGTTCCTGTACAGCTTGTCTGTACCAGCTGTCCCATTGCATCATACTGATAAAATGTTTCATTTCCCAACGCATCTGTCACTTTTGCAAGATTGCCATTTAGAGTGTATTCATAACAGGTAACATTTCCCTTTTCATCTTCTGCCTTCGTTACACGTCCAAGTGCATCATAGGTAAAATACGCCACACCTCCTGCCGGATTTTCAATGGATGTGATACGGGCAAGACAGTCATAACTATATTTGTAACATTCTCCCGCCGTAGTGGTACGCTCTGTGAGGTTTCCCCTGACATCATATCCATAGTGTTCTCCTGCACCATCCGGGTAACGAACACTCTTTAATCTTCCACCTTTTTCGTATTCATAAACAGTACTGCTTCCATTCGGATAGCAGATACGCTCTGCTTTTCCAAGTTCATTGTAGAATACACTTGTCGTTGCACCAGCCGCATTTGTAACACTTGTTCTTCTTCCTAAATCATCATAAGTATAACTGGTCGTCTGTCCGGATGCATTCGTCTCTCTGACAAGATTTCCCTCTCTGTCATATTCATACACAGTCCTGGCTCCATCCGGTTCCAATACTTCTGTCAGACGGTTTACGGCATCATAAAAGTAACGGGTTGTATTTCCTTCCGGATCCGTCATTTCTGTGCGGTTTCCAGCCGCATCATAAGCATATTTCACTACTCCTCCCATCGGGAGTATCTGTTTTACAAGATGATTGTCATCGTCATAAAAATATTCCTGCCTTCCATGATCCGGCGCCGTGACCGAACAGATGTTCCACATTTTATCATAAGTGAAATGTACCTGCTGTCCCTCTTTGTCTGTGTATGTTTCCACTTTTCCAAGTGGATTATAGATAAACTCTGCCGTATTACCATCAAAATCCCGGATTGCCGTGATTTTTCCACCTGCATTATAAGTGTATGCTCTCTGATTACCCATAGCATCGGTTACTGTTGTGACACGGTCTGCTGCATCATAGGTATAACGTGTCACGTTCCTATTTGCATCTACTGTCTTAATCACACGATTTAAGGCATCATAACCATAAGTTGTCACATTTCCGGTTACATCCTTTAACTGTACGATGTTTCCGCTTTCATCATATCCAATCTCCAAAACGCTTCCATCTGCATAAGTGATTGTTTCCGGTCTTCCTGCCCCATTATTTATCACGGTAATTCTGTTTCCGTACAGATTTTCCGTGCCGATCAGATTACCTTTCCCATCATAATGGTTTTTCAGACGTTCTTTTCCGTTAATACTTACACTGATAAGATGACAATCTGCATCATAGGTATAGTTGACCCTGCGTTTTAGGGCATCCACGGTCTGTGTGAGGTTCCCACGGTTATCATACGCCATTCTCGTCGTTCTGCCAAGCCTGTCTGTCATGCTGATACACTGGTTTTTTTCATTATAGAGATAATGCTCTTTTGTCCCATCCTCATAAATAGTCTCTGTGTTACGGTATCGTTCATCATGCACATGAATGATCTTACTTCCATTGCGCTCCGTGAGTGTGACACGTCGGTTTTTATCATCATAAGCAAACTTCATCATTCCACCATCTGGAAATTGCTGATGAATAATACGAAATCTTCTGTCATAGGTATTCTTAACAGATGTGACATGACGGGCATTTTCCACTTCCGTGATTCTTCCATTTTCCCCATAGGCATAGCGGTATTCTGCACCGGATGCCGTTGTCACCTTTTCGAGTTTTCCTTCCCTGTATGCAAGCTGCACGATCCGTCCGGTGTGGTCGGCCACTTTTTCAAGCTGTCCTTCTTTATTATAAGAGTAGGTCAGGCTGCTCCCATTGTCTGCCTCCGCTTTTTCAAGTTTTCCATCTTCGAGATAGGAAAAAGATATGCCCCTTCCGTTCCGGTCTTCTTTCCGGAGCATCTTTCCGTCCCCGTCAAACGATATGATCTCCGTGCCCGGATGTTCGAGCACGTATCCTGTTTCCGTTTCTTTTAAGGATTCGAGAGCTGTATTTCTTCCTGTCAGTTCCTCCCTGCCGTTTTCTGAAACTGTCCTGTCATAATGGTTGACCTGTCCGTCTGCCTGGCGCACCCTGACGGCTCCGTTCTCTTCTTTTTCGATGGCTGTCTGGTAATTATGCAAAAAGCAGTCTCCAAGCACACCGCTGCGGCGGTCTTTGGAATTATAATAACGGTGGAACGATAATGGTATCTCCCCTCCCACTTTTAAGTCTTCATGCTCATAGATGAAGTTTCCGGTGCTCAGGTTGACCGGGTCTTCGCTGTTCATGCAGCCCTCTGCCTCAGTTCCGAGCATTTTTTCCTCGACTGCCCTCTCAGCCGTCGCCCTGGCATTGCGTATGTTCTCGACATCTGCATCCAGAACACCCTTCATCCTTCCCATGTCCATGTTCCCTCCATTCGGGTCAATGGCACTGGCAAGGTCACTGATCAGTTTTATGATGTCATCCCCGCAGGCTGCCTCACTTCCTGCGATGCTGAGGTATTTGGTATCCACTGCCTGCACGTTCGAAAAGATCTCCCCGATCTGCTTTGCCGTGGTGTTATTTTTATCGAGTACTTTTTTATGGTAGGTGTCTACGTCATTGACATAGTTCGGGTTGCTGGGCTGTCCGAGCCAGCTTTGTATGGTCAGTCCGGCATCTCCAAACCAGTCTTTTACCCTGTCCCAGGTACCGTCTGCCGTCACTTCGTCAACATACTTTAAAAGTTTTTGTTTTGCTTCATCCGAAAAATCTCTAAACATCTCTTTCCTCCCCATCTTGCTTTATCTAAATAAACATGTATGACACTTTTTCTATCCCATTTAACTGTGCAAGTTGTCTTGCAGTTAACAATGGGGTACTCACTTCATCAATATATTCCCTGATGGAAAACTCTGACTGTAATCCCGACTGAACATATTGGTTGTCTCTTGTTTCACTGTATTTGTTACAAATGACCATGTATTTTTCATGATCTCCGAAATCAAGGCACTCTGTGATATAGCGCATTTTGTTCGTTGAGACATCATCCTGTAACGTAATAAGCATCACTTTATCAGAATCCTGCAGAAGCTGGATTCTCCACCTGCTGTATCCGGCTTCCACATCCACAATGATAAAATCATAATCCCCACTGTCTTTGGCTGACTGTATTAATTTTCGATAGATCGTAAAATCAAGATTTCTTGCATCAAGCGTCGATGCAAACGGCGGTAAATATGTAAATCCTTCTTTCCGCAATGTAAAACGGACATCCTGATACATGTGCCCGGATTCATTTTTCATCGCCCGATATCCCTCATTGGGCATACCCGTCTTATTTTCAAGATAATAAGAAAAATCCTGCACAGACTCCGTATTTACATAGAGCACGCGCTTATGTTTTTCTGCCAGACATCTTGCAAGTCCGATAGATAAAGCCGTTTTTCCGGTTCCTCCGATCGCCGAATAGAAAGAAATGATCTGTGTCTTATGCTCCTGAACCTGTGAGCTTGTCAACCGGTCTCTGCTCTGATAGGTCAGTTCATTGAACAGTTCCCTGATTCCCAGATATTTATACACTCTGTTTACAGACAAATCCTCCGTACTCCCACTCTCATGTTCTTCTGCCAGCACACACAGATTGGAAATGTTATGTCTTTGAAGTCCTGCTGAATATAACGCCTCTGAGACAGCCAGAATTTCTACTGAGACAGGTGTCTCAAAACGTTGTTCAAAATAGACCGGATCAGATATGATTTCTAACTCTATCTGGTCATCAAACTCTTCCAAAAATTTTCTTTCCAGATTCTGCAGATACAGCTCATCTGTATCTGCAATAATGATTAATGGCTTACTCATTTTTTTATCCTCGTACTATAAATTCTGCATTTGCAATTCTCAGCTGACTTCTGTCTGAAATAGGCTCTGGCACATTTGGCTGTATTCTTTTTCCATTAACATAAGTACCATTGGAGCTTCCCATATCCACTACAAAATAGCTGCCATTCTGCCTTACGATTTTGCAATGAACTCTGCTGACCGCATTATTTCCTGTTATCACACCCTGAACTCTTTCTCTGCTTTTTCCTATCAGGAATTCATTTTCACAAACAACAAAGTGAAACTGCCCATCTATGGATTGTATTGATATCTGATTCATGTCCGGCATATCCACTATCTTTTTCTGCCCAATATTGGGATCTGCAGAAGTATTTTTTGTATTTCTATGCATTACAGGTTTTTCCGCCTGTATACGTGTACTAATGTCATGAAGTTTTAATGTTCCATCCTCCAACGCATCTATCACCTGACGCATTTTCGGATGATCCATCATTCCTATCCGTTCTATTTTCTGCACCAGCTGAGCCTTTATTTCATTGTCAAATTCATTTTTATTTTTATGAACACCCGTTATATTTACAGGCAAATAAATGATCTTCACATTATTCGTGCCAGACTCTACATATATATGGCTAAGGCGATTATCAATACATGCCATATTTAAAAATCCAAGATTTTCAATCTGAATTAAAGCTTCGAGCAGACTGCGAATCGCATTTAAGATCGTATCCATATCCGAAGATGCAATGTAATCCTCCAGTGATGTATATTCTCTTGTGAAATAAATTAGTTTTATTTTTCCATTATATTTGATTCTATGACACCTTAACAGGTTGGCATTTTCCTGATTCTGCATCACTTTATAGCCAACGTCATAAAAGATCTCATTATTTTCCAATAAGTAGGCAGTGTCTTCAGTGTCTTGAATTTCTGTCAATTTATCTGCAAAGTACTCGTCCATTTTTTCACTTCCTAATCAAAATAAAATGTAAATTCTTCATCTGCAATCTGAATACTGTCATGATCCGAAAGCTCATAAGAATTTTCAGCATCCAGCATTTCTCCATTCAGATATGTATGGTTCGTTGAACCTTTATCCATAAGATAATAAGTTCCATTTATACGCTCAATTACCGCATGTCTACGGCTGACCGCCTTATTATTCAATATCGTAAAATCATTCACACTCTCTTTTCCAATGGTAAAAATATTTTTTCTGATGGTCACGCTCTCTTCTGTGCTGATTCTCTCTAAGATTGGATATCTTTCCTCCTGCTGCAAAAGAGTTGTGTCTGCCTCGTCATCCTCCTGCTGTGTCAAAAGGGTTGTACCGCTTTCATCCTCCTCCACTAGTAATGTCGTTCCACCTTCATCGTTACTGTCACTGTGATAATGTCTTTCATAGGATGAACGGTCATTTGTGATGTAACCACTTTTTCCCGTCTCTGCTTTTACGATTTTCCGGAATGCCTGTGGACATTTTTCGCGGATATATCTCTCAATGTCCTCTATTTTATAATTCTTTGTATCATTGAGGAATACCCGGAATTCCTTCAGAAACTGCTCTGGCTCTTTGCCATATCTGCCTGCATACTGTACGGTATCTGCAAGAAACGCATAAACATTTCCGCTCGTAATTCTGCTATTGATCGGCTGATATACAAAGAACACTTCCCTGGTTCTTTCACATACAAACACCATTTCCGGCTGTAACATGAGATTATGCAGATACAACCCATTCATTTCAATTTTTTTAGTCATCTCAATTGTCTGCGCCACAAGCAGAAAAAACGTTTCTTCCTCCACACCCTTTTTCAGATATGATATAAGAGGTACCACATCTGGTGCTGTGTAGATAATCGTCTTTTTTCCTTCCTGTCTCGGTCTGAAACAGCCGCGGAAAATCTGTTGTTCAAAAATATTGATTTCCCGCTCATTAATCTGTTCCCCAAATGATAACTTACTTTTAATCGTAACTATATTTCCCTTTGATACTATGCGATACTTTGCCATATCTCTCAGTCCTTTTTTATTTTCTCTTACGTCTTATTTTGATACGTCCGCTTCGCAGTGCAATTGCTGCGCCAACGCCACCGCCTGTTACTACTGCTGCACCCGCAATAGAACCTGCAAACAATGGCTTATTGTTGTACCAACGGATGAATGTGTTGGTTGTTACAAGAATTCCATTTAAGACATAGTTTGTTTTATTGCCAGCTGCATCCACAGCCATAATTGTGACATCCTGTTTTTTCGTATTGTTTGGGATATCGAACTGATAGTTTTCACCATCCACTGTGTAATCACATTTTTTATCACCAATATAAATCTCAACACTATCTAATACCAGGTTGTCGTTGACTGTCACATTTGCTGCTTTCTTATCCACTGGATACTGGGCATTGCTCTCAACATCAATTGGAATAACGACAGGAGCTGTTTTATCCACACCAAATGAGATTTCTGCTTCTTTGGATTCATCAATGTTCTCATTGACATTTCCTGCAATATCCTCTGAATACAGTGTTACAATGTAACGTCCATCCCCGGCAAAAAGAGACTTGTCGATGGTGTAATCATACTGATACCATTGTCCGTTTCCACCAGATTCCTGTACCTGATAATCGATACCTTCTTCTAATGTTCTCGGTGTTCCATTTGTATCTACTACTACTTTGATTTTGTCATGTTCCAGACTGTCTACGTTGACTTCTTGTAACTTGACATCAATCTCGTTCTGAATATAAGTTCCTTCAATATCTTTTAAGGTCTGATCAAACACGTAAACCGATCCGAAGCGATTTACAGAGAATGTAACTGTTGCATTGCTCTCATTTCCAGCCATATCGGTCAATGTGGCATTTATCGTATAGATGTCGTCATAGCTTTGCTCTTTTGGGAAGTTCTGGAAGGTAAATGTCTCTCCATTTCCCTGATTCGTATAAGAGCCTTCCGGTGCCACACTTCCCTGATTTGCACCAACCAGTTCAATGTTCACACCATTGGTATCAAAGTTTGTATCTGACATTACGATCTGTGGAATAACATCTCCATTATTTGCCGAATAATCTTCGACACCAACAATTTCAATTTCCGGCTCAGTGAGATCCACATAGTACTCTTCTCCTGTATAGGTTTCAGCTATGTTTCCTGCCATGTCCGTGTATTCCACATTAAAATTGTATAAACCATCTGTACCACATGTAATGGTTGCGGTATGAACATCTCCATTTCCGGTAAATCCGCCAGACTGTGGGAATGAGATTCCTGCTCCGTTATCAGTTGCTGTTCCTGTTATCCTTACTCTGTTTTCAGAGAAATTATGTTCTTCAATCTGAATCGTTGCTGTACGCGTTGCTGCATAATAATTGCCATTTACTGCATTATTGTTGTCATAAGTAACCGTAATCACCGGACGGGTTTTATCGATGGTAAAATCATCTGCTTTTACTGTCTCTGCCTGATTTGCTGCCTTATCCTGTCCACTGACCGAAAGCGTATAGTCACCATCCTCTGCAAATGTAATGGTTGCCGTACTTACACTCTGATCCGGGTTTTCCGTATTTTCGGTTGTCTGCCATGCTGACAACTCAGGAATCACACCATCTGTATTGGTAATATCTGCTTTAAAATCTGCCGCCTCAAAGTTACGTTCTGTAACTGTAATGGTAGCAACTCTGTTCTCTTTGAACATGGTTGTATTTTCAGCATCCGGTGTCTCATTATCAAATGCAATTTTGATTTCCGGTTTTGTCTTATCAATACTGAATATCAGTTCGTCTTCTGATGTATTTCCTGCACGGTCTGTCATTTTGATATGCATTTTTATCTCATTGCTGTTATTTTTTACAGTGAATGACTTTTTCAGTTCTGTAACAAGGTTTTTGTCTTTCTTTGTCTGACTCCAGCCATCCGCATTTCCACTGGAAAATGCACCCTGATTACTGATCTCCACATTTCCTGACTGATTGTTTTCTTTATCATAAGGCGATTCCACTGTCCATTCCACAGAACGGATCCCCGAAAATGTATCTGTCACTGTAACATCTACCGTTACATCTTTTTCATACAGTTCATTTCCCTTTGCATCCTTGCTTGCAGCTGCCGCCTTGTTAAAATCAATATGTTTCTCACGGGCATGCTGCTCGGCTGTTTCAATGATCAGACTACTCGGTGTCACATATCTTTCTTCGTGATTATTTAACATATCGTAAGCGCAGGCATAAATCTGTCCTTTAAATCCTGCCTGAACCACAAATGTCACTTTTCCTTCTGCATCTGCCTGTACAATCTGTTCACTGCCTTTTGTTCCATTGGCATCTACCATATAATAGTGGATTTCCTTTACACCGGAATCCCCTTCTTTGGAGCCGTCCGTAGACGTTACAGTCACCTTTGTATTTTCTACAAAATAATAACCATAATCAGTCTCTGTATAAGAAACGCTTCCATCTGCTTCTTTATTTCCTGCTGCTTCCATATCAATGCTTAAAATTTCCGGAGCTGTAATATCCTTGTAGACACGCTGTGTTTTGGAATATTCATTTCCAGCATTGTCAATGGCTGTAATTACCATATCATAGCTGTTGGTATCTGCATTAATGACAGCATCCTTCGTGTTGATCTCATAGCTTTCCGTAACCGTTTTCTGATCCGGATAAGAAACGTTCACTAACTCCTTGTTATTAACGGAGGCCTTCACATTATAAATTCCAGAATCTTTATCTTCTACTTTAATGCTGACTCCAGTATCACTATTGTTATAGATGATTCCATTTTTTCCAACATATCCTTCTGCAGATAAAACAGATGTAATGGTCGGTTTCACTGTTTCAATCATTAAATTGCTGTTTTTCACATTCGAATTTGCTGTCGTCACAAGTGTCTTTTCAGACTGGTTGCCAACGTTATCCGTAACTGTTGCACTGATTTTTTTATCTAAATATACTTTCTGTTCATTTAAAACAGTCTCTGCCGGGAGTTCAAATACCGCTGTATTATCGCTTCCGACTGCCTTTGTCTGATAAGCTTCTTCACCTACATATAATGTAATTTCGTTCAGTCCGGCTGACGGTACTTCTGAACCATCGTCACTGTGTAAATCATCTGCTGTTACAGTAACTTTGATCACACCATTTCCATAGTTACCAAAGGTAAAAATATTTAAAATTTTTGATGCATCTTTCTTTTCAATGTTAAATCTTGTAACATCTGGCTTATGTGTATCAAGACAGATTGTTTTTGTGTCAATTGTTTTATTTCCTGCGATGTCCGTATAGGTGGTGACAACTGTGTTTTCGCCTTCCCGCACATTCTTCAAATCGTTTGCTGAAAGTGTAAGAGAATCCTCCTGTACAATCTGATTACTACCTGTAATACTTACCACAAAGTTCTTTGCCTTCGAAGTAAGTTCATCTCCGTTTACGGTCACAGTTCTCGCTGCAAGACCACTTCCGTTAGTCTGATCTTTTTGATCTGTAACCTCGCATACAATCGCTGGAATATCTTTGTACCAATACTCTGTCTTTCCATCTTTTGCATTTTCATATTTGCCATCTGCCTGTGGCGTCACCTTTACTACAGGTGCATCTTTTTCCAGCATTAAAACATCCGATACAATACCATTATGATTCTTAATTTCTGTTAATTTATATGCCTTACTCTCATTGCCCAATGCATCCACTGCTTTGATATGAACCTCTTTCAGGCTTGCAAATATACCAGCTTCTTCCAATGGAACCGTAACTTCTATCGTTGCATCACTTGTTCCACTTACTTGTGTACTTACAGTTCCCGTATACACTTTTGTATCATCATCACTGTACACGCGGACTTCTTTCACACCAACTGCCGGATAATCCGATTTGCCGTCTTTTTCATTCACATCTTTCGCAGTAACTTTTACTGTAATATTTGCATTGCAATAATTTCCAAAATCGTATTTTTTTATTGTATCAGCAGGAATCAGAGACACTTCCGTAATTTCAGGTGCTGCACTGTCCCGATATACAGTAATAACTCCGGCTTCTGAACACTGTTTTGCTTTGTCAATGGCATAAATATAGATTTTATCAATGTTCTGATTTTTTGCTAATTGAATGCCACTTATTTCAAACTTTCCATTTTCATTTAATGCTGCTTCCTGTGCCCCATTCAACACATCATCCGGTGTAAGTTCTGTTTCTGACCAGACAACCTTTTTCAAATTTTCATCCACGGCTGTACCTGTGATATCCACTGTTGTGTCTGCTTCAGTTTTCCAAATTGTTTTCTCATCGTCACTCAGTTCAATTTTGGGTTTTGTTGTATCAATCACAATTTTCACAGACGGATTGAGACTTATTTGTTTTCTGCCAATAATTCCACCTTTATACACTGATGAAATGATAGTTGTTTCTGTTAAGTTGAGTTGCGTTTTGCCCACTCCCCATTGCGAAAGACTGATTTTAGTTTTACCATCAAATTTTAAAATGGCTGATGATGAATAATAGTTTCCATCCTCATCCGCTGTTATTTGATTATTTCCACTATCTAACAGATTCAGACCTGCAAGAGCCAACGAATCTTTATTTTCATTTTGAATATCTTCAAATTCAGCAGTTACATTCTGGTCACCATTTACGTTTTCAATCTTATAGACTGCTGTTCCATCTTCATCCTCTGTTAAATTATTTTCCTGTATCGGCGTACCATTGACCGAAAATATTTTTACTGTTTTACCTTCATTTGGTTTTACAATGATTGCAACTTCTGCTCCAGAATCTACAATAATATTTTTTTCACTGGAACCATTAACCTCAACAATTCCTCCATCATCAGTTGTAACAGAAACTGTGTACGTATCAATTTCTGCTGTCACTTCTATACTATGTGCCTGTTTTATTCCTTCTGAAAATATATATTCTTTCTCTTTTAAGCTGTTATTTATTTCGTTTTCATTAAGCCTTTCATCATTGTCCACTCTAAAACTTGTAAGATGATACTTGTTGTCTGTAACAGCTGCTTTTATTTTGTACTCAGAATCTGTATATGGAACATTCCGGCTACCGTCTTCTCCACTCTCGGTTGTGATTTCAACTTTATCATTTTGTGCATCACTATTTAAAATTAGCTTTCCATTCTGACTGATTTTATATGTGATTGTGAACTGTTTCTTTGCGAATGTGACTGTAAATGCATAATTTGCATCTAATGTTTTATCCTTAAATTCTTCATATACAAATGCACCGCTCGCATTTATATTCTTGTTCCACCAATTATCGTTGGTTTCTCCATCCGGTTTCCAATCTGCAGTTTCTTTTTTTACTGTTACAGCAGTGATTTCATAACCTTCCTTTGGTGTTGCTGTTACAACATTATTTTCTACCTTTACTTCTCCAGCATCATCTTTTTCTGAATGATCAGAAGTTTCTGCATTTGCAGTAACTGAATATGGAACAGACTTTTCTTTAAGTGTAATTGCACCTAACTCAATCTTTTTTGTTTTTACCTGATCTTCTGTGACAGTTTTCTCTTCACTGGAATAACTGTCATATGTACCTTTATCCACATCTGCTGGCTCAACTTTAACCGTATACTTATTATCCGTATTTAATGTCCAATTACCAATAGAAATATTAAATTTTCCATCGTCTGTTGTAGTCGCTTCATTCGTTACAGGAGTCGAACCGCTTTGTGGGTATGTTACCGTCACCTTTGCACCTGCATATGGAGTTCCATTATTCGAATCTGTGTTTTCATCATCATTACCTGGAACCATCACCTGTCCTGTGATTGTGACTGCATCACTTTCATCTGTTGTAGTATCATCTGCTGATGCACTGATACTTCCAAATGGTATCGTTGTTGCCATAATTAACGCAATCATTAACCATGCTGCAATTCTTTTTCCTTTTGTTCTCCAAAACATTTCCATTTTCTAAATTATCTCCTGCGTATGTATGATGATTTCATTCAAAACCAGTTCATACCTTTTATCTGTGTTTTTTATATTTTCATCCAGCACAACTGTTTCATCTTCCTGTAATACAGTTGTAGTTTCTTCTAAAACAGTTGTTTCCTCCTCAACCATCTGAAGCGGCATAGTGGCTTCTTCCCGCAGCAATGCTGTCTTTTCCTCATCTTTTTTCGGAAGAACCTCCGTTTTTTCATCATTTTTCAATTCCACTGTTGTGCGTTCCATCAGACTGCTTTTCCTTGTTTCAGATGATTTGGCACTTCTTTTAGACAATGGATTTTTCTGTCTGTTATTCTCCTCCCGCATTGCCATAATCTGACGTTCTGCCGATTTACCACTAAGATCATCTATGATTCCCCGTACATCCATTTTAAAAAAAAGATAAATGGATATCAGTGTTAAAACTCCTGCTAATGAAAATGCAATGATGGATATGAGTTGTAAAGTACCTGCATTCATGATGCTTTCACCTCCGTATCTTTTGCATATGCATTTTCCACTGCTGCCTCTGCATCCTGTAAACGCTTTAGAATATCATTTTTCATTTCTTCTGTTTTGTCTGTTGTCGTATCAACCTGCTCCGTACCAGCTTTTACCTGTTCCAGCAACGCTTTCATATCTTCCTGTGCTACGTCATCTGCCTTAAATTTTCTTGCATAAGTTTCCACAGCATTCATTGCCAGTTTGTATACTTCCAGATTTACAATTTCATTCTCATCCTGACTCTCAGATACGGTTGCTACGAGTTTTGTTATATTCTCCCAATATGGAAGATAGGTTCCTTTATCAGATGCTTCCTGCACATTCAGTGTGATATCGCGGTTAAACTGTCCTATATCACGGTACATTTCAGCCATCGTATAATAACTGCTGTCTTCACCGCCATAAGTACATGCCGCCTCAAACCACTGAATCGCACTTTTCATTCTGGTTATCTGATTGTCTGAATTTTCTGTTTTTCCATAATCGTAGTAATACCAGTATAATTTTCCTATCTCAAAAGCAAGATCCCCATAATCGCTATTCTGCTGCAAAACAGTCAAATTACTGTTTATTTTCTTTTTGAATAATTCCTCTTCTTCCAATGAAAAGACCGCGTCATCCTTAAATGCCTCGATTATTCCAAAATACGCTTCCGAATTGCCCGGCAGAATATCTATTGCTTTGGCATAATAATCGATTTTTTCCTCATCTGTCGCAGATAATTCTGCCTGCTTGATGTTATTATCATAATCGCTGTTGTTCACATGAACCCTCATTCCTGTGCATACACACCCTGCAATCAGAAAAAATACAGCTGAACATGCTGTAATAAAAAAAACTTTCAGCTTATTTTTCTGTTTCTTTCGATACCCCTCGTCCATCTCATCATAATGATCCAACGCATATAACAATTCTGCACATGATTGATAACGGTCTTCCGGGTTTAACTGGGTACATTTTTGAATGATTGCTTCTAATCCACTGGACAACTGCGGATTCCAATATCGGATTGGATATATCTCATAAGGAGGTTCACATGGATTCTGTCCTGTGAGTAAATGGTATAGCGTCACGCCAAGACAATATACGTCTGTTCTGGCATCCGTCTGACCTTTTCCTCCAAACTGCTCCGGCGCAGCATATCCTTTTGTTCCAAGACTGACTGTATCTGCCAGATTCTGTTCTTTGTATTCCCTCGCAATACCAAAATCAATTAACTTGATATTTCCATTCGGCTGCAGCATAATGTTTGCCGGTTTCATATCCCGGTAGATAATTGGCGGATTCTGCGTATGCAAATAATCCAATACCCTGCATAGTTCCTTTGCCCACTCAATTACAACTTCCTGTGGCTGTGCACCTTCTTTACTCAATACACTGCTTAAGGTTTCTCCCTCAATGTAATCCATGACAACATAGATTACATTTTCTTTTTCGATAATGTCTACAATTCTTGGCAGTGACGGATAATCCAGTTTTTTCATCATGTTTGCTTCCGCCATTGCACTTGCAACTACAACTTCATTGTTCTTATCATAAGCTTTTCTCTCGATTTCTTTGATTGCCCACTGCTTATTCAGGTTTTTGTCCATCGCCAGGTAAACTTTTGACATTCCACCTTTTCCGATCAGCTTTAAAACCTCGTATTTTCCCTCAATAATTGTTCCTCTCTCAGCCAACTTTCATTTCCTCTTTTGCCTTATTTGAGTTTGATATAAATTGCAGAAATGTTATCCGTTTCCATCCGTTGTTTATTCCATTCGATCATTTCTCTCAATTTTTCTTTTATCTGCGCTTCATCAAGATTTTTATGCGGATTCAGTGACTCAGAAATTTCGTCTTCTGATAACATATGACGGAATCCATCTGAGCATAACAAAAGGGCTGTGCCATGCGCCAGCCTTCCATTCTCATATTGTGGTTCAAAAAATTCATTCACACCGATACACTGAAGAAGCACGTTTCTGCGATTATCCTTTTTAGCTTCCTCTATTGTCATATTCCCACGTTTTATTTCTCGCGCAATGAATGTATGATCCTCGGTCAGCTGCTGCAACGTATCCGATAATGTATAAATTCTGGTGTCTCCAACATGACAAAGCATATATTGTCCATCACTGTTTAATAAAACCGCACTTATTGTTGTTCCAAGCTGAATCTGGTTTTCTTTTCCATACCTGATCAGTCTGCCATTTATTTCTTCCAAAAGACTCTGCCACTGTTGTCTTATTCCTTCATCCCCAACATGCATTTCGTTCTTTATGTAAACCTGTTCAAACCAGTCTGAAAAAGCCCTGACGACCGTTGCACTGGCAAGCTCCCCTTTTTCCATGCCACCCATGCCATCACAAATTGCGATCAGAAGTGTCTCTCCATGTTCCTCAGAACATCCTTTTAATAACAGACTGTCCTGATTGGTCTTCTTTTTTATCCCAACGTCTGTATCATATGCAATATAAAATTTCTTCAACTTTTTCCCCCTGTTTTTCTTTACAATTATTCTTTTTATTATATTATTCTCCTACAATTCACACCATATAATCTGATGTAATTTGGGTAAAATATTTACATTTTTTCTACACGCAAAAAAGACACCATTCTCTAAATGGTGTCCTTTCTAAAATAACAACTCTCTTATCTCTTATATTCTTCTATCACACATTCATGTGCTTTACTTTTCTTATCATAATTAATGCCCACTAAAAGTATATTTCCAGTGTATTGCAACAATGATTCAGGATACTTTTTGTCCTTTATCTGTTGCAATGCTGTATGTGCACTTTTATTCCATTTTAATTCGACTACGAGTGCAGGATAATCTACTCTGTATTCCTCTTTCGGTATAAATACAAAATCTGAAAACCCTCTCCCTGTCGGCAATTCCCGAATTGGTTTAAAATAATATTTCATGGCGCTTAAATACGCAATTGTCAAAACA
>OGPT01002143.1_pt1 | contig 16491 bp, 16 predicted proteins | sample 1552951 | NCBI WGS metagenome assembly OGPT01 (sample SAMEA2580224, study PRJEB22360) | human gut metagenome | biome: human gut; feature: human-associated habitat; material: faeces | place: Denmark | collected 2008/2010
GATAAGGAGAAGCCGGCTGTGGTTGTCCAAAGCTGGGCGGATAAACTGGCGGCGGCGGAACTTGTGCAGTCGGCTGTGGCTGTTCCGGAGCAGGGGATGCGGTTGCATAGGAGGAAACCTGTGTATAGGGCGGCGGTGCAGGGGACTGCTGTTGTGGAACAGGCTGTTGTTGCGGAATCGGAGAAAACGGATGTTCTTCCATCAGAAAACAGACTCCTTTCAAGTCAAAATAACAGAACAGGCAGACGATGTAAAAAAAGTTCCATCGTCTGCCTGTTTTATCGTGCATCTTTTGGCTGCTTTTCGGGATTCTCTGTCGGCGATTCTGCCGGAGCATCCTTTTTCGGCAGACGAATCAGAAATTCGGTATATTCGCCCTCTTCGCTGCTCACAGAAATTTGTGCCTTGTGCAGACGCACAATGTGTTTGGTGATGTCCAGTCCGATGCCCAGCCCCGTTTTGTCGTGGCTTCTGGAGTCATCCGACTTATAAAAGCGTTCAAAAATTTTCGGTAATTCTTCTTTGGAAATGCCCGCACCGGTATTCCGGATGGCAATGCTGGTGTTGTTTGGTTCATCTTTAAAGGTGAACGTAATCGTTCCGCCCGTATTGACGAACTTCGTTGCATTTTCAAATAGGTTATAAATGACCTGTCCGATGAGGTCGGGGTCGCCCCAAACCTGTACGGGTTCAGAATCCAGTCCTTCCAGCGTAATATTTCGCTTTTCCAGACGGCTTTCAAACATCAAAATGGTACGGAAAGCCAAATCCTGAATGGGGAAGAGCTGATAATGAATCTCAATCGTTCCATTGTCGAACTTTGTCAGGTTCAGCATGGAAGAAATCAAAATCTTCAGCCGCTGCATTTCCTGCGAAACAATCGAAAGATACTGCATCCGCTTATTTTTGGGAACAGTGCCGTCCAGCATGCCATCCACATATCCACTGATAATCGTCATTGGGGTTCGCAGTTCGTGGGAAACATTGGAAACGAATTGTTTCCGCTGATTTTCCGCATTTTCTGCGGCATAGGCAAGTTCATTGATGCTGTACGCCATATCCTCATAGGATGGTTCTTCAAAGCTGCCCGGATTCAGGTGTTCCGTGTAGTTGCCCCTTGCACATTGCTGAGCCACCTGCATCATCTGTGCCAGTGGTTTTTGATTGCGGTTCAGGAAGAACACAGTCACTGCAATGAGGGCGGCCGTTAAAACAGCGAAGCACAGCATCCCATAAATCCAAGTAAGAGATGTGAACGAATCTAATACCGAAGTGCGTGTATTACTGAACAGATAGTAAGTCGTTTCTGTTCCGTTCGGTTCTGTAAACGTCACCGGAGAACCATTGCTGATCATAGGACGGGGTTCTTTTGGATTCAGCATGGCAAGCGTATCCGAGAAATATTCCCCATTGATCTGAACATCGTTCAGAACATCCAGATTCAGTGTAATTTCCGACCGATTGCAGTTGACTTGTCCCGAGCAGATCAGACACGTTCCAGTTTCATCGAATAGAAAATAGAAAGTATGGGAAGTGTCTGTTGTCCAGTCGAACAAATCCTGTACATAGCCGTCCGGAATCCATTCTGCACTAGTTTCTGTCGCTGATTTTTCCCGGTCGTAGTGATGCACCAGATTGGTTGCCATCACCCGGTCATTTTTATCAATGGCAGTAAAAACAGAACTCTTATACCAGACAATGCTGAGAATCGCAGTGATGACTGTCACCAATAGCATTGCCAGAATTTCTGTACAGATTAAACGCAGAGAAAGCGGATGAAAGCGGCGAGATTTTTTCGCACGGTCTTTCATTATTCTTCTTCTTCAGATTCAAACTTGTAGCCAACGCCCCAGACGGTCTTGAGTGCCCACTTGTCAGAAACGCCTTCGAGCTTTTCCCGAAGCCGCTTGATGTGTACGTCAATGGTACGGGAGTCGCCGTAGTATTCAAAGCCCCATACTTCATCCAGCAGCTGGTCACGGGTGTAAACACGGTTCGGGTTGGATGCAAGATAGAACAGCAGTTCGAGTTCTTTCGGCGGCGTGTCAACAACCTTGCCATTTACCCGCAGTTCGTAACGAGTCATGTTGACAGAAAGCTTGTCATAACGCACTTCCCGTACTTCGGTTTCAGCCGGAGCAGCACTGACTCTTCTTGCAATTGCCTTGATTCGAGCAACGACTTCCTTGGTGTCAAACGGCTTTACGATGTAGTCATCTGCACCGAGTTCCAGACCGAGTACCTTATCAAAGGTATCGCCCTTTGCAGTGATCATGATAATCGGCACACTGGACTTTTTCCGGATTTCCCGGCAAACCTGCCAGCCGTCCATGCTCGGCAGCATTACGTCCAGCAGAACGATGTCCGGCTTGAGGGCATTGAACTTCACCAATGCTTCTTCGCCGTCATAGGAGAGAATGACGCTGTATCCTTCGTTTTCCAGATACATCATTAAGACGTCGCAAATATTTGGGTCATCATCTACGACCAGTACTTTTTCTAATGCCATAATTCATACAACCTCACAGTTCTTTTTGATTTTTGTGGCAAATTTTAAATTGCCTGTTAACAGTATGATAACACAGGATGGAAATTATTTGGTGAAATTTATGTGGTTTTTTTATGTATGAAATGTAAATTATGAAATTTGTAAAAATCTAAAATGTATTTGTTGGCAAATCAGCGAAATTCAAATAGAACTGGAAAAATCGTCACAATTGCTGTAAATACCCAATAAATTTTCAACGATTATCCCTGTAAAATTGTGCAACCATACAATTTTACAAAAAAGGCAGCGTTTGGGCTTGATTTTTCCAGAAAAGTTGCTATAATAAGATTAGCACTCAGGAAAAAAGAGTGCTAACACAAACAGCATACAAGTGATAAATGATAAAAGTTTCTAGGAGGAAGAGCGTTATGTTGAAACCGTTGGCAGATAGAGTCATCGTAAAGTTTGAAGAGGAAAAGGAAGAAAAGACCGTAGGCGGTCTGATTCTGACAACAAAGGCTGCCTCCAGCAGCTATGCAACTGCAACTGTTGTTGCGTGTGGTGCAGGAAAGGTTGCTTCTACTGGTACATTGATTCCGATGACTGTTAAAGTAGGCGACAAGGTTCTGCTGAGCAAGTCCGCTGGTCAGAAAATCAAGGACAATGATGAAGAACTGACCGTTGTTTATGAAAGCGAAATCATCGCAGTGGTAGAATAAGGGTAACAATCCGTTGATTTGAGAAAAGGAGTGCAAGAATCATGGCAAAAGAAATTAAATACAATGCAGATGCAAGAAATGCAATCGTAGCTGGTATTGATAAGCTGGCAGACACCGTAAAGATCACACTGGGACCGAAGGGTAGAAATGTCGTTCTGGATAAGGAATTCGGTGCTCCGCTGGTCACAAACGATGGCGTGACCATCGCAAAGGACATCGAACTGGAAGACGCATTTGAAAACATGGGTGCACAGCTCGTAAGAGAAGTTGCAACCAAGACCAATGACGCAGCTGGTGACGGTACAACGACCGCAACCGTTCTGGCACAGGCAATCATTCACGAAGGTCTGAAGAACATCGCAGCTGGTGCAAATCCGATGGTACTCCGCAAGGGTATCGCAAAGGCTGTCGATGCAGCAGTTGACACCATCAAGGCAAATTCCAAGAAGGTTTCCGGTTCAGAAGACATCGCAAGAGTTGCAACCATTTCTTCCGCAGATGAAAAGGTTGGTAAGCTGATTGCAGAAGCAATGGAAAAGGTTACAACAGACGGTGTTATCACCATCGAAGAAGGCAAGACCGCAGAAACTTACAGCGAAGTTGTAGAAGGTATGCAGTTCGACCGTGGTTATCTGTCCCCGTACATGATTACAGACCGGGAAAAGATGAAGGTCGTATATGATGATGCACTGGTATTCCTGACCGACAGAACCATCAGCAACATTCAGGAAATCCTGCCGCTGCTGGAACAGATTGTACAGCAGGGTAAGAAGCTGTTAATCATTGCAGAAGACATCGAAGGCGAAGCACTGACTACCATCATCCTGAACAACCTGCGTGGCACATTCAAGTGTGCAGCAGTCAAGGCTCCGGGCTTTGGCGACAGAAGAAAGGAAATGCTCCAGGATATCGCAATCCTGACCGGTGCACAGGTGATCTCCAAGGATTTGGATATGGAACTGAAGGATGCAACACTGGAAATGCTCGGTCATGTTAGCCAGGCAGTTATCGACAAGGAAAACACCATTCTGGTTGGCGGTGCTGGCAAGAAGGAAGACATCGAAGACCGGATTCAGGAAATCAAGAATCAGATTGCTGTTTCGACCTCTGATTTCGACAAGGAAAAGATGCACGAACGGATTGGTAAGCTGTCCGGCGGTGTTGCAGTTATCCATGTTGGTGCAGCAACCGAAGTAGAAATGAAGGAAAAGAAGCTGCGGATTGAAGACGCTCTGTCTGCAACCAAGGCAGCTGTAGAAGAAGGCATCGTAGCTGGCGGCGGTACTGCATTGATTAATGCAATTCCGGCAATTGAAAAGCTTGTTCCGACTCTGAAGGGTGACGAAAAGACTGGTGCAGAAATCATTCTGCGTGCACTGGAAGCACCGCTCCGTCAGATTGCAGCAAATGCTGGTCTGGAAGGCAGCGTTATCATCGACAAGATTCGGAGAAGCCGCAAGGTTGGTTATGGCTTTGATGCTTACACCGAAACTTACTGTGATATGCTGGGCAGCGGTATTGTAGACCCGACAAAGGTTACCAGAAGTGCCCTGCAGAACGCAGCATCGATTGCATCTATGGTACTGACTACAGAAAGTGCAGTTGCAAATATCAAGAAGGATGAGCCAGCAGCTCCGGCAATGCCGGCAGGCGGCATGGGCGGCATGTATTAATTTCAACAGGCTGAACCTTTCCCATAATCATACAGAAAAGCGGCAGTGCCTTGAGCACCGCCGCTTTTTGCTGTTTGACAAAATTACAGGATGTGGTGATTTTTAGAGCAGGCGGAAAAGTGGCTCATAATGGGAATTTCCGGCGTTGCCCTATACGGAATCTGCTGTTCTTCTAAGAATCGTTGTGCAGTTTTTGCCGTAGAGATTGTTTGTGCGATAAAAAACGGTTCTTTTTTTAAAATGCATCGGTAGAGAAATGAAGGCAAACATTGAAATTCTTTTGCAACAGTCAGAATCAAGTCCCGTTTGATTTTATTGGTAATCGTGAAAGCGTAATCTGCAAATAGATAAGATTCACAGTTTCGTGTTCCGGCAAAAGGAACTGCAAAAGGAAACGACTTACAGCCGTTGCTACAAAGAAGTCCTTTTGTGTGAACATCTCCATAAAGGATGCCGATTTTGCAAATGGGACAAATTTCTTCTAATACTACGAAACCGGTTTTGAAATCGCAGTTTGTGCAGCAATCTGGATTCATTCGGATTGCTCCGTTGAATGGATTTCTGTTTCCGAATCCGGTTCTTCCGCAATAGGTGCTATAGATTCTTCCGAATCCACCTCTTTCACCACAACGATTTCCGAAATCCCGTAATGCTGCAAAACCGCTGCACTCTGGGCATCAATCCGTTCCCCGCTGCATACAATCGGAACAGCTGGCGGGCAGGGTACTTTGACCGCTGCACAGATTCGCCCGATGCTTTCCGCAACGGGAATAACCTCCTGTGCACCAAGTGCAGCTTCCCGCATGTTACAAACAACTTCCGGTTGTGGCAGTAAAATTTCCGCCGTTTGTGTTTTCGGATACGATTCAGCAACAATCATATGCAACGTAACTTCCAGAACATCCAGTTCTTCCGGCACATTATAAGGCGATAATAATAGTACAACCGTTTCCCGGTCTGCATATTCTGGCACGCAGTCCGCCCGTTCCAAGCGAGCAGCCAAGTCCAAACCGTCCAGTTTTGAGGCAGCTGCATCAATGGTCAGGTGCAGCGGGTCGCCGTCCAGAAAGACATATTTTTCCGAGAGTCGCTTTTTCAGGGCAGCTGCTCGCTTGCAGATGCGTTCCAAGTCGCTGCGGATTTTTCCGGCTAGATAGGCATTGCAAACATCCAGCGAGAGCAGCATTAAATAGGAAGGACTGGTAGAAACGAACATGGACATCGCATCTTTGATGCGTGGAACGTCCTCTTCATGGGCAGCGTGTAAATAGGCACAGCCTGTCAGGCAAGGTAATGTCTTGTGGGCAGAGTCACAGCAGAAATCTGCACCATTTTGAATGGGGTGCTTGCCATCTTTGAGAAAGGCAAGATGTGCTCCGTGGGCGTTATCAACTAAGAAACGAGCATTGTATTGCTTGCAGACGGCAGCAATGCCGGCAATGTCAGCAGTTTTTCCGAGGTAGTCCGGTGACGTCACATAGACGCAAGCAGGCTCTTCGGTTTCCGCCAGCACAGCAGCAAACTGTTCTGGGGTATACTGTCCGGAGAGTAGTCCGTTATTGGTTTCCGGATATACCCACTTGACGGTTAAGCCCAGCAGGATGCAGGCGTTTAAAAAGCTGCGGTGAACATTTCGGGCAGCAATGATGGTGCGGTTTTCCTGTTTCATAAGGGTCAGCATGGTTTGAATGCATCCCGTAGAACCGGCACAGGAATAGACCGTTCCAGCAGAGAAAAACAGAGCAGTTGCAATCTGTTCGCTTTCTGCAATAATGCCATCTGCTTCTAACAGGCTGTCAGCACCGGAGATTTCTGTAATATCCAGGGCATACAGCGGATTCCAAGCAGGAATGGCAGAATGCCCCTTGTGGCCGGGCATATGGAAACGAATGGGCTGACGGTCTGCATATGCTTGCAGGGCATCATAAATCGGGGTCTTCATGGTTGGAAAGCTCCTTTCGGATGGAATTTGGATAGGCGTAATGAGAGAGCCGCCGACAGGCACGATTTTTCGTGCGGCAGGCTGTGGACTCGGTAATGCCGAGCTGGGCAGCAATCTCTCGGAGTGTCTGCTTCTCATAATAGTATAGCACAAGAATTTGTTTTTGTCTTGCAGTTAAGCAATTTTCCATCAAAAAATCCAACCATTGGTTCGCTTTCTGTTCCTGTGAATGGGAATCTGTAATTAACTCAATCGGGAGATGCAAGCGTTTATGGTTCATGCACATTCCCCCTTACATAGGGCTGCATGTCCTGCATATCCCGGAGTAATTCCAAGCGTTCTGTTTGGAGCAGGTGTTTGCGGTGATTCAGGCAATCCGCTTCCGTTTGGGAGCAGGTCTGTTGAATTTGCTGTGATAATTCGGAAATGCGAATGGTCAGCTGGTTGCAGCTGTTGCGATAGGCTTCTAACATGGCGTTCATAAGAGGGGAATCTCCTTTCATATTTTTCAAAATGAGTAACGTGTGAATCTTATTATAATTCGTTTTGGAAAGATTGTCAAGCCTTTTTTGAAAAAAATTACTCATTTTGAGAAAATTTTCAGATTCCCACGGACAGACTGCTTTAAACGCCCGCTTCAGATGGACAACATAAAATTGTGGAAAGCATGGATGGTTTTGGAATCGTCTGTGGAAAAGTGGATGCAGCCGCTCTATAAAAAGACGTGGAAAAGGATTATAAAATCTAACGAAAATATACAAAAAATCAGCAGGAGAAGAAAGGCTTTTTTCACTTTTCACGAAAATCTAAAAAAAGCGGAAAAATGATAAAAGGAAGACTTGCAGTTTTCTGCAACTTGTGCTATAGTAAAGGATAGCACAAAAGCGAAAAAACGAAAAACTGTCCGTAAAATCGGCAGTTTATCCATCATTGAAAGGGGAATTGTTCCGTTATGGAGTCGCTACATAAGATTATTTCTGCATTGCGGGCAAAGATTTGTGCCTGTAATGAACGGCGGAATGAGAACACACTGCGGTTCACGATGACCAATCGCATGTTGCTGTTGTTGTTTCCGATTTTCATTGTCTGCATGGCTGAGCTGAACCAAGATAAATATCTCAGCAAGCTGGTCATTTTCATTGCAGACCATCCGACTATCATGTTATTCAACATTTTGATTGCCGGATTGATTTTCTTGGGGGCATTGTTGCTGTTCCGGAAAGGATGGCTCGCCATGCTCTTGCAAAGCGTGTTGTATATGTCACTGAGTATCACAGAGCTATTCAAATACAACACGAACGGCAACCATTTGATTATGACAGATATGAAGCTGTTCCGCAGCGTCAAGAGTTTAACGTCTTTTGCGTACATTAAAATTACGCCCCGTTTGATTATTTTTGTTGGCATTGTATTGGCATATATCGCAGTGGCATTCTGGTTTCATCCGAAGTTTTCGCTGCACACCAAGCGGCTGCGGCGAATGATTACAGGATTGTCCTGTTTGCTGGCTTGTGCATTGGTCGTGTTAGTACCGACCCTGTCCACACCGGTTTACGCTTTTTTCGGTGTGGATGTTTCCAAGGCAGATAATACCTTTATTCTGAATGAAAAATTTGAAAACAACGGCTTTTTGGCATTCTTTATGCAGACGGGTTCAGAAAACATCGCCAACCAGCTGGAAGAACCAGTTGCCTATGAAGAAGACAAAGATTCTACCGTTGCCCAGTATCTGGACGAAGTGACCGACCAAGCCAATTTCAAAGACGGTGTAAAACCGAATGTCATTGAAATCATGTCGGAATCCTATGCAGATTTTCGGGTGTTTGATGAACTGGACATTCCGGATGATGTATATGCTGGTCTGGATGAAGTTGCAGCCAAGGGTGTTTCTGGCACTGCGATTGCACCGACTTATGCAAGCTATACGGTTCGGACAGAATTTGAACTGCTGTTTGGTCTGCCAGTAAAGTCACTGAATGACCCGAATATGCCGCAGAGAATGCTGCTCGAACGGCAGCAGCCGACCATTCCATCCTACTATAAGGCACAGGGATATTCTACCGCTTATGTGCATCCGTTCCAGGGCAGTTTCTACAACCGCCGTTCAATTTATAGCCGGTTCTCATTCGATACCATGATCTTTGAAGATGATTTCACTGTACCGGTTGACCTGTATGGAACGTATATTGATGACAATACCGTTTATAATCAGATTGAACAGCTGATTACGGATACGGATGAACCGTTGTATCTGCATGCAACCACAATGCAGAACCACCAGCCATACAATCAGGGAACAGGTGCAACAGAATTTGACAACTATTTGCAGTGGGTAAAGCATTCTTCGGATGGTCTGGCAGATTTCATTGACCGTCTGAGCAAGATTGACGAACCGACCATTGTGCTGTTTATCGGTGACCATTTCCCATCCTTGCGGGGCGAAGATGGCATTTATGCACAGCTGGGTATCACCAGTGAGAATTGCAGTACACTCTATGAACAGAAGTATGTCATGTGGAACAACTTCGGTTTGGACATGACAAAGGTACAGCCGAAGGAAGAAGTTTCCGTTTTCTATCTGCCATATGTGATGATGCAGGAAGTTGGTATGCCGAAGGATTCCTTTACACAGAGCATGATGGATGAAATGCCGGTAACACCGGTTTACTCCACCAACTATGCACCGGGACAGGAACGGAACGAAAAGCTGGATACGCTGACCTATGACCGGATTCTGGGTGATATGCTGTCACCAGATGCGGTGGAGGAAGAAGAACCGGACAGCTCCACAAATACAGACACGGAATAAAGAAAACAACTTGTGTTTTCTGGAAAAATAAGAACAGGAGGCATTTTTTATGCAGCCCATTACAATTGGAACAAAGGCATCTGCCAGCGTGCAGGTAACAGAGGCACAGCTTGCTGTGACCGTTGGCAGCGGTTCATTGCGGGTATTCGCAACGCCAATGTTGGCAGCACTGATGGAAAAAACAGCGTGTGCCGCTGTTGCAGAATTTCTGGAGGATGGCGAAACCACCGTTGGAACAGCGTTGGATTTGGCACATACCGCAGCCACACCGGAGGGCATGACCGTCACTGCAACCGCAGAAATTACAGCGGTATCTGGTCGGGAAATCACATTTGCCATTACTGCATCCGATGAAGCTGGCGAAGTGGGACATTGTACGCATAAGCGGTTCTTGGTAAAGAGCGAATCCTTTATGAAGAAAGCTGCTGCAAAGAAAGAATCTCTGTAAAAGCTGAATGTATTCAAAATGAGTTGAAAAAGACCTGCTCTGTATTTTGTGGAGCAGGTCTTTTTTGTAATAAGAAAACCCCCGGCTAGGTCGGGGGTTCAAAAGAGCTTATAGCATAGCAATGGGTCTTGAAAAAAGACCTCCTTTTGATTATAATAAGATTGCGGCTACCAACTGCAAAAATAATCAAAAGGAGGTCATCACAAAGTGAATGACATACATAGTTTATCACATTCGAAGTGAAATTGCAAGTACCACATTGTATTTGCCCCAAAATATCGTAGAAAGGTGTTCTACGAAACAAAGCCAAATCTTAAGACAATTGTGTAATTGGAACACTAGCTTTCCATCATTCTCATGGATACAAGCATCCGGGCTATTGTACGATGTATCTTTATCAGGACTGGTATTGTAATACCTGCAAACAGTCGGGAACAACCTGCACAACGACATTGGTATGGTGTACCAGTCCAGACATCATAGACGATGTGGAACAGCCAGCAGAAACGGTGTAAAAGTCTAACAATACTGTATTTATAATCAAGCACACCCCTATAAGAAGATGAAGAAAAAGGATTCTGAAAAACAGCTCGGACAGAGGTTCTGTCTGGGTTTGTTTTGAGCAAAAAAATCAGCAGTTTTATCATTTTTGAACAATTGGAATGGTACAATGCACTTGTAAGAAAACAAAAAAGCCGGTTGTTTTTTTAAGAAAGAGGTGTGTTATATGGGCGGCTTGTTCGGATTGATTTTACTGTGTGTACTTGTTGGCGGTGGAATCAAACTCGGAACAGACATCATTCTCAACTTGTTCCTGAAGTAAGTAGCATCTGCTGACAGAAGAACCGAATCGGGTGCAGCGAATCCAATCGCTGTACCTGATTTTTTTTGTAATTTTCCGATTTTTTTTGTAAATGGAATTGCAAACGGTGCAGATTTGTGCTATAATAGGGTTAAATAGCAGAAAACAGCAGTTTTTCCTCCTGTTTTCTGTTACCATCATGAAAAAAGAGGGATTGTATCATGGAAATCAAGAAAAAGTTAGCGGCAACCTTAAAGGAAAAGCCGCAGGATGAAAGCAAGCTGGGCTTTGGTCATATCTTTACCGACCATATGCTGATTATGCCGTATGACGAAGGTCAGGGCTGGCACAATCCGGAAATTGTTCCGTATGATAACATCAGCCTGAGTCCGGCAGCAATGTGCTTCCATTATGGTCAGACTGTATTTGAAGGCTTGAAGGCTTATCGGACTGCCGATGATAAAATTCAGCTGTTCCGTCCGGAAGAAAACTTTAAGCGTCTGAACCGTTCCAATGAACGTCTGGTCATTCCGGAATTGCCGGTAGAACTGGGCATGCAGTGCCTGATGGAACTGCTGGAAGTGGAAAAGGATTGGGTACCGCATCTGGAAGGAACTTCTCTGTATATTCGTCCGTTTATCATTGCAGTTGACCCGTTCTTGGGCGTTCGTCCGGGTGCACAGTATCTGTTTATGATTATTCTTTCTCCGTCTGGTGCATACTATGCATCGGGTCTGAATCCGGTCAACATCTATGTAGAAGACAAGTACGTTCGTACCGTTCGTGGATGTATGGGTTATGCAAAGACTGGCGGTAACTATGCTGCTTCTCTGCACAGCCAGGATGATGCCCACAAGCAGAACTATTCTCAGGTTCTGTGGCTGGATGGCGTAGAACAGAAGTACATCGAAGAAGTTGGTGCAATGAACATCTTCTTTGTAATTGATGGTGAAATCGTTACACCGTCTTTGGAAACAGGTTCGATTCTGTCCGGTATCACCAGAAAGTCCACCATTGAACTGTGCAAGAGCTGGGGTCTGCCAGTATCCGAACGCCGGATCACCATTCAGGAAATTGCAGATGCATACGATGCAGGCAAGCTGGATGAAGTGTTTGGTACAGGTACTGCAGCCGTTATTTCTCCGGTTGGTCATCTGAAGTGGGATGATAAGGTGATGGAAATCAACAACAACAAGATTGGTAAGATTTCTCAGAGAATTTACGACACCCTGACTGGTATTCAGTGGGGCAAGTTACCAGATCCGTTTAACTGGGTTGTACCGCTCGAAAAGTAAGCGAGATTTTTCAGGATTGCAAGTTGAAAAAAGGGGCTTTCTAGATAGAAAGTCCCTTTTTGTTATTTAGGAAAAAAGATTTTTTCAAAGGAGGAAATTCTTGTGAAAAGATTGGAAGTATTGCCGCTGTGTTCTGAAAATTTGTCACAATTTAAAACAGATATGCAAGAAGCATTTCAAGCAGGGGCAGAATGTGTTTTTGGAAAACAAGAAGAAATTTTGCCAGAACAGGATATTAATGAATCTTTGCAGGCAGAAGGAGCAATTGCTTATCAGGCAGTTTTGCAAGGGAAATTGGTCGGTGGTGCAATTGTTGTAGTAGATGAGAATAGTCGAAAAAATCATTTAGATTTTTTATATGTAAAAAATGGAATGCAAGGGCAGGGAATTGGACAAAAAATCTGGGAAGAATTGGAAAAACAATATCCGGATACTCTTCTCTGGGAAACATGCACACCGTATTTTGACCAGCGAAACATTCATTTTTATATCAATTGTTGTGGATTCCATGCTGTAGAATTTTATCATACATTTCATCCAGATCCCAATCTTCCGCAGAGTTTGAAAATGAATGATCAGGAATCATTATTTCGTTTTGAAAAAAGAAAAAGCAAATCTGAAAAATGACAGGTAATTTTGAAAGATTCCACAATGGAGTGTGGAAAGGGAGAAAGGAAGTGGATGCGATGTTGAAAAAGATTTTATCCCGAACAACCTGTGCAGCATGTCAGCTGTGCTGCCAGTTTGATGCAAGCGACATCTGGGAATTGCCTGTGTTGCCAGCGGAAACGGTAGCAGCGATTCAGAAATACCGCCCAGAAACAGCGTTTGTTCCTGTTGGGGCAGAACAAACCTTTGCCGCTCCGCCGCTCAAAGGCGAGGAATTATATGCCTGTCCAGTGTTGACGGAGCACGGCTGTGGCTTATCGGAGCAGGACAAACCGTTTGATTGTAAAGTCTGGCCGTTTCGGCTCATGCGAACAGAGAGCGGAGCGGTTTGTATTTCCATTTCAGACTTGTGTACGGGTGTGCAGCTGCATGAAGTAGAGCAGTTGCAAGCATTCCTGCGGGAGGGGCTGGCAGAAACCATGTTCACCTACGCAAAAGCCCATCCAGACCATATTCACGCATGGCACGATGGCTATCGGATCATTTTAACAGAGCCTGAATAAACAAAAAGAACCGCTGATGCAGGTTGTTTTCCCTTGCATCAGCGGTTCTTTTTGTATTTCTATGAGTGTTGCAGTTCAGAAGTTATCGAATCTTTGCACCGCAAGGCAAGCTCTGGTCTGGGAAGACTACACTTGCACTGCCATCCGGAGCATCTGCCGCACAAATCATACCATTGCTCTCTACGCCGCAGAGTTTTGCCGGCTTGAGGTTTGCAACCAGAATGATTTTCTTTCCAATGAGGTCTTCCGGCTTGTACCACTGTGCAATACCAGAAACAACCTGTCTGCCGCCCATGCCGTCATCCAGCTGCAATTTCAACAGCTTTTTCGACTTTTTCACCTTTTCGCATTCCACGACCTTTGCAATCCGCAAATCAACCTTTGCGAAATCGTCAATGGTGATTTCCGGAGCGAGTTCTGCAACTGGAGCAGCTTCTTCTTCTGCTGGCTGCTGCGGTTCGTTGTTCTTGATGATGGCATTCAGTTCTTCGATTTCCTTTTCTACGTCGATTCTCGGGAAGAGAATTTCGCCCTTGTGTACCGTGACATTCTTCGGGAGAACACCAAACGATGCAGCGTTTTCATAGGTGTGGTCTGCTTCGCCTGCACCAATCTGTTCCCAAACCTTCGGCATTGTGGTCGGCATAAAGGCAGAGAGCAATGTCGAGATAATCCGAATGGTGTCGAGCAGGTTGTACAGAACGGTTGCCAGACGAGCCTTCTTGCTTTCGTCCTTTGCCAGAACCCAAGGTGCGGTTTCGTCGATGTACTTATTTGCACGGGAAACAACCTTGAAGATTTCAGCCAGAGCATGGTTCAGCTGTGTCTGATCCATAAAGCCGTCTACCTTTTCCCGCAGAGCGGTTGCGGTTGCAATCAAATCATCATCAAATTCGCCAGCTTCCCGGTCTTCCGGCAGTGTGCCGTTGAAGTACTTGTCCACCATGGCAACGGTACGGGAAACCAAGTTGCCCAGACCATTTGCAAGGTCGGAATTGATTCTGGTAATCAGAACTTCATTGGAGAAGGAGCTGTCAGAACCCAGAGCCATTTCCCGGAGGATGTGATACCGGATGGCATCTGCACCATAGCGTTCGCCCAGTACAAACGGGTCTACCACATTGCCCAGTGATTTACTCATCTTCTGACCATTGAACGTAATCCAGCCATGTACTGCCAGATGCTTCGGCAACGGCAAATCCAAAGCCATTAAGATCGCAGGCCAAATGATTGCATGGAATCGCATAATATCCTTTGCAACTATGTGCACATCTGCCGGCCAGTAGCGGTCATAGTCATGATAAGCATCGTTATAGAAGCCCAGTGCAGAGATATAGTTTGACAAAGCGTCAACCCAAACATAGACAATGTGCTTCGGGTCGAAGGTAACCGGAATACCCCAGGTGAAAGAGGTTCTGGAAACGCAGAGGTCTTCCAGACCCGGCTTGATGAAGTTGTTGACGAGTTCGGTTGCTCTGGTTTTCGGCTGTAAATAGTCGGTTTCGGTCAACAGGTGGGTGATGCGGTCAGCGAACGGGGACATCTTGAAGAAATATGCCTCTTCTTCTGCCTCAATGACTGGTCTGCCGCATTCCGGACACTTGCCGTCTACTAGCTGGGATTCTGTCCAGAAGCTTTCGCATGGTGTACAGTATTTTCCCTGATACTTGCCCTTGTAGATATAGCCCTTATCGTACAGTTCCTTGAAGATTTTCTGTACGGTTTCAACGTGATAATCATCCGTTGTCCGGATATAGCGGTCATAACTGATGTTCATATACGACCAAAGGCTCTTGAATGTTTTTACGATTTCGTCTACATATTCCTTTGGGGTAACGCCTTTTTCAGCGGCTTTCTGTTCGATTTTCAAACCGTGTTCATCGGTACCGGTGAGGAACATGACATCATAGCCCTGCATCCGGCGGTAACGAGCGATGGAGTCGCAAGCAACCGTTGTATAGCAATGTCCGATATGCGGATTGCCGGACGGGTAATAAATCGGGGTTGTGATGTAATATGGTTTTGCTGCCAATGGAAATCCCTCCTAATTTGCTGATTGCAGCCGGAATAGGGCTGCGATTCTCTTTATTATAGCATATTTTCGGTAGAATTACAAGAGAAAAATTGCGAACAAGAAATGCAGATGCTTCCAGGCGTAAAAAAACCGCTGTCACGAGAATCACCGTGCAGCGGTTTTCACACTTTGGGGAAGTGCTGGAAGTTCATTCCAGCTTCTAGTATAGCAGAATATGCTTAAAGAATTCTGAAAAAATCGAAAACTTTCTTATTTTTGTACAGAAACAGCAGTCCGCAACGCCAGTTCCATCATATCGGTGAAAGCGGTCTGCCGTTCTTCGGCGGACGTGGATTCATTCCGCAGCGGACAGTCTGAAATGGTCGTGATACAGAGGGCTTTCTTGCCAGCTTCTGCCGCATTGCAATAGAGGGCAGCCGATTCCATCTCTACCGCTAAAACACCCATCTTTGCCCATTTCGGCAGGGGGTCATTTTCCGTATAGAAGTGGTCGCTGGAGCACAGATTTCCGACATGGAACGGCTTTTTCAGTGCTCTTGCCGCAGAAACTGCCGCTTCCAGCAGGGAGAAGTCTGCAATCGGTGCAAATGTGCCCGGCAGGTTGTATTGTGCTGCATAGTTGGAATCTGTGCAGACCCCCATTCCCAGCACCAAATCCCGCAGCTTGACAGAATCTGCAACGCCGCCAGCCGTGCCAATGCGGATGATGGCATCTACATCATAGAAGTGGAACAGTTCATAGGAATAAATGCCCATAGACGGCATGCCCATACCGCTGCCCTGTACGGAAATCGGAACACCCTGATAAGTGCCTGTATAGCCTAGCATATTCCGAACGGTGTTGTAGCAGACGGGATGTTCTAAATAGGTTTCTGCAATGAATTTTGCCCGTAACGGGTCACCAGGCATGAGAACGACTTTTGCAATTTCACCAGGATTTGCTTGATTGTGCGGTGTTGCCATAAAAACACGACCTTTCTATAGAATAATAATTGGATTGATGGATGATAAAATATTTTTCTCGCCGTAGGCGAACTGCGGTCGAGCTGGCTCAGCTCGGCGGAGGAAGGGTGTTAGGGGGGACAAGCTGTCCTCCCCTTTGGTTTCT
>OGPT01002153.1_pt1 | contig 16458 bp, 13 predicted proteins | sample 1552951 | NCBI WGS metagenome assembly OGPT01 (sample SAMEA2580224, study PRJEB22360) | human gut metagenome | biome: human gut; feature: human-associated habitat; material: faeces | place: Denmark | collected 2008/2010
TATTGCACTCTGTTGTTAAAGAATAATTTCTCTCCTAAGGCAGTATCCAAGTTGATGGGACATGCAAGAGAGTTGATAACCATGGATGTGTATGGAGATAATGGAAATATTATAGCTGAGGAGATCCCGCCGGAATTGCTTTCTTATATGGAAGAAGTATTACCGGAAAAGAAGGAGCTGGATACGGAAATTGTTCTGGATACAATGATAAATGTAAATGAATTTTTGAAGAACTAATGTTCGTATCATATATACAATTTTAAATTTCCATGATATAATATCTCTTACATTTGAGTGTTAATTCGTCCACGTCAGTTTTACTACTTTTTATAAGTCTATAAAATGTCAGGTGGTGAACAGAATTCGTCGAGAGGCATATTTGGGCAAAATCAGAGAATGTGCTTCGACGAATTTCTGACTGATAGACGAACTTTTTTGATATAAAAACCAGGAGGTGCTTTTTTGCAGAATTCACAACAAATATTCAAATTACACTCCGAATACCAGCCTACAGGCGACCAGCCCCAGGCAATCGAAAAACTGGTCAAAGGCTTTCAAGAAGGCAATCAATGCGAGACTTTGCTGGGCGTTACAGGTTCCGGCAAGACCTTTACCATGGCAAATGTTATTGCACAGTTAAATAAGCCAACCTTGATCATAGCGCACAATAAAACACTTGCAGCACAGCTGTACGGTGAGTTTAAGGAATTCTTCCCTGAGAATGCAGTAGAATATTTTGTCTCCTACTACGACTACTACCAGCCGGAGGCTTACGTGCCGTCTTCGGATACGTATATTGCGAAGGACTCTGCGCGGAACGATGAGATTGATAAGCTGCGGCTTTCCGCGACTTCTGCACTGAGTGAGCGGAACGATGTCATTGTGGTTTCCAGTGTTTCGTGTATCTATGGAATCGGAAGCCCGAAGGACTACATGGAGATGATTATTTCGCTCCGCCCGGGAATGGAAAAGGACCGGGACGATGTGATCCGGCAGTTGATTGATATTCAGTATGACCGGAATGATATGGATTTCCACCGCGGTACGTTCCGCGTGCGCGGTGATGTATTGGAGATTTTTCCGGCGGAGGAGACGGACAAGGCGGTGCGCGTCGAGTTCTTCGGGGATGAGATTGACCGTCTGGTGCAGATCGATACGCTGACGGGTGAAATCTTATGTGAACTGAACCACATCGCAATCTTTCCTGCCTCCCACTACGTTGTGCCGATGGACACGATCCTGAAAGCAACAGGCGAGATTGAAAAGGATATGGAAGAGCAGGTGAAGTTCTTCAAGCACGAGGGAAAACTGATCGAGGCCCAGCGCATCGAGGAGCGGACCAATTTCGATATTGAGATGCTCAAAGAAACCGGCATCTGTTCCGGCATCGAAAACTATTCGCGTCATCTGGCAGGACGTAAGGCCGGTGAGCCGCCGTTTACGCTGGTAAATTATTTTCCCAAGGATTTTCTGCTGGTTGTGGACGAGTCGCACGTGACGCTGCCGCAGATTCGCGCTATGTATGCCGGAGACCGCTCGCGTAAGGAGATGCTGGTGGAGCATGGCTTCCGTCTGCCGTCGGCCTATGATAACAGACCGCTGACCTTTGACGAGTTTCAGGCGCAGATTAAGCAGGCGATTTATGTTTCTGCTACGCCGGCGAAGTATGAGCTGGAGCAGGCAGACAATGTAGTTGAGCAGATTATCCGCCCGACAGGCCTGCTGGACCCGCAGATTGAAATCCGCCCGATTAAGGGACAGATAGATGATTTGCTGGGTGAAATCAACAAGGTTGCCGCTGCTGGTGAGCGTGTGCTGGTGACTACACTGACGAAGCGCATGGCAGAAGATCTGACGGAATATTTGAAGCAGGCAGGTGTGCGTGTGCGCTATCTGCATTCGGAAATCGCCACGATTGAGAGAGCGGAAATCATCGATAGCCTGCGTGCCGGCAAGTTTGATGTGCTGGTAGGCATCAACCTGCTGCGCGAAGGCCTTGATTTGCCGGAGGTGTCGTTGATTGCGATTCTGGATGCGGACAAGGAAGGCTTTTTGCGCAGTGATACGGCGATGATTCAGACCATCGGCCGTGCTGCGCGTAATGCTCACGGTCGTGTTATTATGTATGCCGACCGCATTACCGACAGTATGCAGCGCGCGATTGATGAAACCAACCGCCGCCGTGAAAAGCAGCAAGCGTACAACGAGGAGCACCACATTACTCCTAAGACGATTTACAAGGAGCAACGCCAGCTGATTAAGCTGACGAAGGTTGCGGATACGGAAGAAGCAGAAGCCTATGGCAGCAGCAAGAAGCTGAAGCAGAAATCAACTAAGGAGCTGAACACGCTGGCCCGCGAGCTGGAAAGACGGATGCAGGAGGCGGCCAAGGCGCTGGATTTCGAGGCGGCGGCCGAGCTGCGTGACCAGCTGATTATCGTCAAGGGACAGCTGGGTCAGAAGCTGGTGCCGAAGAAAAAGAAAAAATAAACGCTGACACGGGAGTTTGACTTTTCCGGTTTGGCGTTATATAATATACAAGATATTTTTATTCAAATTCTGTGAAGCGGAGCAGTAGTCTGCAGTATCTTTCAGAAAGTCGGCGGTTGATGCGAGCCGGCAGTTAGGGCAGATGAACTCACCGTGAAGAAGCCGCAAGGAAATGTGCGGACGTGATGCTGCGTTAAGGCTAATTGAGTGGCGGCTGTAGCCGCAATCAGGGTGGTACCGCGAATTTTTCGTCCCTGACCTTCTTTAAGGTCGGGGATTTTTTATTTTCGACCAACAATAATACCTGGGAGGTAATGAAATGATTCAAGAAAAGTATGCTCCCCATGATATTGAAGCTAAATGGCAAAAATACTGGGAAGAAAACAAAACCTTTAAAGTAGAGATGGATCAGGATAAACCTAAATCCTACGTTCTGGAAATGTTCCCCTATCCGTCCGGCAACCTGCACATGGGCCATGTTCGTAACTATTCCATCGGCGACGTAATCGCACGTTTCCGCACCATGAAGGGCTTCAACGTTCTGCATCCGATGGGCTGGGACTCCTTTGGTATGCCTGCTGAAAACGCTGCTATCAAACACAACATTCCGCCTAAAAAATGGACTCTGGAAAACATCGCTAACATGACTCGCCAACTGAAGGCTCTCGGTCTGTCCTACGATTGGGACCGCGAGGTTACCACCTGTAAGGAAGATTATTACAAATGGACTCAATGGTTCTTTGAGCTGTTCTACAAACGCGGTCTGGCAGTTAAAAAGGAATCTGCCGTAAACTGGTGCGATACCTGTAACACCGTATTGGCTAACGAGCAGGTTATTGACGGCAAATGCTGGCGCTGCGACCATGAGGTTGTTAAAAAGGATTTGAGCCAATGGTTCTTCAAAATCACCGATTATGCTGATGAGCTGCTGAAGGATCTTGATCTGCTGCCGGGCTGGCCCGAGCGCGTAAAAACCATGCAGCACAACTGGATCGGCCGCAGCGAAGGCTTGGAATTCTCCTTTGAAATTCCTGCACTTAACGATACTGTTGCTGTTTACACCACCCGTCCGGATACTGCTTACGGCGTAACCTTCATGGCTCTGGCTGCTGAGCATCCGCTGATTAAAAAGATTTGCGAAAACAATCCGAAGGCTGACGAAATCAACGCTTTCTGCGAGCGTGTTCGTAATCAGTCCGAAATTGAACGTACCTCCAGCGAATCCGAAAAAGAGGGCGTATTCACCGGCGTATACTGCATTAACCCGTTCACCGGCCGCAAGGTAGAAATCTGGGTAACCAACTATGTACTGTATGATTACGGTACCGGCGCTGTTATGGGCGTTCCTACCGGTGACCAACGTGACTGGATGTTTGCAGACAAATACGGTATTGAAAAGATTGTTACCATCTGCCCGGTTGGCAAAGAGCTGAAGCTGGAAGAAATGACCTGCGCTTACGAAGAAAAAGAAGGCATGCTGGTTAACTCCGGCGAATTCACCGGCATGGAAATGCACAAGGCTATGAGCGCTATCATGGATAAGGCTGAAGCTGAAGGCTTCGGTAAACGCCGTGTAAACTATCGTCTGCGTGATTGGCTGATCAGCCGTCAGCGTTATTGGGGCGCTCCGATTCCTATCATTTACTGCCCGCACTGCGGCGAGGTTCTGGTTCCGGAAGACCAGCTGCCGGTTCGCCTGCCTGAGGACGTAAGCTTCACTGCCGGTGCTAAATCTCCGCTGGCAACCTCCGAAGAATTCGTTCACTGCAAATGCCCGAAATGCGGTGCTGACGCAACCCGTGAAACCGATACCATGGACACCTTCCTGTGCTCCTCCTGGTATTATCTGCGTTATACCGACGCACACAATGACAAGATGCCGTTTGACAAGGAGCTCAACAACTATTGGGGTCCTGTAGACCAATATATCGGCGGTATTGAGCATGCTATTCTGCATCTGCTGTATTCCCGCTTCTTTGTAAAGGTTCTGCGTGATGCAGGCCTGGTTGATTATGATGAACCGTTCAGCAACCTGCTGACTCAGGGCATGGTAATCAAAGACGGTGCTAAGATGAGTAAATCTCTGGGCAACGTTGTTTCTCCGGAAGAAATCCTTTCCAAATATGGTGCAGATACTGCGCGTCTGTTCATCCTCTTCGCTGCTCCGCCTGAAAGAGAGCTGGAGTGGAGCGACCAGGGCGTTGAAGGCTCCTTCCGCTTCCTGAACCGTATCTGGCGTATCGTACAAGCATTTGAAGCTGTTCTGGCACAAAAGGTTACCGAATACGATCACAGCAACCTGAGCGAAGCAGATAAGGACCTGCGCCGTGTACTGCATAGCAGCATTAAGAAGGTTACCAACGATATCGAAACCCGCTTCAACTTCAACACTGCTATTTCCACTATGATGGAACTGGTTAACGCTCTCTATGCTTATAAAGAAGCTGCCAAAGAGCCGAATGCAGGTCTGATTTACGAAGCAATTTCCGACCTCATCAAGATGATGAGTCCGTTTGTTCCGCATATCACCGAAGAGCTGTGGCGCGGTGCTATTGATGCCAACAGCAGCGTACATGAACAAAGCTGGCCTGAGTGCGATGAAGAAGCCCTGAAGGTTGACAATGTAGAAATCGTTCTGCAGGTTAACGGCAAGGTTCGCGGTCGTCTGACTGTTCCAGCTGAAGCTACCAAAGAAGAGCTGGAGAAAATTGCTATGGCTGACGCTAACGTTCAGGCTCACATCGGCGATGCAACCGTACGTAAGGTTATCTGCGTACCCGGCCGTCTGGTAAACATCGTAGCGAAGTGACACCCGATTTGTAACGAGCGTAAGCGAAGTTAGAAATCGAAAAGGTGGAACGAATCCCCGTTGCGACCGAACAGGGAGCAAAAAGAGGGGGAAAATAAAATTTGTCGCGAGCTTTAGTATTACTGGCCACTAACCACTAATAACTAACTGCGACCACCGCAGTTACAGCTGTCCTGCAGCAGGCAGTTCCCGCAGACTGTAGCGCGGACAAAAAAATAAGCAGTGCATGTCAGCAATGACATTATTTAGTAGTACTAAATAACGCTTACATTTTCAGAGTCTCTGAGAATAACGTAATTGTTATTCTTGGGGGCTCTTTTTGTTTTTTGTGATGTTTATCCAGCGATTAATTTAGAAGAGGCTCCCCTAGGGGGGAGCTGTCACCCGCAAGGGTGACTGAGAGGGGATAGAGTTCAGAAAACAGTTGCACAGAAAAACCCCTCTCCGCCTCGACAAGCTCGGCACCTCTCCCCGAGGAGAGGCTCGGTCTGCCGATGCACGTCATATGAGAGGCTCTCTAAGATAGGTTCTGTTTTTTGTTCTAAAATATTTTCCCCAACATTCTAAGGAGGTATCCCCATGCAAGCAAAATCTAAAAAACTAATCTTCATCACCATTCTCCTCACAGGCTGCATCATCACCGGCCTTATAAGCACCGATGACAAAGCAAAAGCGTTGCCTGGCGGCAGCAGCCTGCAGAGCGCCCAAGGGGCTGTTACATCCAAAACAGCGCAGGCAAAAACAGTACGCGTGCAGGTGAGCGGCGCCGTGCTGGAGCCGGGAATTTACGATGTGCCTGCCAGCTGCAGAGTGGAAGAGGCCATTGCTGCTGCCGGCGGTCTGACGGAAAATGCCGACAGCGAGCGAGTTAATCTTGTGCGTAAGGTGCGCGATGGTATGCAGATACGAGTACCTGTGCAGAAGGCTGCACGGACAAGCAGAACGCAGAGGAAAAACGCTCAGGCAACTGCCGGTTTAGGTGAAAGTGCGTCTAAAAAGTACGGCAGTGCTAAAGCAGGCTCAGGCAGAAACAGCAGCATGATGCAGCGCGTGCGCATCAACAGCGCAAGCGCCGGTGAGCTACAGCAGCTGCCGGGCATAGGTCCTGCGCTGGCGCAGCGCATTGTGGACACAAGAAACAGCGGGCGTTTCAACAGCGCGGAGGATTTGCTGCGTGTGCCGGGAATAGGCAAAGCCAAGCTGGCAAAGCTGCGTGATTATGTGGAGGTAGACTAGTGCAGCAAAAAACACGTTATTTACGCTTATTTTTACCATGCGTACTGCTTTCCGTACTGTTCTTTCGTTTGTTTACCGTGCTACCGTCCGCTGAACAGCAGCTTGCTTCCTGCTTCGGGCGGCAACTGGTTGTGCAGGGCGCGGTGGAACCTTTGAGCGTGCACCGGCAGGATGGCTTTAGCAGTGCGATTCTACGTTGTCAAAAAGTATATAGAGATACGGAGCTTGCTTACAGTGGACGTTTGCGCGTGAGCGTGAAGGGCGAGCTGCCGCAGGCAGGCTGCGTAGTGCTTAAGGGGACGCTGGAGCGCTTGGACAGCCTGCGTAACCCCGGCAGCTTTGATGCTGCAAGCTATAACAGAGTGCAGGAGCTGGGCGGACGTTTGCGCAAGGCGCAGCTGCTAAAGACAGAGCCGCAGGTTTTGTGGTGGCAGCGTTTTGCTTTGTGGAACAAAAAGCTGAGCGAACGCATAGAGGCAGCAGCAGCAGCCGGCGCTGAATATGGGGCGCTGCTGAGCGGCATGGTGCTTGGCGGCAGCAGCAGGCTGGATGAAGAAACACGCGAGCTGTTTACGGATAACGGATTGGCACATCTGCTTTCGGTTTCGGGTACGCATATTGTGCTGCTGACAGGCCTGCTGCTTGCTTTGCTGCAGTGGGTGCCGCTGCCATGGCGCAAGTTTATTGTTATCACTTTGCTGATTGCCTATGCTTTGCTCTGCGGCTTGCGCCCGCCGGTGCTGCGAGCACTGGCTATGAGCAGCGTTTTGCTGCTTGGCGGCAGCGGTGCGGAGCGCGGGCGCTTGCTGTGCCTGGTGGCGGCGCTGCTGTTGTGCCTGCAACCGTTATGGCTGGCCGATATAGGTTTTCAGTTATCCTTCGGGGCGGCGGCCGGTCTTTTGTGGCTGCTTCCTGCATGCCAAAGGCTGCTGCCGCAGGCCTTGCCTGCGCCGATAGGCGAGGCGGCAGCAGTTTCGTTGGCAGCACAGCTGGCTGTGCTGCCGCTGGAGGTTTATTATTTTCACCAAATTTCGCTGATTGCTCTGGTAAGTAATATCGTGCTGGTGCCTGTGTTGGAAATAGCGGCGCAGTTGGCACTCGCAGGCGCACTGCTGCCTGCCTGCGGTGATTATCTGTTGCAGCTTGCTGCCTGGCTTGCGGCGCAGGTGCTGACGCAGGCGCGTTTTTTTGCCGAACTGCCGTACAGCACTGTGGTTATCGGCAAGTTGCCTGCTTATTGCTTTGTGCTTTATTATGCAGCGCTCTTTGTGTGGGCAGATTTCCCCTGGCTGCAATTTTGGAGCAACAGGGAAAGGCGCTGTATCCTGCTTTTGCATGCCTTGCTGCTTGCCGGGACGCTTGCTTATCAGCAGTATTGCACGCTGCCGCTGGCCTGCTATTTTCTGGACGTTGGGCAGGGGGACTGCGCTGTTATCGTCACGCCGTCGCAGCGGGTGGCAATTATTGATACCGGCGGCTTGAAAAATATATCGACAGCAACGCGCGTGATAACACCATTTCTGCGCTATCTTGGCAAGCGTGAGGCGGATATTTTGCTTTTAAGCCATTATGATTTTGACCATGTGGGTGCTGCGGCGGATTTACTGCGGCAGCTGCGGGTGAAAAAGCTGCTCCTGCCTAACGAAGCACTGACGGAGGCAAGCCAAATGGTGCAGCAGGAAATTTTGGCGCAGGCCGGCAGGACGCAGGCGCATGTGGTGCAGAGCGGTGAACGCTATGTGCTGGATGATAATGCAGAGCTTGTTTTGGTTGATGTGCCGCAGCAGGCTGTGCCGGGTAACGAAGCCAGCACGCTGGCGGCGCTGCACAGCGCGCAGGGCAGCGTGCTGTTTACAGGCGACATGGGGGAAGAACGCGAGCGAGGGCTGCAGCTGCAGCAATACACTGTGCTGAAGGCAGGACACCACGGTTCGCATTACAGCAGCAGTATGGAATTTCTGGAGCAGGTGCAGCCTAAGCTGACGGTGATTTCCTGCGGGCGCGGCAACCGCTACGGCCATCCGCATCAGGAAACGCTGGAGCGTTTGCAGGCAATAGGAAGCAATGTTGTCAGAACGGATGAGCTGGGGTGCATTAAAGTTGTTTTTGACGCAGAGGGAATAAAATGCTATAGTTATGCTGATTTACAGTGAAGCAGTTGTCAAAATATAACTCATAAGTTATAATTAAAGGAGAAGAATTAAGGAGTGAGGAAAGTGAAGAATAGTGCAGTAGGTTATGAATGGCAGGATGTAAGAAAGAATATTTTTACACCGGAAGAAATCTCCGCAAGTGATTTGCGAGTTGCCTTAATAGGTGAACTGATTAAAGCACGTCAGGATAAGGGGATAACCCAAAAGCAATTGGAGCTTTTGAGCGGAGTAAAGCAGCCTGTAATTGCCAGAATGGAAAACGGTACCTCTATTCCTAAAATCAGTACAATCTTAAAAATACTTGCACCTTTAGGCAAGACCTTAGCTATTGTACCGTTAGAAAAATAATAAGAGGGAATACAGATGGATATTAAACCGGAAAACCTGATTTCACTATTACAACAGCATAAGCCACTGCCGCAGGCGCAGGTACTGCTTTTGTGCGGCGAGGAGGATTACTACCGCAACAGCATTATTGCCGCGCTGCCGGAATATGTTTTTGGCGATACGCCGGAGGCTGACCGCGAAATAACGGTTTTTGACAAGGACACCAACCTGTCCGGACTGCAGGCGGCTGTCAACAGCTATCCCTTCTTCTGCGGCAAATCGCTGATTTTCCTGAAGGACGAAAAGCTGTGGGCAGCAAAGCCTGCCAAAGCAAACAGTGCTGCAGATGCGCAGGATGATACCGATTCCAAGAAAATGGAGCAGCTGGCGGCGATTGTCAGCGACGTACCGGATTATTGCCTGCTTGTAATCAGCAGTAAGAAAATGGATAAGCGGACCAAGCTGTATAAGCAGCTTAAAGCAAGTGCGCTGATTTGTCCGTGCGAGCGCATTAAGGAAAGAGAGCTTGATGACTGGCTGTATGCGCAGGCAGCAGTATACGGCGCGCATTTTACCAGAGATGCGCTGGCGGCTATCAGCGAATATATCGAGCCGGTAAAGGAAGAAATTCCCTTGGATTTGCTGCAGCAGGAAATCGGTAAGCTGGCGATTTATGCCGCAGGACGCAGAGAATGGACGGAAGAGGATGTGCTGAATGTTTTTGCACTGCTGCCAAACGCTTCATCTTTTGCGCTGACCAATTATATTATGGAAGGCAAGCTGAAGCAGTGTCTGGAGCTGCTGGCGAGCGAACGCAAGCACGGAACCTATATCCTGCCGCTCAGCGCAACTGTTGCTTTCAAGCTGCGTCAGGTGTTGCGTTATCTGGAGCTGAAGCGCAGAGGCTATGACCAGAAGGGCATTATGGATGAGATGGGGATGCGCAGCCCATATGCCTACAGATTTTTGGAGCGCGACAGCAGGCGCTTTGATGAAAAGCGTCTTACGGAAGCTTTGCTGGGACTATCGGATATGAATATAAAGCTGCGTCAGGGCGGACGTGGATATGAAAAGCTGGAGGAAATTCTTGTCCGCCTGCTTGCCTGACAGTTCATTATCAGAAATTAAAGCTGGACAAAAGCACTTAATATCTGCTATAATAGTAAGACAGTCAACGAGGACTTTTTTGAGTAAGGAAGTAGTGTGTCCATGCTTAAAAAGGTCCTTTTTCGTTTATCTTGCAGAAAATATGTAGGGAGCATGTTTCTGCAGCATGATAATTAGGGAGTATTGAGAAAGGAGGCAGCCTTATGGCTGCACTGATCATGAACAACAAAGATTTACTGTATGTAATTAAACCTGAAGAACAAAACGAAAGCACTCTGCGTGAGCTTCTGACTCTGCATCCGGAGATTCAGTTTGTATCTCTGATGGGTGTGGATTTTGCCGGTAATGATACCGACGAAAAAATCCCGATGAAGATTTTCCTCGAGGATATCGATGGCTTTTTGGCAGGCAGCGCAGCACAGACTGACGGTTCTTCCGTTGTGCTGACCGGTATCGCTACTCTGAACGATGCCCGCGTTGATATGAAGGTTGATAAAACCGTTAACTGGTTTGTTGATTATAACTATGAGCATTTTGACGCAGAAAGCGGCCGCATGATCGGTACTCTGCGCATTCCCTGCTATCTGATTCACAACGGCAATCATGTTGATTCCCGTTCTATTTTGAATGATACTCTGGCTTATGTAGAAAAAGAAATCATGGATTTGTTTGCTAAGCATCCGGTAATTGCCGGTTTGGAGCATGTAAATCCTGCTGAGATTGAAAAGCTGCTCTTCACCAGTGCTACCGAATTGGAATTTTGGGTAAAAACTCCGCGTGAAGACGCACCGCTGGAGGCTCTGAGCTCTTCTCAGGTAATGCAGGAGCAATACTGGCAGCGTACCCGCGGCAACGTGCGTACTGCATTGGAGCAGACTATTCAGACTCTGGAGCTGTACGGCCTGGAGCCTGAAATGGGCCATAAGGAATGTGGCGGCGTTAAAGGTCAGATTGACGGCGCAGGCCATATGACTCACGTTATGGAGCAGCTGGAGGTTGACTGGAAGTTCAGCAGCGGCGTTCAGACTGCAGATAACGAGCTGCTGGCGCGTATCATCGTTAAGGAAATCTTCCGTATGAATGGTCTGGAGGTTTCCTTCCAGGCTAAACCGATTCCCGGCGTTGCAGGCAGCGGTGAGCATACGCATGTAGGCATTGCCGCAAAAATGAAAAATGGCAAGATTGTCAACCTGTTCTCGCCTAAGGATATGCATGAGGACTTCCTGTCCGCTATCGGCTAAGGCGCTCTCATGGGTCTTTTGAAAAACTACGAGGTAACCAATCCGTTTATCTCCTGTACCATTGACTCTCTGAACCGTCTGAAACCCGGCTTTGAGGCTCCTGTCTGCATCGTTACCAGCCTTGGCCTGAGCCCGGATAATCCGTCACGTAACAGAACCATTCTGGCAGGCCTGATCCGCGATCTGGACAACGATAAGGCTACTCGTATTGAAATGCGTTCTCCGAACCCGTACACCAATACCTACATCGCCATTGCAGCCTTCTACCTGTCCTGCCTCGACGGTATTAAGGCTTGCGTAGAATCCGGCAAGGACCTGAAGGCTCTGGAAAAAGAAATTTCCAAGAAGGCCGGCGAAGAGGGCTTCTATCTGGATACCGACCGTCAATACCGCACTGAGGAAGACGTGTTTGAAGATTTCACTGCGGAAGAACGCAGCAAGCTGTTCGGCGAACCGCCTGCTACCGTTTGGGAAAACCTCTGCGCCTTTGAAAAATATCCGGAAAAGGTTGCCGTGCTCACCCAAGGCAATATCCTGAAGAAGGAATATATCGACTCCTTCATGCAGGGTGCGCTGATTCGCTGGAAAACCGAGCTTTTGACTCGTCTGATTCCAGAAAATTATCAGGCTGTTATCGATATGAAGCGCTTGCACAACCAGGAAACCTGCACCGACTGCGACCTGGCAATGTGGCGTAAAATACAGAACCTGCGCGCTAAGCTGGCTAAGGATTCCTTCGAAGAGAAGAGCATCTTCACTGCTATCCGCAGAGCTGTTGCCGAGGGCGATTACGATACTGCTTCCAAGCTCAAGGTTGAGATGGGAGCAACTATGGAAGAGCTCAAGACTCTGTATCACGATTACAAGCAAAACATTATCGATTAATTTATCTGCTTCATGCATGGCTGCTGTACTCAAAGTGCGGCAGCCATTTTGTTTCAAGCTTATACCAAAGTGTGATTATTGAAAAAATTATGGCTAAAACTTTCCTTTCAGCTTATTTTTTTGCATGAAACTGTTGAGTTAAGCGCTGTTTTGTGGTAAAATATCAAAGATATATTGACAGTAATATTTTCTGCTGTCCGAAGAAAGGCGATGATAGCTGTGGAGCAGGTCAAGGATGTTCCTGCCTATATTCGCCAGATGTACACAGATAATCATTTTATGACTCAATTCGGTGTGCATATTGGTGAGATAAAGTGTGGCAGTGCTGAAGTCAGCATTGACGTTGATCCGGCGAAGCATTTTAATCATCGTGACATATGTCACGGCGGAGTGATGTTGGCCTTGGCAGACTCCGTTCTGGGTGTTACCGGTGCAAGCGTGGGCGCTGTAGTGGCAACTCTTAATTTCAGCATGAATTTTATCAAAGGTGTCCATGAGCCGACTACCTTAACGGTACGAAGCCATATCAAGCATTCCGGACATTCTACGATGGTTATCGAGGCTGAAATGACTGACAGCAAAAAGAATTTAATTGGGACGATTTTAACAACAATGTTTGTCGTCGACAGATTTAAAGAAATACCCGCCAAATGGTGAGCTTGCCTGAGTTGATTTGGAAGGGAAATGACGCGGAAGACCGCTTGATATCAAGGAGGATATGATGGATTTTGCATTAAACGAGGAACAATTAGAATTACAGGAAATGGTAAGGGAGTTTGTTGAAAAAGAAATTACTCCTTATGCTGCTGAAATGGATGCAGAAAACCATATGCGTGACGGCCTGATTGACAAGGCTAACGAAATGGGCTTACTGAACGTTATTGTTCCGGAAGAATTAGATGGCCCCGGTCTGGACAGCATTTCTGTTGCTACCATTTATGAAGAGCTGGGCAAAGGCTGCGCAGGTGTTGCAACCTCTCTGGCTGCCAACAGCCTGGCAACTGTACCTGTTCTGCTGGCAGGCACCGACGAACAAAAGAAAATGTATTGCGATATCCTGAACAACGGCGGTCTGGCTGCTTTCGCACTGACCGAGCCCGGTGCAGGCAGTGATGCAGGCGGCGTTTCTACCCGCGCTGTACGCAACAAGGAAGAAGGTACCTACACTCTGAACGGTACCAAAATGTTCATCACCAACGGTGGTCTGGCAGAAATCTTCCTGGTATTCGCTAACACTCGTAAAACCGGCGGTATCCGTGGTTTGACTGCTTTCATCGTTCCGAAAGACACCCCGGGCTTCTCCGTTGGCAAGAAAGAAAACAAAATGGGCATCCGTCCTTCCAATACTACCGAGCTGGTTCTGCAAGACGTTGTTATTCCTGAGTCCTATCGCGTAGGCCGCGAAGGCGAAGGCTTCCGTATTGCTATGAACACCTTAGACAGCGCTCGTCCGTTCGTTGGCGCTGTTTCCGTAGGTATCGCTCAGGCTGCTCTGGATTGCGCTGTTAAATATGCTAAGGAGCGCCGTCAGTTCGGCCAACCGATTGCTTCCTTCCAAATGGTTCAAGGCATGCTGGCTGACATGGCTATGAAGGTTGAAACCGCTCGCCTCATGGTTCAAAAGGCCTGCTGGATGCGTGACCAGGGCATGGAATTCTCCAAAGAAGCTGCTATGGCTAAATGCTATGCTGCTGATACCGCTATGCAGGTAACTACCGACGCTGTTCAGGTAATGGGCGGCTACGGCTACACTAAAGAGTATCCTGTAGAGAAGATGATGCGTGACGCTAAAATCATGCAAATCTACGAAGGCACCAACCAAATCCAACGTCTGGTTATTGCTAACAAGCTGTTATACTAATAGCTATCATAACGAAGATAAAATTATTGAGAGCTGCTGCACTTTTGTGCGGCAGCTCTTTGTTGTTTTTATTCGTGACAATGGTTTACACGTATGCTAAAATATAAGGATAAAGAGCTTTTAAAGCATAATAAAAAGCAGAATCTTTGCCACAAATCATTTTGCTGAGAATTGGGGGGCAAATACATTGTTAGCTGATAATTTAAAGCAGGTTCAGGAGCAGATAGCGTCTGCCTTGGACAAGCGTAAAAATAAAGACCTGCTCATAGGAGATAAGGTAACGCTGGTGGCGGTGACGAAAAATCATCCGCCCGAAATTATTACAGATATCGAAGCCTTGGGCATTGCCAACGTAGGCGAAAACCGTGTGCAGGAGGCTAAGCATAAGCAGGAGGCCTTGGGCAAACACGGCTGCTGGCATCTTATCGGTCATTTGCAGACGAATAAGGCGCGCCAAGCTGTTGCCTTGTTTGATCTTATCGAGTCGGTTGACAGTGAGCATTTGCTGGCTGCGATTGATAAGGAGGCAGAACGCATCGGCAAGGTGCAGGATATCCTTTTGCAGCTGAATATTGCCCATGAGGAGCAAAAGTCCGGCTTAGACAAGGAAGACTATCTGGCGCTGCTGCCGAAGCTGCCGGAATATAAGCATGTACGTCTGCGCGGGCTGATGGTTATTGCCCAAAAATGCGAGGATATTGAGCAGACAAGACCGGTGTTTGCGGCAGGCTACCGTGCGTTTGCCCGCTTAAAGCAGCAGTATCCGCAGGCAGATATTCTGTCTATGGGTATGAGCAATGATTACACAGTTGCAATAGAAGAGGGCGCGAATATTGTGCGTGTAGGCACAGCCTTGTTCGGACAGCGTGATTATAGCCTGAAATTTTAAACATAGAGAAGGTTGGTGACGTAATGAAAATTATTGATAAAATCATGGATTCCTTAAGCCTTTACGATGATGATGACGAAATTATTGAAGAGGGAGTTGAAGAGAAGCCTGCTAAGAATGAACCTGAGCCTGCGAAGCCTAAGAAGCGTTTCTTCGGCAGCAAGGAAACACCTGCTGCTGCACCTGCAGAGGAGCCTAAGCGTGAACGTAAATCTGTTTTGAGCTTCAAGAAAAATGCTGAAAAGGATGCACCGGCTAAAAATGATAAGATGGGCAGCAAAACTATTAATATGCCGATTGCTGATAAGCTGATGACAGTTGTGTTGTTGGAGCCTGTTGATTTCAATGACTCCCCGAAGATTGCCGATTATCTGCGTGATAATCAGACGGTAGTTGTTAATTATGATAAGACAGATAATGTTGTTGCCAAGCGTATGACCGACTTTGTCAGCGGTACTGTTTATGCCATTGGCGGCAGTATGAAAAAGCTGGGACGCAACATTATCATCTGTGCTCCGAAAAACGTAGATATAGATGCTGATGACGAGCGCGAATATAACGAGAGGGGAAATAAACCATGGGAGAAATAGCAGTAAAGAAAATTGCTTTTATCGGCGGCGGCGCTATGGCCAAGGCTATTATCAAAGGTATTCTTGGCGGCGGTCTGATTGCGCCGGAAATGATTACTGTAGGTGAACCGACTGAGGCACATGCGCAAAGCCTTCGTGAAGCATATGGCGTAAATGTTACCACCGATAATAAGGAAGCAGTGAAGGATGCTGATCTGGTAATCTTTGCTGTAAAGCCTCAGGTGGCACCGGTGGCGCTGGTGCCTGAGCTGATGGCTGCCATGAAAAAGGATGCCTGGGTGCTTTCTATCATGGGCAGTGTTACGCTGGAGCAGCTGCATGCCTATGCTCCGGGGTTTCCAGTAGTCCGCACGATGCCGAACACGCCGCTGGCAGCAGGCGCCGGCATGACTGCTATTTGCTGCGATGAGGAGGTAACCGAGCCGATGAAGCAGACTGCAGCAGCAATTTTCAGCAGCTGCGGTGAAATAGAATTTGTAGATGAAAAAGCATTGCAGGCGATTACTGCTATTTCCGGCTGCGGACCGGGCTATTGCTTTGTGATTATTGATGCACTGGCTGACGCAGGTGTGCGTGCCGGTCTTCCGCGTGCACTAGCTATTAAGCTGGCTGCACAGACAATGGCAGGCAGCGGCAAGCTGTGCGTAGAAAGCGGCCTGCATCCGGCACAGCTGCGCGACCAGGTAACAAGCCCTGGCGGCACAACTATTGCCGGTATCCATGCTTTGGAAAACCATGGCGTGCGCGGTGCTTTTTATGATGCGGTGCAGGCAGTGCTGCAAAGAGATAAGGAATTACAGGGGAAATAATTTATGGCAGACAGAGAAAAAATTCTGCGTTACTTTAAAGCCGGCGGGGATGAGCAGCTGG
>OGPT01002157.1_pt1 | contig 16446 bp, 8 predicted proteins | sample 1552951 | NCBI WGS metagenome assembly OGPT01 (sample SAMEA2580224, study PRJEB22360) | human gut metagenome | biome: human gut; feature: human-associated habitat; material: faeces | place: Denmark | collected 2008/2010
AGCTCTTTAAACTCTTCATCTGTCATATCTTCTGGCTTTTTGTCTGTCTTAAAGTCTATCAGCGTGATATAGTCCTCACCGTCTATCCAGGCATCTATAACACCCTGTACACTGACATACTCGTTCTCATCTTTTTCTGACAGCTTTTTGTCATTTTCTATCATCTCTTTAGCCGACACTCCAAGTATAAACGGCATCTCGCGGTGATACGTTCCTTCTTCCTGCGCTTGCTTGACTTTTTTGCCAAGAGGTGTCTGCACAAAACAATCAAAATCAGCTATGCGAATTCTCTTTCGCTCCTCAGTACTTATAAGCTCTTGCTGCATAAATGAGTAAAGCTGCGCCCTTAAATCACCTGTAAAATCAAAGTGTTCAAAAAGCCAGTGATAAAGTGTACCGCGCGCGGCTCCGCTCATCTTATCTTTTTGCTGCAAAAACTCTGGAAGAAGTTCTTCATCTGGCAGAAGTTTCTGATCTTGCATCTCGGATTCTTGTTTTATAAGCTGTGCAGCAGGCTCTCTTATGTCTGATCCACTTGCTGCAAAGGCTTCCTCCTCGTGGCGTGTCTTTAATTCTGATACTGTAAATGCCGCCTGCAGCTTTGATAGAGGGCTGTCATCATAGCGCACCAAAAAGCGTGACTCGATCAGATTTTTTGCCGTTTCGTCTTCGGTTTTGGTTTTCCAGTTTTCAAGTGCTGTGCGCTTCATTGCTTCCTCTGCACGCCAAAGTGACGTCTGCATAGACAGACTGCTTTTTGTCACAAGCAAAACTGACAGTGGGCTTTCGTCTTTATAACACACACCGTCAAATGGCACATTTATTCCAAGCTGCTCATAAATTGCCTTAAAGCTTTTGTGCTTGCAGGCTGCTGCTGTAATCCAGTCTAAGAAGCTTCCTGCCATCGTAAGCTGGCTGTATGAAAGTTCACGCGCTGTCTTGTCTGTCTCATGAATTTTCTTTTCCAAGTAGTCAAAAAGATGATCCTTTGCACCTGTCAGATACAGCTTTTCCCTTGCACGCGTCATGGCAACATATAAAACACGAAGCTCTTCGCCAAGATTTTCAATCATAAGCTGGCTTCTCATGGCCTGCTTCATGACTGTGCTCTCCTTTGTGCGAAGTGTCGGATCTATTGCATCAGTTGCAATGCCGTAATCAACAGAAAACAGCATTGACGCATTCACATCCTGCTTGTTAAAGCTTTTTCCAAGACCTGCCACAAAGCATACAGGAAATTCAAGACCTTTACTCTTATGAATACTCATGACGCGCACCTGATTCTGGGCAAGCTCCTGCGCTGACGCATAGTCAACGGAATATTTCTTTAGTCTGTTGATGTAGCGGACAAATTGGAATACGCCCTGATAGCTTGTCTTTTCAAATGCACCAGCACGCTCAAGAAGCATATCAAGATTTGCTTTTCTTGTCGCAGCGCCAGGCATTGCACTTATAAACTCGTAGTATCCACTGTCTTCTAACACATAGACAAGAAGCTCACGAAGCAAAAGATATCGGCTCTTTCTTCTGTATGTCTCAAGCTGATTAAAAAATGTGCGAAGTCTGCCTGCCAGCTCGTGATAGCCTTCCTTGTTTTTTGCATCGGCTGGATCACTATATTTTTGTGCAAATGATGTGGCAGCATCATAAAGGTGCTTACACTGTGACGGCGGCTCTTCTGCGCGGATAATGGCTAACTCCTCACTGGAAAAATGGCCAATCGGCGAGTGCATTACCGCTGCAAGCGGAATATCCTGCAGTGGATTGTCTATAATTTCAAGCAGATTTAAGATAGTCTGAACCTCAAGTGCACTAAAATATCCGCTTCCAGTATCAGCCGATGCTGATATTCCTTTTGAAAGAAGCACTGAAATCAATTCCTCTGCCCAGCCAGACACAGTGCGAAGCAAAATCGCAATATCACGATACTCTGTCAGACGATATGTTTTTTGCTCCTTATCCCAGATATAAAGACCAGACTCTGGATCGGTAATCTCGCGGATTTTTTCTGCAATCATTGCCGCTTCCCACTCTCTGCTGCTGTAGACAGCCTGTGTATCATCATTATCTGGCTTAACAACATCATCACTATCTTCTGTCACATCCTCCAGATCAAGAAGCATAAGCTCAGTGGCTCCTCCTGTCGGGTGCGTATCACATGGCTCATATACAAGACCTGGATAAAGCGCTGCGTCCTTGTCGTACTCCACATTTCCGACTGCCTTATGCATAAGCTGATAGAAGAAAAAGTTTACTGAATCAAGCACGCTTTTTCGGCTTCTGAAATTCTGGTGAAGCTCTATTTTCTGATGTGTGCTCTCCTCTTTTGTATATGTCTCATATTTTTCCATAAAAAGCTCTGGGCGCGCCAGACGAAAGCGATAGATACTCTGCTTAACATCTCCTACCATGAAAAGATTTGGCGGATCTGTCCTTGAAATGCTTGTCAAAATCAGCTCCTGTACGTAGTTGCTGTCCTGATACTCATCTATCATAATCTCCTCGAAGCTTTCACGATACTGTGCTGCTACTAAAGTTGGCTTCTCGCCGTCTGGTGTCTTCTCGCTAAGCACGTTTAGTGCCAAATGCTCCAGATCCCCAAAATCGACAAGATTTTTCTTTCGTTTTGCTGCGCTGTAGCGCAAAAGAAAGGCATGTGTCAGGCGCACAAGTTCCTTTACCTGTACCCCCGCAAGATGCTGCTTTTGAAGAAGACGCTCGTCATCATCGGCAAAGTAATCCTCTGACAGCGATTTTATCTGCTTTTTTGCCTGTTCTCTCATATCCCAGACACGTTTTGCCTTATCCTCGCTGAAGGAATCAGTCTTTTTCTTTCGCGGCTTACTGCCAAAGCGGATCAAATTGACACGTTCTCTAAGTTCATCATACTTTGATGCCTCTGATGCATATTCAATCATCTGCTGCTCTGATAAAAGGACAGACTCGTAGCTTTCCATGCCGCCCTCATCCTTACAGACAGCGATCATTCTTTTATAGAGCGCTGCCGTCTCAGAAAGGATTGTCCTTAGCTGCTCTGTCATTGTACACATCCACGGCTGCTTTTCAAGCGTCTCCATGCTTTCTGCCCCGTAGCTTTCAATACAATGATTAAGCCAGTCCTCTGGACGCGGATTTGCCACTGCAAAGCCATAGAGCTGCAAAATTAACTGCACAGCACGCTCGTCATCTTTTCCTGGTGCATATGCCTCCATAAAATGAATAAATGATTCACTTGCCTGTTCGTACTCCTCCTCTAAAAGTGCCTCTAGTACATCGGCCTGCAGAAGCTTTAATTCGCCCTCATCTGCAATTCTAAAGCCCGGATCAAGCTCTATCTCCTGAAAATGCTCGCGAAGCACTGACAAACAAAAACTGTCAATTGTAGTAATATGTGCATGACCAGCTAATACCTCCTGACGGCGCAGATGAGTATTGTCAGGATTCTCCTCTACACGCTTTGCAATTGCTGCCTGCACACGCTCTCTCATCTCACCTGCCGCAGCGTTAGTAAATGTCACCACGAGAAGACGGTCAATATCAACTGGGTGTGATTCGTCACAAATGCGCTCTATAATTCGCTGTACGAGTACTGCCGTCTTTCCGCTTCCTGCTGCCGCTGAAACAAGAAGACTTCTGTCACGCAGGTCAATGACCTGCTTTTGTTCACTTGTCCATGTCATATTGTCAGCCATCTTCCCTCTCCTCTTTGTCTGTCTGCTTATTTTCCTCTCGCGCAATTTCCTGCCATACCTCATCCTTGTCTAGCGCCGAAAGCCTGCGGTAATGACATCCCTCAAGCTGCAGATCAAAGCCGCAGACAGAACCATACTCGCAGTATTCACACGGATTCATCTTCTTATATTCATACGGATAAGCGTCAATCTTTCCTCCGTAAATGTCTCGTGCCAGATCGAGTGCTTTTTTTCTGGCAAAGTGACCAAGCTCATGCATCTGATCTGCATTTGCTACAAGTGCGCGTGAGGACAGACTGCCATCTTTTTTGTACTCCAATCCCGACACGACATTTCCGCCTTCTGCGTCAATCAAAAGAAGCGATGCCTTTTCTGTGCTTGTAAGGCCATTCATTCTAAGCTCCTTTTGCTGCTTTGCCTCTATCTCTTCCTTTGTCATATCAAAGCCTGACACAATAGGATCCTTCATGTTGTAATAATAAATTCCTGCCGGAATAAGCTTTCGGTTAGGATTTCTTTTTGCCGTCATAGCCATTGCTGCCTCTAAATAAAGCACTAGCTGCAGCTGCAGTCCATAATACACTTTTCCAAGATCAAGCTTTGTACTTCCTGATTTGTAGTCGATGACTTTTACATAAAGTGAACCGTCTTCCTCGGCAAAGTCCACACGGTCAATCCTTCCTCGAAGCGACAGCTCTAAGCCTTCCTCGACTGGAAGCGTCACGCCATTGCCGCCGGCTCTTCCAAAATCAAGCTCGTGCCATGTCTTCTCATAAGCACCATGCTCCCACTGACAGCCAAGCGCCCAGAGTGTTCTGTCTGTCATTCGGCGTATGCGTCCTGCCATGGATTTATTTCGCGCACTGCTGTCGAAAACAGTTGTCTGGTATTCCTCCATAGCCTTTGCTACACTCTCCTCGACGAGCTGATTTCTCTGTGTGTCTGTAATCTCTCTCCAATTTAAATGGCGTTTTTCAAGAAGCTCAAAGAAATGACTGATTGAAGCATGAAAAAGGCTTCCGTAGTCAGCTGCTCCAAGCTCAAACTGGCGGCGTTCCTTTAGCTGAAGGCCATATGTTAAAAAGTGAGCATATGCACAGGCTGCATATTTTTCAAGACGTGAAATAGAAATCTCATGATCACCACCAAACAGCTTCTTTGCGATTTGCTTGTCTAATTTTTCTGTCTTGTAACCATAGAAAAGTCCTTCGCGCATAATATCTAAGCGCTCTTTAAAAGCTTCATCCTCCATGTAGTAACGATAAAGCTCCTGCCACCACATCTCTTTCTCGCCATCTAGGTAGCTGCGAAGACCATTTATAAGAAGCAGGAAGCCGTCTTCCTTTTGCATCAGTCCCTCTAGTTTTTGATACGCGTCTTCTGCCGCATATGTCTGACATTTTGGAAACAGCTTTGTGATCACATTTTTTAAATGAGCAGGGCGAAGTGCTTTTCCGTCTGCTGATGTCTCACTAAAGCTGACATAAAGCTTTTGAGACGGCTTTGTTAAAAGCAGATACAAATAGTATTGCTGGCAAAATACTTCCTCGCGCGCTGCGAGCGCCAGCTCCATACCGGCGCCCTTTAAAATCTCTCTGTCATAATCCGAAAGAATGCCGCCTCTATCTGCGCGCTTAGGAAGCAGTCCATCGTTGCAGCCAATGACAAAGAGTACACGAATATGCTCTAGTCTCGTTCTCATCAAATCTCCCACAACGAGACGATCTACAGCAGCCGGAATGAAGCCGACCGAAAGCTCCTCAAAGCCGGAATCTAAAATATCTGACAGCACACGCACCTCTAATGTTTCATCACCCATCAGCTCTACGATCTGATCAAACAGACCAAGTACCTTTGCATAGACCTGCTCATACTCGCTTGCCAAATATTTCTCCTCCGATTCACGAAAAGCCTTTTGCTGTGCCTTTAGCTTATATGCGATATCAAATTGCTGCATGAAGGAAAAAAGAGCTGTCATAGCCTCGCGCACAGTTGTATCAGGCTTTTCCCAGACTGTGCGAAGCGGCACAAACCAGTTAAAAATCTGCTCACGAAGCTGATTAAGACGTGATAAATCTTCTTCATCTGCATTGTCATATGGCATAACCCAAGGATGCTTCCATCTATTTATTCGCTCAATACCGCCTGCAAGCAGATAATTGTCAAGGCGGTCTAAGTCCTCACAGAGAATGTCTCCGTCAAACGTATTCTCATCGCTTACTACATATGGATTTCGAAGAAATGCCATCACGCTGTCGTAACTCATCTGCTCCTCTAAAACAGCAAGAGCTTTTTTTACAAATTGAATCAAAGGATGTGTATTTAATCCTTTTTTCTGATCGATAAAATAAGGAATGCCTGCCTGATCAAATACATGTGAAATTTCATCACGATAAACAGACAAATCACCGGCGACTACTGCAATCTCGCGGTACGCATATCCTTCGCGCACAAGAGACAAAACTTTTCTAAGTACAAAGCCAAGCTCTTCTGATGGATTTTTCGCAGCAATAATATTAACTGCATCTGTCTGCTTATTCCATGATTTCGGCGGTACCTGATAAAGCTGCTTTTCAAGATGTGCAAGCTCTTCAGCCACTTTTCGTTTTTTTGTCACGTAACGATGATTTTTTTCCTCACATGAAACATGATGTTCCTTTGCAAGCGCCAAAAGCTTATTTTTCATCTCGCGGCTCATAGAGAACAACTCTTCACGTCCGCCCTTTTCATCCTCTGTAACAGCGCATACAACATGCTCTGCGCATTGGAGCATTTCCTCTAATACCTGATACTGCAGCGGTGTAAAACCTGTAAAGCCATCTAATATGATTATGCTTCCGCGAATTTTTTCTGACTGCGGCACAAGACGTGACAAAACGCCAAGAAGCTCCTCTGCTGTTAAGTATTCCTCTCCAAGCTCCTTATAAAATGAAGTATAGACCTTTTCAATATCACGCAGCTTTTTTTGAAGAGCAGGACGCTTTTCAAGCGTTGGAAGAACTCCCTCTAAAACTTCTGAGGTGACTTTGTAGGCACTAAATTCACTGATCACTGATTTTAGCTCTTGAATAAAACCGCTCTGATTTAAATTGCGTCCAAATACCTCAAGGCTTTGCTTTTCCTTTCCTGCAATGCGCCTAAGAATCATCGACTTTCCTGTATCATCAAGCAGTACTGCCTGCTTTCCTGCCTGTTCATTCAAGAGACGATGTGCCAGTCTGCCAAAGCTCACAACATCAATATTTCCAAGCACATGATCTGGATGCACGGCTGAAAGCTCTCTTTGCACCTGCAAGGTTGCCTGCTCCGGCACAAGAAATATATAATTTTTATCTGGATGTCTGCATGCTTGTGCGCAGATTGTCTCGTACATTACCGCCGTGCGGTCCGATATACTATTTCCTGAAATAAACTGAAGTGCCATGCTCTTTTTTCCTTCCTGATTTGTAACGCCATTCTTTCTGATTCCTGTCACCCGAGCGCAACATCTAGAATCATCATAACCGAAAAACCCACTGCAAACAAGACAGTTCCGATGTTGGAATGGCTGCCTTCTGACATTTCCGGAATCAGTTCCTCCACTACTACGTACAGCATTGCCCCCGCTGCAAAGCTTAAAAGATACGGAAGCACCGGCACTATAATTCCTGCCGCAAGTATCGTAAGTACACCTGCCACTGGCTCTACTGCACCTGACAGCACACCCATTAAAAATGACTTTGGGCGGCTCATACCCTCACCTCTAAGCGGCATTGAAATAATTGCTCCTTCTGGGAAATTTTGAATTGCAATACCTAGTGATAAAATAAGTGCACTCATAAGAGTGATATTTGAATCGCCGCTTATCCATCCGGCATACACAACTCCAACTGCCATTCCCTCTGGTATATTATGAATTGTCACGGCAAGAAGCATCTTTGTCGTGCGCGATAAGTTTTTCTTTGGTCCTTCTGATTCTTTGCTGTTTAGATGAAGATGCGGTGTGACGTGATCAAGAAACAGCAAAAAGAAAATGCCAATCCAAAAACCTACAACTGCCGGAATAAAGGAAAGCTTTCCCATGCTTTCTGACTGCTCAATTGCCGGAAGCAGCAGACTCCATATAGAAGCAGCTACCATGACACCTGCCGCAAATCCAGTCAGCGCTCGCTGTATCTGTTTATTTAATGTCTTACGCAGGAAAAACACGCAGGCAGAGCCAAGCGATGTTCCTGCAAACGGGATCAAAAGTCCCTGTGCGATAGAAGCTATCATTATTTATCATCCCTTTCTTTTTTATAATTACACTTATTTATAGTATACACAAAAGAAAGGGAAAGTGAAATCAAAACATGCCAAAAGAAGGGTTAGTGATAAAAGATATCTATATAAATTTTTTAATAAAATAACAGCACTGGCTTTATGTCAGTGCTGTTACTAAATTACATTGAAATCCATCCGAATGCATTTGCAACGGAGCTAATAAGAATAATTGCTGCAAAGATTGGGCAGATGTACTTGATCATCACGCAGAAAATCTTCTTTCTGCGAAATGTTCCCTCTCCGTGCAAAACTTCTGCCTCGACTGCCTTGATTCCTGCTGCCCTTGACACAAGAAGACAGATCATGATCGCTGCAATCGGCATCATAACAGAGTTTGTCAGAAAATCAAAGAAATCAAGAAACTGCATTCCAATAATAGTTACATTTGCAAGCGGACCATAGCCAAGACAGGAAAGGCTTCCAAGTGATACCATAATCACTGCAAGTACAAGTGTAGCTTTCTTACGATTCCAGCCAAGCTCGTCCTCAAATGTGGAAACTGCACTCTCAGTCAGCGCAATGGAGCTTGTTACAGCTGCAAATAATACAAGCAAGAAGAACAAAATACCTGCTGCTGTTCCAAAGCCCATATTAGCAAATACCTTCGGAAGAGTGATAAACATAAGTGCCGGACCTGCCTGAAGTGCATCCGGATCACCGCCGGAGAATGCAAATACTGCCGGAATAATCATAAGTCCTGCCATAATCGCAATCGCTGTATCAAAGATTTCTACATTTTTTGTTGAACCTTCAATAGACACATTCTTTTTCATGTAAGAACCAAATGTGATCAAAATACCCATCGCAATTGACAGTGAATAAAACATCTGTCCCATCGCTGATACGACTGTCATCCATGAGAAGTTTTCTACATTGGGAATAAGAAAATACTTCACACCTGCCATAGCGCCCGGTCTGCTAACAGAATATACTGCGATAATGACAGACAACACAACGAGTACTGGCATCATAAACTTTGATACGCGCTCAATTCCATTTCGAACACCTGCAAAGATAATCGCCAATGTAATAAATACGAAAATTAAAAAGCAGATCTCTGTGGCTGCACCACTAGAAATGAATGAAGAAAAATATCCATCTGCTGCGACTGTCCCTGCATGTCCAGTCATATACTCAAATAAATATTTGATAACCCATCCTCCGATTACTGAATAATACGGCACAATCAGAATCGGGATGATTGCATTGATCCAACCGCCAAATGACAGCCATTTTGCTTTTCCAAAGCTGTGGAATGCACCGACAGGACTTTTTCCTGTCATTCGTCCTATTGAAGTCTCTGCAACAATCATACTGTATCCAAAGGTCAGTGCCAATATAATATAAATCAGCAAAAAGATTCCTCCGCCGTATTTTGCTGCCAAATACGGAAATCGCCAGATGTTGCCAAGGCCTACTGAAGCACCTGCTGCTGACAAGACAAATCCTAACTTGCCAGAGAAGCTGCTTCTTTTTTTGTTTTCATGTTTACTCAAAACTTCGCCCTTCCTTTTCTATTTATAACGTTATTGCGCAGAATTTTACGCCATACCGTACCAGTATACACAAAAATACTTTACAGTGCAATGCTTACTTACGGATTCGTTACTTGTTCCACCATAAACTCATAAATCGCTTTACTTGTATAATAATCATAATGAAGTCCGTCCATTGTGGCAAATAAACCGCTGTCTAATCCGTTTTTTATATAGCCATACGCATCTATCACAGTCACCTTAGGATCTAGCATTTGTGTCAACGCCGAATTAAATGCCAACACCTCACTGTTTTTTTGCTCCCAATGTCCGTTGCACGGTCCAATTGTCATATAGTAAATGGGAATATCGTATTGCTGTACAAGACCATTTACATAATTAATGTAGTCGGAGGCGACATGAAGATCATTTACGCCAAACCAGATGACAAGCGCATCGGCTTCTTCAAGATGAGATACTGCATTAGGAATGCCAACTGCACGCATCCAGCTGCAGCCCTCGCCTCCCTTTGCCACTACAATGCTTTCGTTTGTATATCCTGTAAAGGTTGCTTCATCAATGTTATAAAAAACATGCTTTGGATACTCTGCTTCGTCATATATCTGTGAGCAGTAAAGACAAACAGTTCTGGAATCTCCTGTCAGCAAAATTTTTTTATCTCCCGCCAGGCGAATCGGCCCAGCGCTGCTGTTTGCCTCTTCAACTGTTACCGTTCCTGCCGGGACAGCTGTAAAGCCAACCGTTTCCTTTTCCTTATCCTCAACAGATGCTGACTCTTTTTCATACAAATCTTCTTTCGTTGACATTTCCTGATTTTCGCTTGCCTGCACACTTTTTTCTTCTTGTACAGAATCCTCCTGCAAAAGAGCTTCATAAACAGGCTCAAGCTTTGACTCTACTGCCTTGCAGCCGCCAATTGCTGTACAAAATGTAAAGATTGCTGCTGTCAAAATAACTTTTACTTTTCTTTTCATCCTAGTTGTCTCTCCTGATCTTTTGACCGTTTTGCCTGTTTTACTCATATTTTTGTACATCAGAGCGAACTGCCCAGCGAAACTTAGTTGAGCGTGCTCTTGGATTAGATGCACATTCCTTTGCAGACGGACGAATAACATCCTTTGCTATGTCACTGTAAATGCCTTCTCTTGCATAGTACTGGAATGATTTTTTTACCATGCGGTCTTCACCCGAATGAAATGTTAATATAGCAGCCTTTCCGCCCGGCTTTAATATATGAGGCAGCGCCTCTAAGAAAGAATCTAACACTTCAAATTCACTATTAACATCAATTCGCAGCGCCTGAAATACTCGCTGACATGTCTTTTTTACAGCTTCCTTCGGGTTTTCCGGCTTTGTGCGAAGAACGACCTGCTCTACAATCTCCCTAAGCTGACTAGTTGTCTCAATTGGCTGCTTCTTTCTTTTTGCTGACATTATTGCTCTTGCAAGCTCTTTTGCAAGCGGTTCATCTGAGTTTTCAAAAAGCATACCCTCAATCTCTTCTGCATCCATTTCTTTTAGACGCTCTGATGCCGGAACTCCTGCCTGCGGATTTAATCTAAGATCAAGCGGTCCTTCCTCGCGAAAAGAGAAGCCGCGCTTCGGATCATCGATCTGCATAGAAGAAACGCCAAGATCAGCAAGCACAAAATCAAGCTTTCCAGCCTTTTTTTCAATCTCAGCAATATTTGCAAAATTCATCAGACAAACATCCCATACATTCTCACCATAACCCTGATCTCTCAGACGCTTCTTTGTTTTTTCTGACTCAATCGGATCGACATCAAGTGAGTACAAATGGCCTTCACCCTTAAGACAGTCAAGAATCTTCTGTGTATGACCTCCATAGCCAAGTGTCGCGTCAACGCCTATCTGTCCGGGCTTCACATCTAAGAAAGATAAAATTTCTTCCACACAGATTGGTCTATGTGTTCCTGCCGGGGTGTTTCCCTTTTGAATGATATGCTCAGCCGTCTCTTTATATTTTTCCGGCTGCAGCTCCTTATATTTTTCCTCAAATTTTTTCGGATATTTTCCTTTATAACGCACACGTCTTTTGTGCGGTGTCTGCTCGCCCCCTGCTTGCACGTTTGGTGTGTTCTTAATATTTTCCTCTCTATTCTCTTCCATATATAATCAATTCCTTCCACTTTTATATTTCATTTTGTGATGCAATCTTTTTAATCGTACCACACAAAAAAACTTCTGTAAAGGAAGAAATCTGCGTAAAAAAAGACTGACCGGTTTTCCGGCCAATCTTTTTGATTTATTATTTTCTAAGCAAATAAAATACACTTCTGAAGAATCCCATGATCATGGCGCTGTATCCAGTGATTAAGAATGTCATAAATCTCCATTTTTCATTGAAGGAACCACCAATTACACCGCCTGCCACACATACGATAAATGCAATTGCTGCCCACAACAAAATATTGATTCCTACAAATATTACCTGCTTCATTGATTTTTCTATATCTGAATGATTAATTGCGTACCACATTGATGCCATTTTCATAATATCTTACCTCTCTTTCTGACACCAATATACTCCATTCAAACATAGCCTTCTATCTTTGTGCTGTAAATCAAATGTAAATTTTATGAAAAATCTGTTGCCTTGTTAATCGCAGTATTGGAGCTGCCATCTGCATCATCTGTATCTGAAGCATTTGCATTTTCTTCTTGCTCACTATTCTCATGCTCCTCAAGAGTTTCCTCTGCGTTAATCTCTGCAATAATATCAGCTGGTCTTTCTTCATCTGCCTCATCTTCTGAGAAATTAACAAATGAAAGATGATCAAGTGTCTCCTCTGCAATGCTTACACAATTATCAACAATTCTGTCTAAGCTATAAATGATTGCTGAATAATCTTCTGTCATAGAAGCATCGCAAAGTCCCTCGTTGACACGCGCAATATGAGCACGCTTTAACTGCTTCTGTGCCTTTCTCATCTTATTCTTTTTCTTTACAACAGTGCGGGCGCGATCTAAATCACCATCCTTAACTGAACGAATGGCACGATCAAACAGCTTTCTTGAGATCTCTATACAATCCTGCAGCTCTCCTGTTGCCATCTCTGAGAACGATTTTCCGCCCTGCGTAATTTTTTCATGAACACCTGCAATTTCCTCACAGCGGTCTGCAATACGTCCAATATTATTTGATACATACAAAAGACCTGCCGCCTGACCTGACTGCTGCTGTGTTAAATTTCCGCTTGAGAGCATCTTCGTTACATATGCAGCAAGATCATCTTCCATTCGTGCTGCCTGTCTGCGATATGTCTTGTACTGCTCTGTGGCTGCCTCGCTCTGTGTTTTGTCGGAAGAAAAGCTTTCCTTAAGTGCAGTCAAAAGCTTGCTGCCAACCTCTGCCATATGCTCTAACTCTTCTGATACAAGATAAAGTGCTGCTGCTGGCTGTGCAATCACGCCACTCTCCAGAACACTTACCGGACCATCGTCTCTTTGCTTTTCTGTTCCTCTTATAATTGTAGTAACAATCTTTACCATAAATGGAATAAGTGGGAGCCATATAAGCGTACAAACTATATTAAAGGTGGTGTGTGCATTAGCAATCTGTCTTGAGATAACATCAATCTCATTTCCCTTTGGTGAAATAAATTGAACGAAGCGCGCAAAAAATGGAAGCACACACAAGAATACAACACTTCCTGTGATATTAAAAATACTATGTGCAATAGCAGTACGCTTTGCATTTTTAGACTGTCCAATTGATGCTAAAAGTGCAGTGATTGTTGTTCCGATATTGTCACCAAGAAGGATCGGAATTGCACCTGCTAATCCCATTACGCTCGTCACACCATCCGGTCCAGGCTGAGCTGCAAAATTCTGCAGTACGGCAATTGTTGCAGAACTGCTCTGTACAACAAGTGTCATAATCGTTCCCAGTGCCACGCCAAGAATCGGAATCTCCTTTACCTTTGCCATCAAATCCACAAAAATTGCACTTGTAGCAAGCGGCTTCATTACACTTCCCATTATCTCGATACCTTCAAACAAGATACCAAATGAGAAGATGACAAGTCCAATATTTTTTAACTGCTCCTTCTTGCAGACAAAGTTCATCATAAATCCGATGAAGATAAGTGGGTAAATATAATCGCTGATCTTAAATGCCATTAACTGTGCTGTCATTGTCGTACCAATATTGGCACCAAAGATAACAGAGATTGCCTGCGGCAGACTCATCAGTCCTGCACTTACAAATCCTATTACCATAACAGTTGTTGCGGAGCTGCTCTGCAAAACAGCTGTAACAAGTGCGCCTGCTAATGCACCCATGATCGGATTCTTCGTCAGGAAGCTTAAGATTTTTTTCATCTTATCCCCTGCTGTCTTTTGAAGTGCATCGCTCATACCGTTCATTCCATACAAAAACAGTGCGAGACCGCCTAGCAGACCAAACACGATTTTTACATTCTCATTCATGATTTCCTCCCCCGGTTTTCCCGGATGTACATTTTTGTGCAAAACCTATTTATAAGATTTTGTCAGGAAACTGCTGTATTTGATATCACCATTGATATCAAAAATAGGAAGACCTGCAGATTCGCCTGCTACAGCCTTCCTATTCAATGTACCCTGATATCAGAAATCATGCTATCAGCTCTATGTGAGTTCTATGTAAATTTTATGTAAAATCAAGCTTATTTTCTCTTCACGCGAAGGAAAACTGTTTTATCCACTGGTGTAAGGGCATTGCAGAAAATGGTATAGCCGCCTGCATTTGTCTCTTCACCTGAATAATGACCCTGAAACTCGTGCTCTCCAAAGCATGGACCAAATGACAAAATTTTCTCTCCTAATGCCAGTTCTACATCACCGCTTCGAACAATCATACCCTGTCCTGCTTCTGTCTTTAACCAGAATGCATCGTTTCGTAAAACAGTTCCTGCCGGGATGCAAAGCTGCAGACGAAGCGGAAGCTTCTCTAACCCTTCTGTGTGAAGTGTAATCTCTAGACCGTCCTCATGCTCATGAACTGTTACCTTTGTTGTCAGTGTACGCGGAATCTTTAAGGATCTCTTTTTCTGATCCATCTGCCACCAGTCACTTGTATTAGGCTTTTCTTCCCACGGCTCATAATACCAGACATTAGCACTTGCTGTCAGTTCACATCCATCCTCAGTCTGTATTAACTGCTGCGCAACAAAGTTTCGCACCTCGCAGAAGCTCTCACCTATCTTAAAGCAAACATCCATTCCATTGACATTCACATACAAAAAGGCTGTTTTTCCTTTCAATGCTGTATATGCATAGTTTTCCCTTGCCACACGAAGCACACCTGAATCTGAGAAAAGCTTTCTATATTTCTTTATAAAGCCGCTTCCCTCTAATGTACACTCTGCCATCTGCTCATACAGCATCAAAAGATACAGGCAATCCGGTGCATCATCTCCTCTTGCGATACAGCTTCTGATAATCTGATGAGCTGCCCTTAAAAATTCATCGCGATGCTCACCTGTGACATTTCCTCTTGTTGCCATATACAAATACTGATGAAAATACAGATCAGGCCATACCTTTTTACCGCGATCCTGTCTTGTGGAATTTTGTGTAAAGATAGTGCCGTCAGGTTCAAAATACAGCTCCATCATATGAAGATTTCTCTCTGGATATGACAAATATTCCTTGTTCTTTGTCATCTCATAAAGATTGATCATTGCATCGTTGACAACGCAGTTATAGCCTCCTGTAGAGCGCTCTGCATACTCTCCGTCTGCATTTCCATCAATTCCTTCATTAAAATACTTTTCCGTGCGTGCTTTGCAGCTCTTAGCAAATGATTCATCTTCGGCAAAAACATCTGCGGCCTGCATAAGTGCTGCGCAAATTGCCCAGCGATGATTTGGTGTGTGAAAACCACCGTCACGAATAGCTGCTGCGGCCTTTTTCATAATAGCAAGATATTTTTCCTGAAGTGAGGATGTATCCACATCATTTTCAAATTTTTTCATAAGACGATATGTCTTATCCATCGGATGATAGCAAAATGCTGTGTCTGGTGCGGAATGGAAGTTGCACACTGTATAGTCAAAGCTTCCATCCTCATTTTGGTTTCGCGCAACAAAATCTATTGCCTGCTCCATTGCTGTTCTAAGTGTCTCATCCTTATAAAAGCGACTCTGCGGATACAAATACACAGACATTGCTGCACGCAGAGCAAACACGGTAGGCTTTACATCTACTACTAAGCCTTCCATACCGCCGTCTGCAAGAGTACCCTCATCATGTACCTGTACCTTTAGAAAATGCTCGGTGATCTTTTCCGCCGAAACAAGAATATGTGCCATATAGCGTTTCATTTTACTATTCTCCTTTGCTGTTTATTTACTGCTTTTCTGGACTTAGTATATCACAAAAAAAACCAGTGGGGACAGGTAAAATGGATTTTTATCTGTCCCTACTGGTTTTAGATTACACACAAATATACAAAATACGCTGCATAGCCAAGCAGCATCAAAATTCCGCAAGGCTTTCTAAGCTCTTTCTTTTTAATTGTTCCACCCCAAAGCAATACTCCACTGAGAACTGCAATGATTGTATCAATGATAAATTTACGTTCAAATGGAACAGAGCAAATGAGTGCTGCTGTACCTATTACAAATAAAATATTGAAAATATTGCTTCCTACTATATTTCCTATGGCGATTCCGGCGTTTCCTTTTCTTGCTGCCGTAACTGACGTTACAAGCTCTGGAAGTGATGTTCCAAATGCTACAATAGTGAGACCAATAAATCGTTCACTCATTCCAAAAAATCTTGCTATTTCTGTTGCACCGCTAACGGCAAAATCACTTCCCATTACTACCATAACTCCGCCAAGCACCATGAAAAGAAAACATTTCCATACTGGTATATCTTTTACATTCTCTTCTTCCTGCTCTGTACCCTTTTTTGACATAATATAAAGGTATCCGAGATAGAGCAAA
>OGPT01002159.1_pt1 | contig 16432 bp, 16 predicted proteins | sample 1552951 | NCBI WGS metagenome assembly OGPT01 (sample SAMEA2580224, study PRJEB22360) | human gut metagenome | biome: human gut; feature: human-associated habitat; material: faeces | place: Denmark | collected 2008/2010
GCTGATGGTGAAGTCGTCCAGCGAGAGGGTGAACGCCAGCATGGCCCCGGTGATGATGCCCGGCATACATTCGGGGATGATGACGTGGAACAGCGCGTACATCGGCGTTGCGCCAAGGTCAAGCGCAGCTTCGTAGGTGTGTCGGTTCATTTGCTTGAGCTTCGGCAGCACCGATAGGATGACGTAGGGCGTATCGAACGTGATGTGCGCCAGCAGCATCGTCACATAGCCGCGGTCTACCTTCGTGAAGAGGAACAGCAGCATCAGGCTGATGCCGGTCACGATGTCGGGCATGGTGTTGGGCAGGTTTGTCAGCGTCATCATGAACGACTGCGGCCGCTTCTTCATGGCGTGGATGCCGATGGCGGCGAGCGTTCCCAGAATCGTCGCGACGACCATGGCCAGCAAGGCAATTGTCACCGTGACGGTCAGCGCGTTCATGATGCGCGTGTCCTGAAACAGCTCCGTGTACCAGCGGAAGGAGAATCCCTCCCACTTCGCGCGGCTCTTGCCCGCGTTGAAGCTTTGCACAATCAGCACGATAATCGGAAGATACAGGAAGATAAGGATGAGCGCCAGATACGCGCGCTTGCAGAACTTTTTCATGCGATGCCGCCTCCTTCGCCGTTGGGGTCGGCCTTGCGCAGGATGGAGAGCGAAATCAGAATCAGCACCATCATGATGAGGGAAAGCGCCGATCCGACGTTCCAGTTGCCTTCGGTCAGGAACTTTGCCTCAATCAGGTCGCCGAACATCATCGTGTTGCCGCCGCCCAAGACGCGCGGGATGAAGAACGTCGTCACCGAGGGCATGAAGACCATTGTAATGCCGCTGACGATGCCCGGAATGGACAGCGGCATGGTTACCTTCCACAGCGTCTGCCAGCTGTTGGCGCCGTCGATGCGGGCGGCCTCCAGCATGTCCTCGGGGATAGACTGCAGACCGGCGATGTAGATGATCATCATATAGCCCACCTGCTGCCAGCACATCAGGATGATGAGGCCCCAGAAGCCGTATTTGCTCTCCAGCACCACGGAGGTGTTGTACTTCACCAGAATGCCGTCGAAAATCATGGACCAGATATAGCCCAGCACGATGCCGCCGATGAGGTTGGGCATGAAGAATACCGTGCGGAACAGGTTGGAGCCCTTGATGCCCTTGGTCAGGAAGTACGCCACCGTAAAGGCCAGCACGTTGATGAACGCCACCGACACGAGGGCGAACAGTGCCGTGTACCAGAAGGCGTGGAGGAAGCTGCTGTCGGAGAAGGCCTTCACATAGTTGTCAAACCCCACCCATGTCCACTGGCTGGTGAGTTTGAACTTGCAGAAGGACAAAAACGCACCTTTCAGGAAGGGGTACAGGAACCCGATGCAAAAGGCGGCGAAGGTGGGCAGCAGAAAAAGCCACCCCATCCGTTGAATGGGCCGACGGATCAGACGGCTGCTGAGTGCGGCCGCGTCTCGCTTTCGATGTAATCGCTTCATTCTTTCAACTCCTGTTCTGCTGTTCTGCGGTTATTGTCATGGCGAAAGCTCTTGCCCGACCGCGTCGGACAACAGCTCACGCCACCACGGAGAAAGCGCAGGCGGTAACGCCCGCCCCGCCTGTATTGTGCTGCCTCTGCGTCACAGGGACGCGGGGAACTTAGTGCTCGTTGGCGTACTGAGTTGCCCAGCCCTCCACGAAGGCGGTCTTGACATCGTCCCAGCTGCCGTTGCCGGTGGTGTACTTGCTCAGAGCGTCCACGACGGCGGCGCGCCAATCGTCAACAGCGGGAGTCCAGTTGAAGGCCCAAGTGACGGTGTAGTTGCCGTTGGCAACATACTCGTTGGCCTGTGCGAAGAACACGTTCTCGGGAGTCTTGGCGTTCTTGAAGGGGCAGGGACCAAACTGCTCGGCCAGCATGGTGGTGCCGGCGTCAGAGGTGACGACCCAGTTCATGAAGTCCAGAGTGGCCTTGATGTCCTCCTCGGAGGCGTTCTTGTTGACAGCCCAGCAGTTCTCAGTGCCGCAGCACAGACCGGCCTTGTCCTCGCCGTCCACACCGCAGTAGATGGGGATCATGGCCAGATCATCGGGGTTCATGGCGAACTTGTCAGCAGCGGTCAGGTTGCTGAACTCCCAAGTGCCGTTCTGATAGAACACGGCCTTGCCTTCGCCGAACTCAGCCTCAGCCTGATCGCCGGTAGCGGTCAGCAGGGCAGCGCCGGTGGTGGCGGAATCAGTGGTATACAGATCCCAGATGGCCTTGTAGTTGTCCAGATAAGTACCCTTGATGGTGGCGGGCTGAGCGGTGACGTTGTCATCGCGGAACTCGTAGTACAGGGGCATGTTGGCCAGATGGCCGGAGAAACGCCAGGAGGAAGAGCCGTCCAGGCCGGCGGAGGTGAAGGCATCGAAGCCCAGCTCGGAAGCACGGGCATGGATGTCATCGGCAACGGCCTTCAGGGACTCAAAGTTGGTGATCTCGTCCAGGGAGTGGCCGGCCTGCTCCAGCAGAGCCTTGTTGACAATGATGCCGAAGGCCTCATAGCAGTAACCGATGGACACGGTCTCGCCGTCGGCGTTCTTCAGATCGAAGTCATGGGTGGTCATCTGGTTGTACACGTCGGTGCCTTCCAGATTGTAGCAGAACTCACCGTAGCTGTTGACAGCGCCCAGGTTGCCCACCTGGAACATGGTGGGAGCGGTGTCCTTATCCATCTCGGCGGTCAGGGTGGTGTCGTACTGGCCGGAAGCGGCGGTGACGACCTTGACGGGCACGCCGGTCTCCGCGGTGTAAGCGGCGGCCAGGGTCTGCCAAGCGGCATCGGACTCGGGCTTAAAGTTCAGATAGTACACACTGCCGGTGGCAGTGGTATCGCCGTCGCCATCACCAGTGTTGGCATCGGGCTGCTTCTGCTCACCGCAGGCTACCAGGGACAGAGCCATCACAAGAGCCAGAAGCATGCAAAGAAACTTCTTCATGTTTGATTACTCCTTCAAAAAAATTATTTTCACGCCGTTTCCGGCACAAAAACCGCATCAAATATCCTGTACGGAGCCGCCCTGCCGCAGCCGGGTAGGCAGCACCTCGCAGCAGTGGGCGCCGTGGCCATGGATAAGACCCAGCAGGATCTGGGCGCTGCGCTGCCCCATCTCCTCCATGGGCTGGCACAGGGTGGTCAGCGGCGGCTCGATGTAGGCGGACAGCTCCAGCCCATCGATGGCAATGACGGAGCAGTCCTGCGGCACGGCACGTCCCTCGTCCCGCAGGGCCCGCATGGCGCCGATGGCCATGGAGTCGGCTATGGCGAACAGCGCCGTGAATTCCGCACCCTGCCGCAGCTTTTCGCAGACGGCCTCGTAGGCGTCCCGGATGTCAAAGCTACCGGCGCACATCACCAGTTCGGGGTCCAGGGGGATGCCGTGGGCGGCCAGGGCCTTGCAGTAGCCCTGATACCGCAGCTGGCTGATGGACTGGTCGTCCGGCCGGCAGATCAGCGCCGCAATGCGTCGGTGTCCGTGGTCGTAGAGGTGATCCACAGCCTGCTGGGCCGCTTCCTCATCGGCGATGGACACGGCGGAGTACTCGCCGATGCGCAGGGTACCGTATTGATTGGAGTAGGAGCAGCACACATAGGGCACGTTCAGCATAGCCAGATCCTCGGGGGAGTAATCCAGCCGCCCGCCCAGAAAAATGATGCCCTGCAGCCGCTTTTCCCGCTCCATGACGGCGGCGCGCTGTACCTCATCGCCGCAGGAGGGGATCTGCTGCATCACCAGAGAAAAGCCGGCGTCGGTGACGGTCTTTTCAATGGCCTGAATGATATCCGTGTAGAACGGATTGGATACGCCGCGGACCACCAGCCCGATGGACTCGGATTTGGTCCGGACCAGATCCCGGGCGCTGTTATTGGGAATGTAGTTGCTGTCCTTAATGGCGGCCCGGACCTTCCGGCGCACCTCATCGCTGACGTCCGGACGGTCATTGAGCACGCGGGATACGGTGCTGACGCTGACGCTGCACTGTTTAGCGATGTCCTTGATCGTCATGCCGATGGTCCTTCCTGTCGTACTGTGGCAAAAAGCGGTGTTTTCGGTAACCTTCCCGGAAACGTTACCGCTTCGATATTGCCATCTTAGCGGCTTTGCTCGTGAAAGTCAATCGTTTTTTGTATTTTTGACGAAACGCACATAGAAAATGCATCTTTTCTTGTGAAAATCACGAGAGGCGCGCCGCGCGGCACGCCTCCTGAACGTATCTGTTATTGTGTACTGCCCAATTCTTCCAGCAGGCTTGCCAGCTGGCTCTCCCCCAGTACGCGGACGCCGTGCCGCCGCAGCAGTGCCGCCGCCGTGCCCCAGCCCTCCGTCACCGTACCGGTGAATGTGCCGTCGTAGATAGCCCTGCTGCCGCAGGAGGGACTGCGCTCCTTCAGCACCGCCGTGGTGCAGCCGTACAGCTCCGCCAGGCGCAGGGCCTCCTCCGCGCCGCGTCGGTACTGGGCCGTCACGTCCGCGCCCAGGGAGCTCACCACCCGCTCCCCCTGCCGCTCCGAGGGGGCACGGGGCGTGGGCAGCCCGCCCAGCTGCTCCGGACACACCGGCACCGCCAGCCCGCGCCGGACCAGCTCCTGCGCCAGCGGGTCGGGCTTGCTCTGCCCGTCATACCGGCAGGCGCAGCCCAGCAGGCACGCACTCACCAGGATCATATCGCCAGCTCCTTTCCGTTCAGAGCGGCATACACCAGCGTATCGCCCGCGTATTGCAGCTTCATGGAGAAAAACGGCGTGTCCGGCTCGTGGATCAGCGCCAGAAACAGCTTGTCCCCCTCCCATTGGGGCAGCGCCGCCAGCGCATCCTTGTGCAGCCATTCCAGCACGCCCTCGCTGCACTCCCGCAGCGTCCCTGTCCAGCCGGTGGCGGTAAACAGGTGCATATATTCCCCCTCCCAGATATCCGACACGAAGGTGATGACGCCCCGGTACCGATAGTCGGTCAGGGTCAGGCCCGTCTCCTCCAGCGTCTCGCGGCAAACGCACTCCTCCGGGCTCTCGCCCTCCTCGCACTTGCCGCCCACGCCGATCCACTTGTCGTGGTTCAGGTCGTTCTGCTTCTTCACCCGATGCAGCATCAGGTATTCGCTCCGTTCGTTTTCGATATAGCACAGCGTGGTGTTTTTCATCTTTGCACCTCCGATTTACAAATCACTGCCAATAGTATATACTATTCGTATCGTCAACACAACTGTTACCTGTCAGGAGAGTATATAGTATGACAACGATAAAACCAGGCCGCTACCGCCACTTTAAGGGTAATGAATATGAGGTCATCGGCACCGCCCGCCACTCTGAAACGCTGGAGGAACTGGTGGTCTACCGCGCCCTGTATGATAATGGCGGTCTGTGGGTGCGCCCCGCCGCCATGTGGTCCGAGATCGTGGACCGGAACGGCTACCACGGCCCGCGTTTCATCCCGGAGGACGGCCAATGATCGACTATACTGTGATACGCTCCCGCCGGCGCACCCTGGCGCTGGAGGTCACCCGGCAGGGCACCGCCCTGGTCCGGGTACCTCTGCGGGCCACCGATGCGGACATCGCCCGCTTTATAGACAACCACCGCGGCTGGCTGGAAAAACATCTGGCAGCACGGCAGGCCTTTCTGGCCGCCCACCCGGAGCCGTCTGCGGCACAGACGGACGCATGGCGGCAGCAGGCAAAAGAGACACTGCCGCCCCTGGTGGCCCACTGGGCCCAGCGCATGGGCGTGCAGCCCGCCGGCATCACTGTCACCGCCGCCCGCACCCGCTTCGGCAGCTGCTCCGGCAAAAACCGTCTCAGCTTCTCCCTCTACCTGATGGCCTATCCCGAGACCGCCATTGAATACGTGGTGGTCCATGAGCTGGCACACATTCGCCACCACGACCACTCCCCCGCCTTCTACCGCGAGGTGGAAGCCTATCTGCCCGACTGGAGGGCGCGCCGCGCCCTCCTTCGCCGGTAATTCCGCCATTTTGCGCCGTACATTCGATACTTCGTCGCCGCCCGTTCAATCGGGCGGTGGTTTTCTTGTGATTTTCACAAGAAAACCACCGTCTTTTCTGTGCGTTTCGGCAAAAATACAGCGAAGCAATTGACAATTGCGGCAAACACTGATAGGATAACTATGCTGAACGGAAACGTTACCGGTAATGTTTTCGCTTTCCTCTGACGATTTTCGTTCCTTTCGATCTGGTATAGTAGGAGGCACACCCAGGTATGACGATCAAGGATATAGCAAAACAGTGCAGCGTCAGCGTCAGTACCGTCTCCCGTGTGCTGAATGACCGGCCGGATGTCAGTGAGGATGTCCGGCGTAAGGTGCTTTCCGCTATCAAGAATAGCAACTACATTCCCAACAACAGTGCCCGCGATCTGGTTCGCACCAAGTCCGACGCTGTGGGTCTGGTAGTCCGCGGTGTGTCCAATCCGTTCTACACCGACATTATCCGCGCCATTGAACGCACCATCACCGATGCCGGTTTTACAATGGTCATGCAGCAGATCGGTACTTGCGACGACGAGGTCAAATGCGGTGCGGTCATGGAGCGCGAAAAGCGCCTGCAGGGCATCGTGTTCCTGGGCGGTCGGTTTGATTACACCCCCGCTGATCTGGCGATGCTGAACGTTCCCTTTGTGTGCTGTTCCTACTCCAACCGCTATGGCACGCTGATCGAGGGCGAGTATTCCTCTGTGTCCATCGCCGACGGTGACACCGCACAGCAGGCGGTGGAGGAGTTGTACCGCCACGGGCACCGGCGCATCGCCGCGCTGATCTCCCGTCCCAACGATCAGTCCATCAGCCAGCTACGCTATGAGGGCTATGTGCAGGCGCTGGAGAGTCACGGCATCCCCGTGGACCCGGAGCTGGTGATCTCCACCGGCGGATTCGGCGCGAAGGACGCCTACAGAGCCGTGCAGGAAAAAATGGCCGAAAACGTTGATTTTACAGCACTTTTCGCCATCGCGGACTCTATGGCCATTGGTGCCATGCGGGCTTTGATGGACGCCGGCAGGCGTATCCCCGAGGACTGTTCCGTTATAGCGATAGATGGGTTAGAATTGTCTGCCTATATTGAGCCGCCGCTGACCACCTTGTGCCAGCCTATGGAGGAAATGGGCCGCCGCAGCGCCGAGATTTTGCTGGACATGGTGCGGCACAAGGGCTCCCACGCCTGTGAGCTGCTGCCCACCACCCTGCGCCAGGGCCGCAGCGTGGCCGCGCCCAGGTGATACTTTTGTATATCTTTGTGATCTGTTTTGTGTATCCTAAGGATCCGTTTCCTGCATCCCAATAATTTGTTTTTTGTACCCTAATAATCTGTTTTTTACATCCTTGTGATGTGAAAATAAAAACAAAAAAGGAGTAATTACCATGAAGAAGTTTCTTGCAATGCTTCTTGCTCTCGTGATGGCCCTGTCTCTGGTGGCCTGCGGTGAGAAGAAGGACGACACCAAGACCGAGGGCGGCGACACTGCCACCGGCAGCGTGTACTATCTGAACTTTAAGCCTGAGTCCGACAACGCGTGGAAGGCTCTGGCCGCCACCTACACCGAGAAGACCGGCGTGCCCGTCAAGATCCTCACCGCCGCCTCCGGCGAGTATGAGTCCACCCTGGTGTCCGAGATGGACAAGGAAGACGCGCCCACCCTGTTCCAGTGCAACGAGGGCGGCGTGGCTACCTGGGGTGAGTTCTGCTACGACCTGAGCAGCAGCGACGTGTACAACCAGCTGACCTCCAAGGATTATGCCCTGAAGAACGCCGACGGTGAGGTCATCTCCATCGGCTACTGCCTGGAGACCTACGGTATCATCGTGAACAAGGCGCTGCTGAAGGAAGCCGGCTATGAGGTCACCGACATCACCAACTTCGAGTCCCTGAAGAAGATCGCTGACGACATCCACAGCCGCGCCGCTGAGCTGGGCTTCGACGCCTTCACCTCCGCCGGTCTGGACGGCACCTCCTCTTGGCGTTTCTCCGGCCATCTGGCCAATATGCCTCTGTTCTATGAGTTCCGCGATGAAGGCGTGACCAGCAAGCCCGCCACCATCAAGGGCACTTATCTGGACAACTACAAGGCTATCTGGGATCTGTACATCACTGACTCCGCCACCACCGGCGCTGCCCTGCTGTCCGCCACCGGCGACCAGGCTGAGGCCGAGTTCGGCGAGGGCAAGGCTGTGTTCTATCAGAACGGCACTTGGGAGTACAGCAACCTGACTGGCGAGAAGTTCGGCATGAACGCTGACGACCTGACCATGATCCCCATCTACTGCGGTATTGAGGGCGAGGAGAAGGCCGGCCTGTGCACCGGTACCGAGAACTACTGGTCCGTCAACAAGAACGCCTCCGAGGAGGACATCAAGGCCACTCTGGACTTCCTGAACTGGGTCGTTACCTCCGAGGAAGGCACTGCCATGATGGCTGAGCAGTTCGGCGCCTGCCCGTTCCAGGCCTCCAAGGCTCCCTCCAATCCGTTCAGCGCTCTGGCCAACGAGTATGTTGCCAATGGCTGCTATCCTGTCACCTGGGCCTTCAACTACACCCCCGCTGTCAATGACTGGCGTGCCGCTGTGGTCGACGCTCTGGGTAAGTATACCGCCGACGGCGGCAGCTGGGACGATGTGAAGACCGCCTTCGTGGAAGGCTGGGCTACCCAGTACAACAACGATATCGCCAACGGCTAAGCTACGGTTTCAACCACATACGCACAGGGGGCGGGCTTTTCGCCCGCCCCCTCTTTCTTACTCTGTGACGGCGTGCGCTGTCCTTCGAACGCACTTCGGAGGAGAGCTTTCGCTGTGACAAAACTACGGAGAACAGGAGTGGTCTAATGAAACGATTTCAAGCGAAACGGGACGCGGCTGCGCTGAACAGCCGACTGGTCCGACGGCCAATTCAGCGCATGGTGTGGCTGTTTCTGCTGCCCACCTTTGCCGCCTTCTGCATCGGGTTCATCTACCCGTTCCTGAAGGGCGCGTTCCTGTCCTTCTGCAAATTCAAGCTGACCAGCAAGTGGACATGGGTAGGCTTTGACAACTATCTGAAGGCCTTTGCCGACAGCAGCTTCCGCCATGCCTTCTTGTTCACGGCGCTGTTTGCCTTTGTGTCGGTGCTGTTCATCAACGCGCTGGCCTTCGCGGTGGCCTATGCGCTGACGCGGGGCATCAAGGGCTCCAATCTGTTCCGGACGGTGTTCTTCATGCCGAACCTGATCGGCGGCATCGTGCTGGGCTACATCTGGTCCATGATCTTCGACGGCTTTCTGGTCGCTTACGGCCAGTCCGTGGTACTGAACAGCCACTTCGGTTTCTGGGGGTTGATCATCCTGCTGTGCTGGCAGCAGGTGGGCTATATGATGATCATCTATATCGCCGGATTGCAGTCCGTGCCGGAGGATATGCTGGAGGCGGCCCGCATCGACGGCGCCACCAACTGGCAGACCCTGTGGAAGGTCACTATCCCCAACATGATGAGCTCCTTCACCATCTGCATTTTCCTGACGCTGACCAACGGCTTCAAGCTGTTTGACCAGAACCTGGCCCTGACCGGCGGCCGCCCTTTCCTGCAGCAGGCGGACGGCAGCGTTGTCAAGACCACGGAAATGCTGGCCCTGAACATCTACAACTCCTTCTACTCCGGCAGCGGCAACAACCGCGGCGTGGCCCAGGCCAAAGCCGTGCTGTTCTTCATACTGGTGGCGGCTATCGGACTGATCCAACTCCGGGCTACCCGTAAAAAGGAGGTGCAGCAGTAATGCAGACGAGCCTTGCCAAAAAGCATGACCGCAGCAAAATGGTGTTGACCATAGCGTTCACGGTGATCTGCATCGTGTATGTGCTGCCCATCGTCATCGTTCTGATCAACTCCTTCAAAACCAATGCCGCTGTCAATACCGATACGTTCGCCCTGCCCAATGAGGACACCTTTGTGGGCTGGCAGAACTATATCAAGGGCATGACCTTCGGCAACTATCCGTTTATCAAGGCGGTGTTCTACAGTCTGTTCATCACCCTGGTCTCCTCGGCGCTGATCCTGATCTGCACCTCTATGGCCGCGTGGTATGTGGCCCGTGTGGGCAGTCTGTTCAGCAAGATCGTGTACTACCTGTGCGTGTTCTCCATGGTGGTGCCGTTCCAGATGGTGATGTTCACCCTGTCCCGCACCGCCGAGCAGGTCAAGCTTCCCTACTTTAGCTTCACCTCTATGGCTTTTGCCAAGATCGGATTGAACACACCGTGGACAATACCTATCGTGTACCTGGGCTTCGGCGCGGGACTGGCGGTATTCATGTTCTCCGGGTTTGTCAAGACGATCCCGCTGGAGATCGAGGAGGCTGCCGCCATTGACGGCTGCGGGCCTGTGCGTACCTTCTTCCTGGTGGTGCTGCCCATGATGAAGCCCACATTTATCTCCGTGGGCGTGCTGGAGATCATGTGGGTGTGGAACGACTTTCTGCTGCCGTACCTGGTGCTGGATCTGAACAAATACCGCACCATCCCCATCGTCATCCAGTATCTGAAGGGCAGCTACGGACAGGTGGATATGGGCGCCACCATGGCGCTGATCCTGCTGAGCATCGTCCCGGTCATCATCTTCTATCTCTGCTGCCAGAAGCACATCATCAAGGGCGTGGCGGCAGGCGCCGTCAAGGGCTAAACTTACAACACGCCGGGGGCGGGCTGATCGCCCGCCCCCGTATATTTTGGCCGGGACCGTCCGGCTGAAAGTCAAATCCTATCCAAGAGAGAAGTTGAGTTATGAAACGAAGCAGCGGTATTTTAATGGCGGTATCCTCCCTGCCCTCCCCCTATGGCATCGGTACCCTGGGCAAGGCGGCCTATGATTTCGCCGATTTCCTGAAAGACGCCGGCCAGTCCTACTGGCAAATGCTCCCCCTGGGCCCCACCAGCTATGGCGACTCCCCCTACCAGAGCTTTTCCGCCTACGCCGGCAACCCCTATTTTATCGACCCGGATATGCTGGCGGCTGACGGACTGCTGACGGCCGCCGAGTGCGCCGCCCCCGACTGGGGCAGCGACCCGCGCCATGTGGACTACGGAAAGATCTACGAGAACCGCTTTACCCTGCTGCACAAGGCCTACAAACGGGGCTGGGAGCGGGACGCGGAGGCCGTAGCGGCCTTTGCGCAGGACAATGCGCGGTGGCTGCCGGACTACGCCCTGTACATGGCCTGCAAGCGGCACTTCGGCATGAAGGCATGGACGGAGTGGCCCGACGACGACCTTCGCCTTCGTAAGAACGAGGCCGTGCTGGACAAGTACCGCACACTTCTGCGGGAGGATGTGCAGTTCTTCACCTATCTGCAATTTCTGTTTTTCAGGCAGTGGACCGCTCTGCGCGACTACGTCCACCAGCAGGGCATCCGCATCATCGGCGATCTGCCCATCTACGTGGCCATGGACTCCGCCGACGTCTGGGCCGAGCCGCAGTTCTTCCAGCTGGACGACGATCTGGTTCCCAAGGCTGTGGCCGGCGTCCCGCCGGATTACTTTACCGCCGACGGCCAGCTGTGGGGCAACCCCCTCTACGACTGGGACGCCATGCGTGACGACGGCTTCGGCTGGTGGATCCGCCGGATCGACGGCGCCGGCAAGCTGTATGATGTGATCCGCATCGACCACTTCCGCGGCTTTGCCAACTACTGGGCCGTGCCCTACGGTCAGCCCACCGCCAAAAACGGCCGCTGGATCGCCGGTCCCGGCATGGACCTGATCGAACGGCTCAACGGCTGGTTCCCGCAGCTGGAGTTCATCGCCGAGGATCTGGGCTACCCCACCCCGGAGGTGGCGCAGCTGCTCTGCGAGTCCGGCTGGCCCGGTATGAAGGTACTGGAATTCGCCTTTGACTCCCGGGATTCCAGCGGCTATCTGCCCCACGCCTATACGCCGCACTGCATCTGCTATACCGGCACCCACGACAACAGCCCCCTGGCACTGTGGCGGCAGGAGGCCGCGCCGGAGGATGTGGCCCACGCGGTGGAATACCTGGCGCTGACTGAGCAGGAGGGCTTCCACTGGGGTATTATCCGCGGCGGTATGTCCAGCGTGGCGGAGCTGTTCGTGGCGCAGATGCAGGACTATCTGGGCCTGGGCGAGGGAAACCGCATGAACATCCCCGGCACCCAGGGCGGCAACTGGACCTGGCGGCTGCTGCCCGGCGAGCTGAGCGATGCGCTCTCTGTCAGGATCGACCGCATGACCGCGCTCTACGGCCGCAAGGCATAAGCGAACACCCCCGGCAGTGCCGGGGGTGTTTTTTTTGCCGGGAGCACCGCTTCCGCAACGCCGAAACCCCCATCTGCCATGTGACAGATGGGGGTTTCGATGCCGCCGAGGTAGGGGTTAGACCTCCGCGACCCGTACTGCAATATGGGCCCTGCCGGGCAGAGCAAATAAAAAACCGGCTGCAATGTATGCACCTTTGAAGCGCATCCCACTTGCAGCCGGTCGATCATGCGGTCAAATGCCGTTTAGACACCGTAGCTTTGCGTCTCGGCCTTTCAGCCGATTTGCCAACAGAACATTATTGTATTTGCAGTATATCACTTTCGTTCCGTTTCGTCAAGTCTTTTTCGCAAAAATCCGTGTTTTCTACGCGTCCGTCTCTAAATCTCCGATCGCCGCGCACGCCTCACGGTATGCCGCGGCCGTCTCCGGATACAGCGCCGACGCGCGCTGCATATCGCTGCCGCGCAGGGCCTCCGTCAGGGCTGAGGCTGCCTGCCATAGCTGCACCAGCCCCAGGTTGGCTGCCAGGCCCTTCAGCGTGTGCGCCGCGCGGAAGGCCCGCCGGGCGTCTCCGGCACTCATGGCCGCCTGCAGCATGGCGAAGGTGTCGTCTCCGGCGAACATCCGCAGGAAACGCTCCACCGCAGCTATACTGCCCAACCGGCGCACGGCGTCCGCCATGTCGCCGCCCATCTCTTGATAAAGCTTCTCTAAATTCATTGTTTCTTCCTCTCCAGCCACTCGGCGATCGTTCTTATCATCTGCCCAGCCTCCAACGGCTTGGGGATATGCGCGTCCATGCCCGCTGCCAGGCAGGCCGCCACGTCCTCGTCAAACAGGTTAGCGGTCATGGCGATGATCGGCAGGCGGGCGTCCGGCCTGTCCATCCCGCGGATGGCGCGGGTGGCGGAAAGGCCGTCCAGCTCCGGCATCATCACGTCCATCAGCACCGCGTCGTAGGTACCGGGCGCCGACGCGGCGAACATCTCCACCGCCTCCTTGCCGTCGGCGGCCTGGTCCACCATGGCGCCGGCCTCCTGCAGCAGGTACACCGCGATCTCCCGGTTCAGCTCGTTGTCCTCCGCCACCAGCAAGCGCCGTCCGGCGATGGAAGCCGCCGCGTCGGGAAGCGCGGCTTCCGGTTCGGCCTCACTGGGCATCATGGGCAGCACCACGCGGAAGCGCGTTCCCTGTCCGCGTGCACTGTCCACCTGAATGGTACCGCCTCTTTCGTCCACCAGCTTTTTCACCACGGCCAAACCCAGGCCCACGCCGCCGGAAAGGCTGCCCCTATCACTGTTTTCCTGGGCAAATGCCTCGAACATATGGCGCTGGAACGTCTCGCTCATACCTGCGCCGTTATCCTCGCATATAAATTCCAGCCGGCACACGCCGTCCGCATAACGGGACTCGCGGAAGCTGCAGCGCACCCATCCGCCGGGGTGATTGTATTTGATGGCGTTGCCGATGATGTTCTGGCAAATCTGCCGCATATACAGCGGGTCGCCTGTGAATCGTTCATGCTCCAGCGTCAGGTCCATCACCATCAGCGTAACGCCTGCGCTCTCCGCCTGGGCGTGCGAAATACCCAGCATCTCGTGCAGCTCGCTTGTCAAACAATAGGGTGTCTTTCCCAGCGCCTCCTGCTTCGGGCGATTCAGCGTCAGCACGTCGTTTACCAACGCCAGCAGATAGCGTGCCGCGGTCTGCGCCTTCTCCCGGCAGGACTGCACCAGCGTCACATCCTCCGGGTTCCGCCCGATGATCTCCAGCATACCCATGATGATGTTGATGGGTGTGCGTATATCATGGCTCATGCTGCGAAGGAAGTGCGTCTTGGCCTGGTCCGCCGCGCTGGCGCGGCGCACCTCCTCCTCCAGACGGTGCTGGTAGTCCATCTCGCGACGCTTGCGCTCCTGCGTGGTGCGGAGCACCAGCAGCGTCGCCAAGACCGCCGCCAGCGCGTAGACGCCGAAGGCGGAGATCACCATGTTCTTGCCCAGGATGAACACGTATTCATTGGGGAGGAACACATACAGGCTGTACTGCTGGTATCGCTCCCGTGCACCGAAGAACGTGCCGTCCGTGCGGAGCTGGGTCAGCTTGCTGCCCGGGGAGGGGGAGGACTCCAGCGCACGGATGAGGGGCACCTCGTCCACCGGCAGGTTCCACTGCTCCGCCGCGCTGCTGCCCACCACGCGCTCGCCGTCGGTGATGTAGGTGTAGACCCTGTCATTGAGCAGCGTCTCATAGCCCGCCAGCAGGCTCTCGATGGACGCACGGTAGGAGGCGATGATCGTGTTCGACTGGAGGCGGACGCAGAAGACGACGCCGGGATTTTCGACGCGCGCCACGGCTGCTATGTCGTATACCGCGCCGTCACGGGTCAGGCGGCGGGCGAAGATCTTTTCCGGGTAGTCCATGATGGAGCGGATCGCCTCATTGGTGTAGTAATCGCTCCAGCCCATGTCCGCACCGGAGCTGAACTCGATCTCCAGATCCTTGTCCAGCACCAGCACGCAGGTTACGCGCTGACGCTGGGCGTACCGCGCCAGCTCCTCGTTGGAGCGGTTCTGCCCCACCATACCCTCGCGCTCCGCCACCTCCTGCGCCTGCTCCGTCAGCCGCACGAGGCTCTTTAGCCGGTCGGCGGCGACGATGTCGCGGTAGCTGATGCACTGGTTTTGCAGATATTGCAGCGTCCGCTGGGCGGTCTGCTGGGCGTTGCGGATGCTGCTGTTGCCGCCGATGAGAGCCGTGACCGCCATCACAAAGACGCCCAGCACCAGCATGAGCACCCAGATATATTTGTTGGAAAACTTATTGCCCATGGATCAACCCCGCTAAAGCCGCCTGTGCGTCCACGCCGTAGCTCTCCAGAATGGCGGCCACGGTGCCGTCCGCCACCAGCTCGTGCAGCATTTCGTTCAGAGCCTCCGCTCTGCCGCTGCCGTCGTCCTTATAGAACGCCGCGCCCAGACCTGCCCGCAGCAGCCCCGGCTCCAGCACCCGGTATTCCCCGGCGCGCCCGGCGATGAAGGTGAGGTACGCCGTCTCGTGTCCGGCGCAGGCGTCCACATAGCTTTTGTCCAGCGCGGCGAACACGTCCACCGTGTCGGCGAAGCAGTACACGCTGTCCACCTGCTCCACGCCGGGCACCTGATGCTTCAGAAACAGCTCCTCCGGCTTAGTGGATATCTGCACGGAAATACGCTTATCATTCAGGTCGGCCAGTGTACGGATATCGCTGTCAGCCTGCACGATGACCACCTGACGGCTGTACATATACGGCCCTGCCCAGCGGTAGCGGTCCTCTCTGCCGTTCATGGAGAAGCTGCCCCAGAGGCAGTCCACGTCGCCTCGCTCCAGTAGGGCGTCCTTCTCCTGCCAGGATATCTGCCGGAAGTCCGGCGTCCACCCCAATCGCTCACAGGCTGCTTTTGCGATCTCCACGTCGATACCCGCATAGGCGCCATCTTCATCCAGATAGAAATACGGCTCATAGTTGTCGCTGCCAATGACCAGCACCGGAAGCTCTTCCGTTTCCGTCTCCCGCTGTCCGCAGCCGCACAGCACCGTACCGCACAGCGCCAGCAGCACCGCCAGCAATCTCTTTGTCCTGCTCATTCCTTACCTCTCATGCCGTATACCTCACGGCACAACGCACTCTGTATGTCCTCCAGACAGTCCACCAGCAGCGGATCGAACGCGCCGCACTCGCCGCCCCGTATCATAGCCAACGCCTTCGCATGGGTATACGCCGGCTTGTACACCCGCTGGCTCACCAGCGCGTCATAGGCGTCCGCCAGGCCCACCGCCTGCACGGTCATCGGTATCTCGTCGCCCTTCAGCCCGTCGGGATAGCCTCTGCCGTCCACCCGCTCGTGATGCCAGCGGCAGATCTCCGCCGCAGCCTCCACCAATGGCTCGCTTTCCATCTCCTTCATGCCCCGCATCAGTTCCTCGCCGATCAGGGTATGCTTCTTGATCTCGTCAAACTCCTCCGGCGTCAGGGGGCCGGTCTTTCGCAGCAGGGCATCCGGCACGCCCATCTTTCCGATGTCGTGGAACATAGCCGCGGCGGGGGCCCGCCGGCAGGCCCGCAGGGGCAGGCCGGATTTATCCGTGCGTTCCAGCCTTCTCTATGGGCGTGG
>OGPT01002165.1_pt1 | contig 16384 bp, 12 predicted proteins | sample 1552951 | NCBI WGS metagenome assembly OGPT01 (sample SAMEA2580224, study PRJEB22360) | human gut metagenome | biome: human gut; feature: human-associated habitat; material: faeces | place: Denmark | collected 2008/2010
CACTGCAAAGAGACAAAAGAGATTCTGATGCTGGCACTGCCGTCGGTGCTATGTCTGGCGGTCACGATGAATACCTTTTATCAGATGGAGCCGGACCGGTATGTCAGTCAAAAACTGTACCGGGATGTTGTAGGAGAACATAATGAACAGGCGGTAAAAGAAGCTTTGAAAAATGATGGTGGATATTACCGCACAGAACAGATGGGCAATGACGATGAAAATGCAGCGGATTTAAATCGGATCTGGGATGCGGGGCAGAATATTACTTCAATCTATTCATCGGCATACAATTCGGAGTATCAGACATTTCGTCAGAAGACATTCGGACTGGAAGAACCGTTCCGGAATGTGATGATGCAGTCGGTATCGAAGAATCCGGTATTTTGCCGGATGATGGGAGTACGCTATATCGTATCAGATTCTGATGTAACGGGATATGCTCTGGTTAAGAAATGTGAAAAAACCGGCATATATCAGAATAATGACGTGGCACCGGTCATGTATGCAACAGATCGTGTGATGACGGAAAAAGAACATAACAAACTTGCATTTCCATATAATCAGACGGCATTTCTGGAATATGCAGTTGTTGGAGAACATACGGAATCTTCAGATCAGAACATAATGACAGCCTATGCGCCTGTTAGTCTGAAAATGGTCAACAATCATAAAGCGCAAAATGGAGCCGGCAATAGAACCACAGATATAGGGAAGAAAAACGGAAATGAAAGAAAAGTCGGAACGTGGATCCATGAAAAAGAAGGTGGCTGGAAGATCCATGCGAAGAAGATAAAAAAGATAACATTTTCCATTCGACAGGTGCAGCAGGAAACGACACAACAAGAGGGGCAGAGACAGATTCTTTTCCTGAGCTTCCGTGTGGACAATGCACGTCCGAATAAGGACGTGGCAGTCTGGATCAACGGAATCCGTAACAAACTAAGCGCGAAAGATCATGTATATTATAATGAAAATAAAACATTTATCTATGCAGTGCCGTTAAAGGATGGAGAAGATACTATTTCTGTAACATTTGGCAAAGGAAAATATCAATTAAGCCATGTACAGGCATATCTCGGCAGTCTGCCGGAACGGTCAAAAACGTTATATCAGTCAGAAGTTCAGGTGGATAAAAAGTTGACGAAAGATAATGTGATACAGGGAACGATACAGGTAAAGAATGATGGCTGGTTCATTACATCCATCCCATATGACACACATTTTAAGATGTATATCGATGGAAAAGAGACGAAGATACAAAAGGTAAATACAGCATTTCTTGGATGTGAGATCGGAAGTGGGAAGCATGAAGTGAGGATCGTCTATCATGCACCGGGGGCAACAGCAGGAAAAGTATTTTCAATGATTGGAATAGTCGGATTCGTGTTATTACTTGTATTGTAATGACACGATGATATCTATATGCAGCAGCAGATTTGCGGAAAATCACTGCTGTATATTTGCATTTTATAAAAAAGAAGAGTATGATGTTAAATGTTTTTTTATACTTGAATAAGGAAGAAAAATGGAAACAGACAACAGGGTAAGACGAGGATGAGAACATGAAGATCATAGAAACATATGGAAATTATATAGAAAAATGGAGTAATGAGGATCCGGACAGAGCCAGATGGCTTTTAAAGACCGGATGGAAGGCACAGAATCTGAAGTTCCGGTTCGCACCGGACAAAAGACTGATGCCGGCAGAGCAGTATCTGGCAAGGCTTATGATGGATACGATGATAAGACCGCTGGAACGTCCGGAAGAAAGTGCAATTGTCAGTATCTTTACTCCTTGTGAAATTTTACAGGAAGCAGGATTACATCCATACAATGTAGAAGGATTTTCCTGCTATCTTTCTGCATCTAAGGCAGAAAGAGCATTTTTACAGCAGGCGGAGAATACGGGCATATCCGAGACACTTTGCAGTTATCACAAGACATTTATCGGAGCGGCGCAGAAGAAAGTACTTCCGAAACCAAAGTGTATTGTATACACGAATCTGACCTGTGATGCAAACCTTCTGACATTTAAGAAGCTGGCAAAGATGTATGATGTACCGATCTTTGCTATCGATGTGCCGATGCAGCAGAACGAAGACAATGTACAGTATGTGGCAGACCAACTTCGTAAACTGAAAGACTTTATAGAAGAATGCACAGGCAAAAAGATTACAGATGAGACATTAACAGAAGGAAAGAAATTATTAATAAAAGGACAATTTAGATCATACAACAGCTTTGAAAATGAAAGAAACAAATTAATCTTAACAGTTTTTGCTAAAGATGTTCAAGAATTACCAGAAAATGAAGAACAAGAAGTTGAAGTTGAAGGCGAAGATGGAGAAATAGCAAAAAAAGAAGAAATGACAAACGAAGTAGTACTTATCGGATTTGTTTGTAAAAAACCTATTTACAGACAAACACCATTTGGAAGAGAAATTGCAGATTTATTATTAGCAGTAAACAGAGCATATAATAAATCAGATTATATTCCAACAATTGCTTGGGGAAGAAATGCAAGATTTTGCCAAAACATAGAAGTGGGAACACAAGTAAAAATTATAGGTAGAGTTCAATCAAGACAATATGAAAAGAAACATGAAGATGGAACAGTTGAAACAAAAACTGCATATGAAGTTTCTGTATGTAGCTTAGAAGTAATAAATGAAGAAGGAAATGAAAACAAAGAAGAAACAGAAAATCAAGAAGCTGTTTAATATATATATTTTAAGAACTATTAATGACGAAAAAATAAAGGATATTCCTGATGTTCCTGATAATATGCTTTCTAATTTGAAGAAAGTTGCTTGCTCTACAAACTCTTTAGACGAACTTATTGCTACTTTAAAAAATAAAAGCATTACTCAAGCAAGAATTCAAAGAATTTTATTATATGTTTTACTTGGTATCACTAAATCTGATATAGAATTATCAAAAAGAATTATTCCATATGTTAGGGTCCTTGGTATGAGTGAAAATGGTAAGAAAGCTCTTTCTGATTTTTCTAAAGATGCTGAGGTTATCACTTCCGTTAATACTTTTGAAAAAAGTTGTAATGATCCTGAATTACTTAGAATGTTAGAAATTGACAAAAGAGCAACTGATATTTATACGTTGGCGTATGCAAAGGGTTCTGTTGCAAATTTGGATTACACGATGAGGATTCAGAATGGGATTTAGAATACTATACAGCATCTAATTTTAAAAATTATAAAGAAAAAAGATTCATATATAAATTTCGAAACACCGCGCAGCGACCAAAGGAACAAAGCAAAGCTTTGTGACTGCGATTGAAGCAATCTTTTCATATGAAAGAGCCGAAGGCTCATCAAGATTGCGACAGCAAGGTGTTTCGAAATTTTTATCTGAATCTTTTTTGTGTATGTAATATTTATGGTTATTGCATTAATTGTTTTCGTTCTGTTTATTTTAATATTATTTCTTTTTGGTTTAGGTATTCTAATGCTCCGGAATTGCTTGTGAAGTCAAATTTCATTTTGTAGTTTTCTAGCATTTGATATTTGCATTTGAATTTTTTGTTTATTTCGTTTATGCCGTATTTGCCGTCTCCTAGAATTGGATGACCTATATGTGCTAGATGTGCTCTTATTTGATGGGTTCTTCCTGTTATAAGTTCAACATCTAATATTGATGTATTATTTCTTTTATCTTCTGATAAAACTTTATACTTAGTCAATATCTCCATATATCCTTTTTTAGGAGTATCTGAAATATAAACTAATGATTTTTTGTTATCTTTAAAAAGATACGCTTTTAGTAAATCCTCTTTTTTGTCTAATATTCCTATTACTGTGCATCTATAATTTTTCTTTATTTCTTTGTTTTTGAATTTTAAAAGCAATATTTCCAATGCTTCTGGATTTTTTGCAAATAAAACTAATCCTGTTGTGTTTCTGTCAATTCTATGACATGGACTTATATATGTATATTTTTTATTTAAAATTTTAGTCAATGAATCTGCAGTTTTATCTTCTGTAACCACTTCTAGTTCCGCAGGTTTGTTTACTATTAAAATATTTTCATCTTCATATATTGTCTCAATGTCATAATTTTTATATAGTAATTCGTCAACAATAAATACTGTAATTGTATCAAATTCATGTACTGTTTTATCTTCATTCACTCTAACATCATTTATTCTTATATCTTTTTTTCTTAATGTTTTATAGAATGTTGCTGATGTTAATCCATTGAAATGAGCATACAAAAATGTACTTAATTTTTTATTATTAAATTTTGGTTCTACGATTAGTTTTTGCATGATTCCTCCATTTTAATGTAGTTATTATTTTTCAAATATACTTAATATTTTTGATACTGCATAGATGATATCTGTACATTTTGTTTGTGCAAAACTTTTGCCTAAAGCTTTTCCTCCAACAGTAATTGATGCAACAAGGGCACTCATTATAAATTGAATATCAAAGCTTAATCCTAAACTTTGTGTAATTTTTACAGTTAACATGGCACTTATCGCACCACTAAGTACGCCACATATATCACCAATAACGTCATTACATATATTAGAAACTTTTGGTGCTGATCTAATTAATTTTATAGCTGTTTTTGCACCTTCCACTTTTTTTGATGCCATTGCATGGAACTCTTCTTCTGTCGCACATGTTATAGCAACACCGACAATATCAAATACAACACCAACTAATATAACTAATATTAATACAATTAAAGCTGGTAATGTTGCTAGTCCATTTATGCTTGTTGTTGACACATATGAAAATGTCATTGAAAGTACAAAGGTTATTATAAATATTGTAAAAAACCACTTTATTGCTTCATTTTTAGGATTTTTGTTTTTATCATTCTTTTTCTTCATTTCTCTTCCTCTCTTTAGTTCATCTTTTCTTGCATTTTAGCATAACAATTTTTGTATGTCAAAATACTATTTTAAAACTTTTATGTTGTTTTTCTTTAATATAGAAAAAAGAATTTATATAAAATAGACACTTTCATCTATTCCTATAAATTCTTCACTATAATTATTATCGAATTTAAGATGGTAGAAATTTAAGTAAATTTTACGGTATAAGGTCTAGCAGAATTTCTCTACTTTTTACTAAGCATTACTGCTTAGCTGTTTCCATTTAAAAAAGCATTCCTTAAAAGTTTCGGAAAGCTAGATCGCCACTAAAATCCGTACCTTAATCCCTAAATTTCCAAGCTTCTTGATTGAAACAAACATTCTAGAAGTTTTCCTTAATGTACTTGATCTATTATTAGTTTCTTTTGCAATAATGATTTCATAGTCTTTCATAAGAAAACGTGGCCGCACTTTTTTATAAAATACTGACTAATCCCAAGATTATCACTCAAAACAGATTTATCGCATACAATTTGATATGTACACTCAAAATAGATTATATCACAACAAGTAAAAAATGGTGATAACGAAAATAGGAATCCAAATATATGCCGTTATATTCTATCCTAAATTCTTTACTTCCCATACCCACGCAAAACTGGCATTTTGCGCACGACATAAGAAACTTTATCTAATAAATCATGTGTGGATTTTTAGCCCCACCTTCATAATAGATAGTACAACTAGAATAATGCACCATCGAGTTTAATTATAGCAGAATCTAAAAATAAAGACAAATTTGAAATTAAAACTTTTTGAATAATTTTAATCAAATTTGTCTTGAAAGATTAATTTTGTTTTTATATTTTACTATTATTTCTCTTTTTTTCTCGTTTTTTCTTCACTTTTCTCTTCCTTTTCTTTCTTGATTTTCTTTTTCTCTTCTGTATCATCATCTTTCTTTTCTTCTAATACATCTTTTTTATTTTTCTCTTCTTTAACTTCTGATTTTCTTACTTTTTTAATTTTTTCTTCTTCATCATTAGATTCATTTTCTTCAGCTATGTTTTCCTCATCTATTTTTGTTTCTTTATTTTCTTTTTTCTTTTCTGTTTTGGCTGCTTTTTTATCTGATTTTAATGTAACATCATATTCTTCGATATATACTGTTAAAACTCTTGGGTATAGTTCTTCTGGTAAGTTGAAATATCTGTTTGTTTTTATTTTTTCTTTCTTTATTAGTTCATAATCAAACATATTAGCATCGATTATTAATTTTGATGTTACATCCATTCCGTTAGGTAATGTGTTATTTACATTATCAAAATATGTTGCGTTTGTTAAGAAAACTGCTGGATATCCTTCTTTAAAGTTTAATTTGAACAATTTTACAGCTGTTTCAAATTTATTATCGTATGATTGCAATTCTCTTTCTGCATTTATATTGAATATGTTGTAATCTGTTTGATGCAATTTTTCGTTTATTGATGTTACTTGATAGATCGGCATGTCATAATCAAAGCTTATTTTATGCATTGATTCATTTAGCGAGCTTGCTATCAATTGTAATTTCTCTGTAAAATCAAATATATCTATTTTCTTGTTTATATTTAATATTTGGAATTTATCTTTTTCGTTCTCTCTATGTGATTTATTATTCAAGTATTTTACTTGTGTTGAATCATCTTTCATAGATCCGAAAATATCAAAGTCAACTTTATTGCTTATTGATGAATTAGATGTAGTAAAATATTCGCTCTTTAGACTTCTTAATTGTTCTTCTATTACATCTTTGTCCATGTCTCCGTTTTTTAGCATATTTATCATTGGCAATACGTTAGTTCCTGCTATAAATATACTGTCTAATTCTTGTTTTGAGAATTTTGTTCTTTGTAGTTTATCATATGAAATTCCTAAATCTTCAAAATCATATTCGTAATTAAATTTTCTTTTTATTTTTTGATTATCACCTTCTAGAACCTCTTCACTACCTGTTTCTAGTTCTAACAATTCATCTTTATTAGCAAATTTCCAAAATTCAAATAAACTCTTTTTGTGTTGATCTATTTCATCTATGTATAATGTTGCATTTGCTATTTTTCTTTTTGTATTTACTATTTTTAGTTCTAATGCTTTTATATCTTGTTTTAAGTCTTTTACATATCTTTCACTCTTCTCATATAAAGCTTGAACAGTAACTAAATCATCTATTGTATGATACTTTTTATCATCACTGTATCCTTGAATTGGCTTGGGTTCTTTTTCTTCTTCTTTTTTGTTATTCTTTTCAAACTCTTCTTGTTCAGCTTTTTCTTCATCTTTTGTTTTCTTTTTTGAGAAGAAATATTTTACTTTTCCAAAGAATGTTTTTTTACATTCAAGATATGTTGAAATTTCTTTTTGTTTAATAAAATATTCAGCGTCTTTCTTTTTGGCTTCATCTTTTAGGTCTTTAAGTTTAAATTCTAGTTCAAAAGCTTCTTGATTAAACTTTTTAATTGTTGCTTCTGTAGTAATATATTTCTCTTTTATGAATTCTGGTAAATCTCCGTAAGTAATTTTCTTACCTTCGTATAGGAATTCTATTCCGTTATTGCTGTTTATTTGTGTTGTAAAATGATATCGGTTTCCTAATTCTGTTTGAAGTATGAATAATGCTTTTAGCAATTTATAAAATTCTTCTGCTTCTTCTTTACTTCTTAATATAATTTTATACATTGTTTTTAAGTTTTCATATATAGGTGTTTCGCCTACTATTTGAACTGTTAATTTATCATTAATATCGTGTACTTCATATGTTAAAGACCAGTTTTTTGTGAATACCCATAAGTAGTTTTCTATATCGTTAATTTGCTTGTTTGTCAAAAATTCTTCACTGTAATTTACATATGAGATTGGCACATATATTTTTTCGTCTCTTTTTACTTTTTCAAGTTCTATTTTCTTTTTTATTAAATAAAATAATTCGTCAAAAGTATCTTCTTTTAATGATACTAGCATAAAATATCTATTTGTATCTTCAGAATAATATATTTGCCATAATTGATTCTTTGGATAATGTACTAAAAATGGAATTTTACTTTCCATTTTGCTTTGTTCTAATGCAACTCTTTTTATTGTAATATCTGATATTTTGTCAAATACGTTCAATAATTCTGCTGATTTTTCTGCATCTTCTTGACTTGCTTTTATGTATTCTCCTAAAGGCATTGACTTTGAATATTTTTCTTTTATTGGTGCATCTCTGTATGCTGTTGTGCAATATATCTCAATGTCTTTTATTGATACATATTTATATACTTTTAATTCTTTATCATTGTTTAATCTTGATGGGTTAAATATTATAGGCTTTGTTTCTGTAAAAAAACTTGGCAAATTTTCTAAATCTAATCCAATTACGTTTAATTTCTCTTTTATATCTTCTTTAGTAGCCAATTTTTATTTCCTCCTTGTCACATTTGAGCTTAGTATATCATAATATAAAATAATTTCCAAGTAATCATATTATGTTTTTTAATAAATTTCACAATAAGACAAAATAATAAGTCAAACGCTGAATTTAAATGCTGTTTACACTTTTATTCTTATTTGACTTATTATTTATTTTTATATACTAAATTATAATGCTTTTGTTTCAATTTCTTTTGAAATCATAGAAATGAATTCTTCTACTGGCATTTGACCAATGTCTCCTTCTTTTCTCTTTCTTACTCCAACAGCATTTGCTTCTACTTCTTTTTCTCCTAGAATTAACATATAAGGAACTTTTTGTAATTGTGCTTCCCTTATTTTGTATCCTATTTTTTCTTGTCTTGCATCTAATTCAACTCTAATGCCTTTTTCTTCAAGAAGTGCTTTTACTTTTTCTGCATATTCTTTTTGGCTATCAGAAATTGGAAGAATTGAAACTTGAACTGGTGATAACCAAACTGGGAATGCTCCAGCAAAGTGTTCTGTTATAATTCCTATAAATCTTTCAAATGATCCAAATATAGCTCTGTGAACTAGGATTGGTGTTTTCTTTTCTCCGTTTGAGTCTATGTATGAAAGGTTAAATCTAAGTGGTAATTGGAAGTCAACTTGTACTGTTCCCATTTGCCATTCTCTTCCTAAACAATCTTTCATTTTTATATCAATCTTTGGTCCATAGAAAGCTCCATCACCTTCATTTATTCTATAATTATCTTTTCCGCAAAGTTCATCTAATACTGATTTTAGATTTGCTTCTGCTTTATTCCATAATTCTATATCTCCCATATAATCGTCTGGTCTTGTTGAAAGTGTTAGTTCAAAGTCTAGTCCAAATATTCCGTATAAGTATTTTGCTATTTCTATTATATCTTTAATTTCTGCACCAATTTGATCTTCTGTTATGAAGTTATGTGCATCATCTTGTCTGAACATTCTTACTCTGAATAGACCATTTAATTGTCCTGATTTTTCGTTTCTGTGAATTACATCAATGTCATTAAAACGCATTGGTAAATCCTTATAACTTCTTAATTTTGAATCAAATATTTTGATTGCATTTGGACAGTTCATTGGTTTTAATGCTTGTTCTTTTCCATCTGAATCTGTTAAAACAAACATATCTTCTTTATAGTGATCCCAGTGTCCTGATATTTTCCATAATTCACTACTATTTAATTGTGGACCAGAAAATTCCATGTATCCTCTTTTTTCATGTTCTTTTCTCCAGAAGTCTATTAAGACGTTCATCATCTTAAATCCTTTTGGCATCCAATATGCCATACCTGGAGCTGTTTCATCAAAGAAGAATAGTTCTAATTCTTTTCCTAATTTTCTATGGTCTCTTTTTTTAGCTTCTTCTATCATATTTAAATATTCATCAAGTTCACTTGCTTTTGGGAATGAGATTCCATAAATTCTTTGTAGCATCTTATTGTGTTCGTTTCCTCTCCAATATGCTCCTGATGATGATAATAGTTTTACAGCTTTTACGCATCCTGTTGATGGTAAGTGTGGACCTCTACATAGGTCTGTGAATTCTCCTTGTTTGTAGAATGAAATTACTTCTCCTTCTGGAAGTTCTTTGATTAATTCTACTTTATAAGGTTCTTCTCTTTTCTCCATAAGTTTGATTGCTTCTTCTCTTGGAAGTTCAAATCTTTCAATTGGATGATCTTCTTTTATTACTTTTTTCATTTCTTCTTCGATAGCTGCTAAATCAGCTTCTGTGAATGGCTTTTCAACATCAAAATCGTAATAAAATCCTTTTTCAATTGATGGTCCAATTGTTAATTTTGCTTCTGGAAATAATCTTTTAACAGCTTGTGCCATTATATGTGAAGTAGTATGCCAATATACTGATTCTTCTACTTCTTGTGTTTTTCCTCCGCCAAGTTTAATTCTAAACATATAAATTCCTCCTCTACCTATATTCATATAGGCTAAACAAAATTTATTTGAAGCCTTGCTTTATAGAGGTTTTTGCTATAAATATAACAAAAACCCCTATAAGCCGTTTAGACTTATAGGGGTAAGTTTATTTTCTTACGGTTCCACCCTAATATTTAACTTGTTTACCGTTTTAACGCAACTTCTACGCTTTTCTTTCGAAAAGAAACTCCGGGGTAGTTTTTCAAAATCGTTTATTAAGATTAGCTTTCAGCCAGTGACTAATCATCTCTTTTAATAACCTTATTTTTACTTTGTCCCATCACTGTTTACATTAGTATTTTACAACTATATTTATGTTATGTCAATTATTATTTTATTTTTTGATGATATTTTTGTTATAACTTACATTTCTAAAAAGTATTATCAATGTTTTTTCGTAACTTGCTGGTGCAATCTTGATGAATCTTCGGCTCTTTTTATAATTCTATTGCATCTCTTATTTCTACGATTGTTCCTTCTGGTGCTATTAATTTGACTAGCTTGCTGTTTTCTACTTGATAAATTATTTCTCCGTTTTTCTCTTTGAATTTAATATTTTCTTTGTCTTTTATTTTGTTTACAAATTCATCTATATTTTCTTCATATAGTGCAAAGTGTGTGATTCCTTCTGCTTCTTTATTGTATTTATCTAAAGTACTTTTTCCTGTTTGTAATTCAATCATGAACCCATTTAAAGCTAGCCATGTATTAAAGTCTCTTCCGTGAAAATTCTTTGTTTCTTTAATTAGTTTAAATCCTATTATTTCAGTATAGAATTTTTTGCTTTCTTCATACGTATTTGTTTGAATGCATATATGGTGTATTGTCATATTATTATCCTCCATTTTATTTTTGACATAGTTTTTCTAATTCCTCTGGTGTGAGTTCTCTTGTTTTGCCTGATGCTAGGTCTTTTGGTAATGCTAATTTGCCCATTTGGGTTCTATGTAGTTTTGTAACTTTGGCTCCATAACAGCCAAACATTCTCTTAATTTGATGATACCTTCCTTCTGTTAAAATTACTTCTGCAGTATAGTGACCTGTTATTACCATATCTGAACTTTTGCATTTTCCATCAATTAAATCTACTCCATCTTTGAAGCCATTTCTCATCTCTTCTGTTACTGGAATATCAATTGTTACTTCATATTTTTTTGAAATATGCTTTTTAGGAGCTAATATATTATGAGCCATTTGACCATCATCTGTAATAATCATCAATCCAGTAGTGTTTTTATCTAATCTGCCTGCAGGAAAAACTTCTCTACTTTTATATTCGTCTGGCACTAGATCCAATACAGTCTTGTCTTTTCCATCCTTTGTTGCAGATACATATCCCTCTGGTTTATTTAACATCAAATAGATATGTTCTTTTATCGTTAAAGCTTCATTATCTATTAAAATTTTTGCATTATCTTTATCTATTTTTATATTTGGAGATGTTATTATTTCTCCATTTACTTTTATTTTCTTTTGTTGTATAAGCTTCTTTACTTCGCTTCTCGAATATACACCTTGTGAAGCAATTATTTTATCTATTCTTTCCATTTTCACCTCTTAATTTTCAATGAAATTATACTATTTTTTTAGTTTTGCTTCAAGTTTTAAAAAATTTAACCTAGAGAAAATACTTTGGAAATATATTAATTTAGCTTTCGTTCTAATTCTATTTCAACGTCTTCTCCTTTATAGTTCATATAGATTTTTAAGCTATTGGTTGTATTGTATTTATTTAAAGTAAATGTTTGCCAATGTATTATGTGGTTCTCATCTAAACCTGTATAGCCTGTGTATTCACTTGTGCTTTTGGCTGGATAAAATTTCTCTCCTCTTGAAAATCATAAGCTTTCTCAAGAAGCTCATGAGGAAATTATGGCTATGACTCATTCTGATAAAGATATCGCTAATTTCTTTCATCAACACGAGATTTTTATGACAAATGTTTTGACTAAATTACTATTAGATAATAACTTTGATTGTGAGAACCTTTCTGAGAAGGTTCATATTACTATTCATTTGATTGATGATTTGTGTCATGAAATTGTTTATCACAAACATAAAGAAATGAATTATGATGTAATGACTGATATAACTATAAAAACTATAGAAAATTTGTTAGGATAATTAATTATACAATAAATGAAATAGGACGCCACATTTGTGGCGTCCCTTTCGAGATAAACTAAAGTTATTAATTCTTTTTAACATCTGATAATTTATTGTCTGAACCACCTGCTAGGACTAATGAAGTACTTGAATCGTCAAAAATCTGCTCTAATTCAACTCTTGATAGAATTCCTTTTTCCATAAGTTCTTCTACAAGAATTTCTAATTCGGCTCTATGCTGATTTAATATATTATCAGCATACTTTTTTGCTTCTTTAAGAATTTCGTCCATTTCCTGGCTGATTTTTTCAATGATACCCTCAGTATACATGGGATTTTCGCTTTCGCGAAGATATACTCTATCCTCAGTGAACTTTTCATCCAATCCATACCTGGTTATCATATCTTTCGCAAGGCGTGTTGCTCTAGTAAGATCAGACTGTGCACCTGCTGAAAGCTCATTTGTATACAGCTTCTCGGCTCTTCTTCCACCTAATGATTTTGCAATCAACTGTATATAAAAGTCTTTTGTGGCAGATGGTGTTGCATATTCATCTTCTTCAAATACATTAACACCAAGATAGTCTTCTGCTGGCATGATTGATACAGCTAATGTATTCAGATACTGTAATTCTGGTGAGAACCTCTGAATAATATAGTGTCCAGCTTCATGGTAAGCAGTAGCTTTCTTTTTCCTTTCAGGCATCTTTTCAAGCTGTTTTTTTCTGATTTCAAAGTTATCCAAAATATCTTCTTTATCCACTTCTGTCTTACCTTTAAGCTCTGCACCAGCCATAGCTCTGTCAAGCAAATCCATTGTCCTATCTGGATTTTTAGTTTCAAAATTGAAACACGATGCATTTAAAATAGTAAACTCCACAAGTTCTTTACTGATTTTAGTGTGATGAAATTCTTCCAGACTCAAAATCTGATTTTTAATCATTTCATACAATTCGTCAGTTTTAGGTTCTTTAACAACGATTTTCTCAAATCTTCGTTTAAGTGCTCCATCTTTTGAAAAATATTTTTCATATTCATCAAATGTAGTTGCTCCAATTACCTGTGTGTTTCCTCTAGCGAGAATTGGCTTTAGCGAATTTGCCAAATCTAATTCACCATCTTTGCAAGCACCTGCACCAAGCACAGTATGAATCTCATCGATAAATAAAATACATCCTGGATGAGTTTCAAGGAATTTAACTAACTCCTGAAATCTTGCCTCAGCTGTTCCTCTGTACTTTGTTCCTGCAACAATGGAAGTAACATCTAATGATAGTACCAATGCATCTTTAAATCTGCTGTGGCACGTTCCTTTGACAATACTCCATACGAACTTTTCAACAATTGCAGTTTTTCCGACTCCAGGATATCCTACCAAAATAGCGTTTCTCTTTGTCGCTTTGGAAAGAATTCTGATTAGAGTTTCGGTTTCTCGATCTCTTCCAAGGATCTTACAATATTCTTCATCAGGTGAATAGTTGTTATTCAAAACCGTCAAAAAGCTTTCCAGATTCTTTGGAAGTACAAATTTCTGATTTACTTCTTCAAAGCCTGGTTTATCAAGTGCAGTACTCGGAAGAAGTGCATTTGGTCCTAAGCAATTCATAATAAGCTCTAAATAAATATCAGTCATTTTTTCTGAAAATGCTGCAAGCATATAATGATTTGTTAAGGTGTCAGTATTATACATACTTTCTGCAATATCGATCGCTGTCACTAAGATTTCATACAGTTCTTTTGTTATAGTTATCTGTATTTTTCTTGTGCCCCCTTCTACAATCAGTTCAATTGTTAAGAAAGTGCTACCGATATTTTCAAACTCCTCCTTTGTGAGTTCAACCTCCTCTGGATATGCTTCACCATTCATTGATGCCTCATATGCACTCTGAACAATTGCATTGTATTCTTCTGCTCGTTCTTCTTCACTTGGAAAATGTTCATTATACAGTTCCTGTACTTTTTTTACAATTTCCATGTGCTTCATTCCCTGCTTCAGGAAATATCTGTGCAATGGGCTGTCATTCATGATTGCAAGCGTTCCAAAAGCAATCAATTCTGAAACATAGCCTAGTCCATTCCGTTCAGCTGTTTTCATTGATGTGTACAACAAATTAAGCGTATCGTTATTAAGTTTCATAACAATTACCTCCTATAATGTATTAACCTGTTGATTTGTTACTTTTTTATTTTATAGCGATTATCTTTTTTTGTCAACATAATACAGAAGAGGATACTAATTCGCACTAGCAAATTAGCGTTTTCATTTATTAATTTGTATTATCGCATTATTTTTTCTTTTTCTAATTCAATATAAATATTTTCATCTTCTACAAATGCAATCTGTGCTTCCATCGGCTGATTGTCATTATTCTTTGATCTTCCGAAAAGCTTTTTCTTCTTCTCTGGTTCTCCATCGGCACTTCTTGCGATGTGTTTTCCGATACGGATCTGCATCGGCTGCATATCAAGTGCTGCGACAAAAGCGTGATCATCTCCATCACATCCTGCACTCAAATATCCTTTGGCACATCCAAGAACAACTACATTACCTTTGGCACATACGGAAGCTCCAGGATTCACATCCCCGACCACTACAACACTTGCATCAGATTCCAGACTCTGTCCGGAGCGAAGTGTTCCACGGTAGAACTGTCCATCTCCCTTTCTTCTCTCATCAACCATGGACTGACTTCTTTTTTGTTCTCTTTCCTGAATCTTTTTCAATACATCCTTAAAAGAAGTTTCCATGATCTTATCATCTTCTATCACATATGCAATCGTCAAAGTTGTTTTTTCTGCAATGATCTGCAGTACATTCTGAAGTTCTTTGGCATCTAGTTTTCTGCCTTCGATCTTTAGTGCGATCTGTGTCTGTCCATTAAAGAAATCTTTTGCCTGCACAAATTTATCTTCGATCGCTTTGATCAGTTGATCAAACTTCATTCCTGGATCTAACACCATGGTAAGTCCCAGACTGTTTCCCTTGAGCAATACCGGCTGATTCATACAATTCCTCTCTTCTTTCTCTAATCTCCTGCAGTACCAACACTGGTTTCTGTGACTGATTTATTATTCTTCTCTAATGTCTTCTTTGTCTTATCATTTGCAAAATAATACTCATAAATATCCTTTGCAGTCGCTGCTGCATTAGATGAGGTATATCCAAACGGAATAACAACCGTTGTTGTGATCTCTGGCTTCTCATATGGTCCATAAGAGATAAACAACGCATGATTCGGACGTTTCTTATTCTCCTGTGCTGTACCCGTCTTACCTGCTAATTTTACTTTCATGCCTTGGAAGATACTGCTTACGGAGCTGTCCTTTCCGCTGACTACACCTCTCATACCAGTATGCACTGCATTCCAGTATGTTGTATCATAATGAAGTTGTCTTACTTTCTTAACTCCATATTTCTTGACTGTCTTTCCATTATCGTCAGTGATCTTGTCCATGATACTTAGATCATATACGGTTCCACTGTTGGATAATGTTGTCACATAATTCGCGATCTGGCTTGGCGTGAAACTATTACGTCCCTGTCCAATGGCAGAACGTACGGATGTTTCATCAGAAACCTGTGGAGATGACTCATCCAGTTCAATTCCTGACTGCTTATTAAGCCCTAGCTGTGTTGCGTATTTCTCCAAGTACTTAAGACCTTCTTTACTGCTGTAGGAACCTGATTTGTCTCCTAATCTATATCCTACTTCATAAAAGAAATAATTACAAGATGCTTCGATCGCTGTTGACACAGTTCTTGCTCCATGACGGTCTGGATATTTCCAGCACTTCGCCGGTGGTGTGATCTTATCGTATAACCCTGTACAGTTGATGACTGTACTTGTCGTGATCACTTTCTCATTAAGACCTGCCAAAGCAGACGATGGCTTAAATGTAGATCCCGGTGCTGTCTTATGTTTCAGTGCCTGATTATATAATGGTGTAGATGCTGAGTTTGCCAGCTGCCTGTAGTATCCGGAATCTGTTCCGTTTGATAAACGGTTGCTGTCATATCCAGGATAACTTACCAAT
>OGPT01002170.1_pt1 | contig 16369 bp, 20 predicted proteins | sample 1552951 | NCBI WGS metagenome assembly OGPT01 (sample SAMEA2580224, study PRJEB22360) | human gut metagenome | biome: human gut; feature: human-associated habitat; material: faeces | place: Denmark | collected 2008/2010
TTACAACTGTTTTGCGCTTTGCCTGGGCGCCCCCCGCCGCAGCCGTCAGCTGCGGCTTCCTCGGCACCGTCTTTGTGACGGCTCTTAAGGCCGTCGCCCCGATTCTGGTGTTCGTGCTCGTGATGAGTTCGATTGCGAACCAGAACCTGTCCGGCGAAAACCTCCACATCAAGCCGATCATCGTCCTCTATCTGATAGGCACCTTCTCCGCCGCCATCGTTGCGGTCGTGGCGAGCTTCATGTTCCCCACGAAGCTCATCCTGACGGCGACCGACGCTGTGGCCACCACCCCCGGCGGCATCGGCGAGGTGCTCGGCAACGTGATTCTCAACGTCGTTGACAATCCCGTCCACGCCATCTCGTCCGGCAACTACATCGGCATTCTCGCCTGGGCCATCGCCATGGGCGTCGTGCTGCGCCATGGCACCGTCGCCACGCGCGAAGTGCTCAATGACGCCGCCAAGGGCGTCGAGTTCGTGGTCCGCCTCGTGATCCGCTTCGCCCCCGTCGGCATCTTCGGCCTCGTTGCGAACACCTTCGCCACGACCGGCGCCGAAGTCTTCATCGGCTACATCCAGCTTCTCGTGGTGCTTCTCGGCTCCATGTTCTTCGTGGCTCTTGTCATCAATCCGTTCCTCGTCTGGTTCTGCACCCACAAGAATCCGTTCCCCGTGACGCTGATGACGCTCCGCGAATCCGGCGTGGCCGCCTTCTTCACCCGCTCGTCCGCCGCGAACATTCCGGTCAATCTGGAAATCTGCCGTCGCCTCGGCCTGCCTGAATCCACTTACTCCATTTCGATTCCCGTGGGTGCCACGATCAACATGGCCGGCGCCGCCATCACGATCACCGTGCTGACGCTTTCCGCCGCCTATTCGCTCAACATTCCCGTTGACCTCGGCACGGCCGTGTTCCTCTCCTTCGTGGCCTCGATCTGCGCCTGCGGCGCCTCCGGCGTGCCGGGCGGCTCCCTGATGCTCATCCCGCTTGCCTGCGGTCTCTTCGGCATCGATCAGAACACCGCCATGCAGGTGGTCGCCGTTGGCTTCATCATCGGCGTGCTCCAGGACTCCTGCGAAACGGCCCTGAACTCCTCGAGCGACGCGCTCTTCACGATCGCCGCCTGCCAGCGCGCCGAGCGTCTGGAACGCGGGGAGTAATCCTTCCGAAATGCAGGGACGGACTTGCGCCGCCCTGCTGATTTAAAATTGCCGAAGTTTGACTTCGGCAATTTTTTTGACTTCATCCGACGATATGCGACGTTTCAATACCCCGATCGAGGTGCTAAATCAGGTTTTCGGCTACGAGTCCTTCAGGGGCTTTCAGGAGGAGGTGGTTGAAACCGTCGTGTCGGGCAGGGACGCTCTGGTGCTGATGCCGACAGGCGGTGGCAAGAGCCTCTGTTATCAGATTCCCGCGCTGCTGCGCGACGGCGTGGCCGTCGTGGTCTCCCCCCTGATCGCCCTCATGCAGGATCAGGTCGATGCGCTGGACGAAGTCGGCGTGAAGGCGGCCTATCTCAACTCGTCTCTCACGCCCGAGGAGGCCTCCAGAGTGAAGGACGAGCTTCTGTCGGGCAGGCTGGATCTGCTCTACGTGGCGCCCGAGCGCCTGATGATGAATTCTATGCTCTCGTTGCTCGACAGGGTCAACGTCTCGCTCTTCGCCATTGACGAGGCGCACTGCGTGAGCGTCTGGGGACATGACTTCCGTCCCGAGTACGGAGAGCTGGAGCTGCTGAGGACCCGCTATCCTCAGGTTCCCCGCATTGCGCTCACGGCCACGGCCGACGAGAAGACGAGGGCGGAGATCGTCGGAAAGCTTCTCAACGACGCCAGGGAGTTCGTGGCGAGCTTTGACAGGCCGAACATCTTCTACCGCATCGTCGACAAGCGCAACATCAAGGAGCAGCTCCTCAACTTCATCAAGTACGAGCATTCGGGTGACAGCGGCATCGTCTACTGCCTGGCCCGCCGCACGACCGAGGAGATTGCGCAGTACCTCTCGGGCTGCGGTATCGAGGCGCTGCCCTATCATGCGGGCCTTCCCGCAGAGGAGAGGGCTCGCAATCAGGCAAGGTTCCTGCGTGAGGACGGCATCGTGATGGTGGCGACCATCGCCTTCGGCATGGGCATCGACAAGCCGAACGTGCGCTTCGTGGCGCACGTGGACATGCCCAAGTCGATCGAAGGCTACTTTCAGGAAACGGGGCGCGCGGGACGCGACGGCGAGCCCGCCGACGCCTGGATGGCCTACGGCCTCAACGACGTCGTCAACCAGCGCTTCTTCATCGATGCGAGTGATGCGGACGAGATGCACAAGCAGCTCTGTACGCAGAAGCTCGATGCCATGCTCGGTCTGGCCGAGGCGCCCGACTGTCGAAGGCAGAGGCTTCTGGCCTACTTCGGCGAAAAGTCCGAGCCCTGCGGTCACTGCGACAACTGCCTCGAGCCGCCCGACCTCCTCGACATGACGGTGCCCGCCAAAAAGTTCATCTCCTGCATCTACCGCATTCGCGAGGCGAGCGGCGTCTGCTTCGGCGCTCAGCACGTCATCGACGTGCTGATGGGCAACATGACGGACCGCGTGGCTCGCTTTTCCCACGACAAGCTCTCGACCTGGAGCATCGGACAGGACCTGTCGGCGGCCGAGTGGCGGATTCTGCTTCGCCAGCTTGTCGCACGCCATGTCGTCTGGGTGGATCCGACGGCGCGCAATGCGCTGAGCCTTGGAGAGGCTGCCCGCGACCTGCTGCGGGGCAACATGAAGATCAGCGTGAGAAAGCGTGTGGCGGAAACGCGCAGGAAGCGCCGCGAGCATTCGCAGACGGAGGCCCTGCTGCAGGAGTTCTCCAAGCGTGACAGAAGCCTCTACGAAGCGCTGCGCCAGTGGAGGAGTGATGAGGCGAAGAGCCTCGGCAAGCCTCCCTACGTCATCTTCAAGGATGCGACCCTGCTGGAGATAGTGCGCGAGCGCCCGACGTCCCCTGAGGCCCTGAGACGCATCTCAGGTGTTGGCGAGAAGAAGCTCGTCAACTACGGCGACGCCGTGCTCGACATCGTGGCGGCGGAAAGCTGAGCCGACGGGGATCCGCATGAAACAAAAAAAAGAGCAGCCCATGAGGACTGCTCTTTTTGCTTGGACTCTAGAGGACTCAGCGGACCACCGTGGTCTGAATGCCCTGATTGTCGAGTTGGCTCTGGACTTCAGACGCCTCCAGCTTGTTGTCGAAGGGGCCGATGCGGACGCGCCAGACGCTGCCCGCCTTCACCACCTGCACATTGCTGATGCCTGCGGTGAGGGCGAGGGAGCCCGTAAGGTCATGGGCGCTCTTCTCTTCCTTGAAAGCACCGGCCTGCAGCCAGTACAATGCCGCGTTCTACAAAGTCTGCCGCCAGCTCCGGCGGCGGGCGTCTGAGACTGAGGCTGGGACTGGACCGGCGGAGCGAGGGTCACGGTCTTGACGCCGGACGAATCGTCCTGTTCGGCGCTCTTTTCCTGCTGCTCATTGAGGGCGCGGTTCGGATCGATGCCGCCCGCGAGCTTCTGGGCGGGGTCGACGTCAGCGGTCACCTTCTGAACCTTCTCGACGAAGGGGATCGGGCTGTTGGTGATGAACACCGCCGCGGCCGCGCAGATTGCGCAGCCGGTGACGATGCCGATCAGAAAGCCGGCAAAGCCGGAAGCAAGATTGGTACGGGCCACTGTGGATAGTCCTCTTGATTAAGCATCTTCGCGGCGGGCCATGTATTCAGGCGCGCTGATGCCGAGAAGCGCGAGACCGTTGCCGAGCACCTGGCGGGTGGCGGCAAGGAGAGCGAGGCGGGCGTTGCGCTCGACATCGTTCTCGATCACGACGCGTTCGGCGTTGTAGAACGTGTGGAAGGCCGCGGCGAGCTCCTTCAGGTAGTAGCAGAGCATGTGCGGCGCATGGTCCTTGGCGGCCAGCGTGAGAAGCGACGGATATTCGGCGATCTTGGCCATCAGGTCCATGGCCTGCTCGCTCACGAGGCTAGAGAGATCGGCCTTGATGAGTTCGTCGGCGGACGGAACTTCGTAGCCCTTTTCCTTGGCGTTCGCAAACACGGAGCAGATGCGGGCGTGGGCGTACTGCAGATAGTAGACGGGGTTTTCGTCGCTCTTCTGCTGGGCGAGGTTGATGTCGAAGACGAATTCGGCATCGGCCTTGCGGGCAACGAGGAAGAAGCGGGCGGCGTCCTGGCCGGCCATGTCGACGAGGTCGCGCAGCGTGACGTAGTTGCCGGAGCGCTTGCTCATCTTGACGGGTTCGCCGTCCTTCACGACGGAGAGCATCTTGTGAAGGATGTATTCGGGGAATTCCTTCGGGATGCTCATCTGACGGGCGAGCGCGCAGCACTGAAGGCCGCAGCGGACGCGGGCAATCGTGCCGTGATGGTCGGAGCCCTGAATGTTGACGGCCTTGGTGAAGCCGCGCTCGAACTTGGCAAGGTGGTAGGCGACGTCGGGCACAAAGTAGGTAAAGGTGCCGTCGACCTTGCGCATCACGCGGTTCTTGTCGTCGTGAATGCCGAGGTCTTCGCATTCGGTGGTCTTGAGCCAGAGGGCGCCGTCGCGTTCTTCGGTGCGGCCGGAGTCGATCATGGACTGCACGGCGGCCTGCACGCGGCCGGAGGCGTAGAGCGAGGACTCGAGGTAGAAGTTGTCGAAGTGTACGCCGAGCGCATCAAGGTCGTCGTCCTGCTCGTTGCGCAGATAGGCGACGCCGTAGCGACGGATGCAGTCGGTGTCGGAAAGGTCGCCCTTGGATTCGATGACCGTGCCGTCATGCGCATGCACGGGCTTGCAGTCAAGGTAGTCGCGGGCGATGGCGATCACGTATTCGCCGTGATAGGCGTTTTCAGGAAGTTCGACGGCTTCACCCTTGAGCTCGCGGGCGCGCAGGCGGATGGATTCGGCGAGATTGCCGATCTGAACGCCGGCGTCGTTGTAGTAGAACTCGCGGGTGACTTTCCAGCCCTGAGTGGCGAGAAGATTGGCAAGCACGTCTCCGAGGGCGCCCTGACGGGCGTGGCCGAGATGAAGCGGGCCGGTCGGGTTGGCGGACACGAACTCAAGAAGAACGGACTGGTTCTTGTGGGCGTCGCCGCAGCCGAAGGACGTGCCGGCCTTGAGGACCTGACGGATGATTTCCTGGCGGGCGTTGTCCTGAATGCGGAGGTTGATGAAGCCGGGGCCGGCGATTTCGACCGACTTGATGAGAGCTTCGCTTTCGGGGTTGGCCTTGAGGGCCTCGACGATCTGCGTGGCGATCTCGCGCGGGTTCTTCTTGAGGGCGCGAGCGAGCTGCATGGCGACTGTACAGGCGACGTCGCCGTGTTCGGGCATCTTCGGGCGTTCGAGAATGACGGTGACGCCGGTGACGCCGAGCGTTTCGAGCGCGGCGGAAATGAGGGAGGTCAGAGCCTCTTTTTGCTGAGCGAGCATGATGAGTGTCGTATGAGTGATGGGTTCGTTTTCCTGATCGTCACAGTGTACCTTTTCGGGAGTGAGGACACATCTGAAAGGGATCGGGAAAACGTAACGGCCTGCCGTCCGTTCAGACAACAGGCCGACGCTGTGAACGTATCAGTGCCTGGCGGGCATCAGCGCTTGTCGTGCGTGATGTAGGCGTAGGCGGAGTGATTGTGGATGGATTCGAAGTTTTCAGCCTCGACGCGGTAGGCGACGACGCGCTCTTCCTTGTTGAGAGCGGCGGCCATGTCGCGAACGATGTCTTCGACGAACTTCGGATGATCGTAGGCGTATTCCGTGACGTACTTTTCGTCGGAGCGCTTCAGGCGGGCCCAGAGCTGGCAGGAGGCGGCCTCCTCGCTATAGGCGATCTGCTCTTCGAGGCTCATCGGAGCGGAAAGCTCGACGGAGGCCGTCAGGCGGGAGCGCTGGTTGTGAGCGCCGTAGCGGGAGATTTCCTTGGAGCAGGGGCAGAGGCTCGTCACGGGAGTGGCAGTTTCCTGACGGACGGTGATGACGCCGCCGCGGCTGTCGGCAATCCAGGCGGCCTCGTAGTTCATGAGGCTGGTGAGCTTGCTGACGGGGGCGCACTTGCGGATGAAGAACGGGAAGCGAAGCTCGATCGTGCCGTCAACGGCGTCAAGACGCTTGAGCATGTCGGCCATGAGAGAGCGGACGACGTCCACGTTGAGCGGTTCGGAATGCTCTTCCATGAGCGCGACAAAGCGGGACATGTGCGTGCCCTTTTTGTCTGCAGGAAGCGACACGGTCATTTCGACGGTGGCGACGGTGGCAAGGGTGTCTTCCTTGGTCTCCACCGTAATGGGAACGGTGATGCCGCGAACGCCGACGCGGTCGATGGCGATATTGCGGCCGTCGCGCGCGGACTGAACGTCCGGAAGAGTGTTTTTGTTATCTGCGTCCATAAATCTTCTTTGGTGGCTCAGGACAACTGCTTGGAAGCTGTTCTGGGAATGAAAACTGAGCATTGCTTGACCGGCAAGCTGCACGGATAAGCATCCGTTTTTTTGAGTGAGGGGATGCCTGCTGATCGATCAATTATAGGGTGGTCTGCTATCTTACAAAAACATGACGCTTCGTGGGGCGGAAACGGCCTCATAGTTGCGTTCATTCTTCTGAGGGTACGAATGTTTACAACCCGAACGCTTGTCCCGGGGTGTATTCGTCCCCATCTAGAAGGAAATAGATGAGGGGCCGCCGCGGAACGGGGCCGCCTCTTATACTTGAATGTGAAGCTCCGGCAATGTGCCACAGAACTTGAAGACGCCGGAGGCCTATCGGAGAAAGACGCTTATGCCGCTCTATGTTTTTCAGACGTCAGGAAACCCCTTTGTTCGCATCCTGATCGGGTTGGTTTCGTTCGCCGTGCTTGTCGGTCTCGGCTTCCTGATGCTGCCCGTGGTGCTTGCGGTCATCGCCGCCGTCATGGTGATGGGGCTTGTCGCCTGGGGATGGGCATGGTGGAAGGCCAGGCAGGCGGGCGGCACCACCGACTGGTACGAGGCGATGAGCCGTGCCGCCGCAAGTCGTCAGGCTTCCGAGCAGGGCGCTCGTGAAGACGTGCGTGAGACGCGCACGGAGACGACGGTGCTCAGCATCAAGACGTCGGACAACAAGAAGTGGAAGATGAACGACGTCGAGGATATCGAGGAGCGAAAGTAACTCTCCTTAAAGCAGAGGAGAAATCAGATAGCAGGCCCCTTCCTTGAGGCGCTCGGACACGGGGCGCCGGTACCAGGTTTCGGGGTCGAGACGGCTGCACTGCTCCGCATAGGAGTCGTGCAGCTTTTTTAGGTCGTGAATGAAGCAGGCGTCGAAGATGAGCAGCATCATCTCGAAGTTGAGGTGAATGCTGCGGTTGTCGAAGTTGACGGTGCCGAAGACGGCATATTCGTCGTCGACGGAGATGGACTTGGTGTGCAGCAGTCCTCCGTTGTAGAGGAGCACTTCGACGCCGGCGGAGAGCATGTCGTCGAAGTAGCGTCGGGCGGCCCAGGTGACGGCCTTGCTGTCGGCGTTGGCGGGTACGATCAGTCTGATCTTCACGCCTCTGTATGCGGCGCTCAGAAGGGCCGTGGCAAGGCCTTCGTTGGGAACGAAGTAGGGCGTCGTGATGGTGATGTTGAAGCGTGCGGCGTTGATGGTGTCGAGCAGCAGGTAAAGGTTCGGGTCCTTTTGACCGTAGGGACCTGAGGGCACCGTGACGATCGTGGCCGTGCCGAGCTGTGGGATCGGAGGGACGGAGTGGACCCGCTCGAGGTCTGAGGGGTCCCCGTCGGGCTGGATGGCCCAGTCGATCAGGAAGGTGGCGCGCAGGCTCTGCACGGCGGGGCCGGTGAGGCGGACCATGGCGTCGACCCAGGGGCCGACGGTGCGCGCGGCGTCGTAGGTGTGCGGGTCGATCATGTTCAGGCTGCCCGTGTAGCCAATCTCGTTGTCGATGATGATGGTCTTGCGGTGGAGGCGCAGGTCGACGCGCTGAAGGCCGAAGAAGTGCAGGAGCCGCATGGGCATGGCCTTGGCGACTTCGATCCCTGCATTGCGGAACGCCCTGCAGGTGTCGCTCTTGAGGAAGGCGCGCGAGCCGAAGTCGTCGACGAGAATGCGCACGCGCACGCCGCGCTCATGGGCCTTGAGGAGCGAGGCGGCCACCTTGTCGGCCTCGCCGCCCGGATGCCAGATGTAGAACTCCATGTCGATTGAGCTGCAGGCGGCTTCAATGTCGCTGATGATGGCGGCGAACGTGTCGTCTGAGGAGGAGAGAAGCCTGATTTCGGTGCCCGACGTTACTGGAAGGTTCCCCATGCGGGTCGCCAGATGTATGAGCGTGCGGTGTCTGGCGAGGTGGCGCGGCAGCGGCCCCGTAGGAGTGAGCTTCTGGCGCGAGAGCTCCTTAAGGTGCGCGAGATGCTTGCGAAAACGCGTGGCTCGGAGTTGGCCGATCGGACGTTCGCCGAAGAGAAGGTAGAGGATGAAGCCGAAGTAGGGGAGAAGTGTGGTGATGAGAATCCACGCAAACGCTGATCCGGGCGGGTGGCGCGTGAGCATGACGCGCAGGATGACGCTGATGATGATGCCGAACTGTACGAGCGCGGCAAGCGTGCTGAAGGTGATGATCGAGTCGAGCGAAGGCATTGACGCGGGGCCCTGCAGGCGGTTGTGAATGCGGTTGTTTGTCTAGTGTATACGCATGAGATCTTAGGGGAAGGGGATTGTTTTTAAGTAGTAATACGGAATTTAAGCCTTTTTGAAGAAGTGCTATTGACAGTTCGAAAAGACGTCTGCATAATTCAAATCCTCGTTACGGAGAGGTGCCCGAGTGGCTAAAGGGGGCAGACTGTAAATCTGTTGGCTTACGCCTACGATGGTTCGAATCCATCCCTCTCCACCAGCGAAACTTTCGCAAAGCGAATTTCTCAAATGCAGCGCGGAAGGACACTAGATCCAGATGGAGCAACTCCTCCTGCGATTCCCTTCACCCGCTCCATGAAGCGTGCCCATGTGGCTCAGTGGTAGAGCACTCCCTTGGTAAGGGAGAGGTCATGCGTTCGATCCGCATCATGGGCACCACTAATTTTTTTCCTTCTCTTTAAATAATTCCAGTTCCTTCCCGGGAGCTGGGAGCTTGTTCAGGAGCCAAAGATGGCCAAGGGTAAGTTTGAACGTACCAAGCCCCACGTTAACGTGGGCACGATCGGTCACGTGGACCATGGTAAGACCACGCTGACGGCTGCTATCACCACGATCCTCTCCAAGAAGTTCGGCGGCGAAGCCAAGGCTTACGACCAGATCGACGCTGCGCCTGAAGAAAAGGCTCGCGGCATCACCATCAACACCGCTCACGTTGAATACGAAACGGCCACCCGTCACTATGCTCACGTTGACTGCCCGGGTCACGCTGACTACGTGAAGAACATGATTACCGGTGCTGCCCAGATGGACGGCGCCATCCTCGTGTGCTCCGCTGCTGACGGTCCGATGCCCCAGACGCGCGAACACATCCTTCTCGCTCGTCAGGTCGGTGTTCCGTACATCATCGTGTTCCTGAACAAGTGCGACATGGTCGACGACGAAGAACTTCTCGAACTCGTCGAAATGGAAGTCCGTGACCTTCTGTCCAACTACGACTTCCCGGGCGACACGATCCCCATTGTCAAGGGTTCCGCCAAGCTCGCTCTCGAAGGCGACCAGTCCCCGATCGGCGAACCGGCCATCCTCGCCCTCGCTGACCAGCTCGACTCCTACATCCCGACGCCGGAACGCGCCGTGGACCAGCCGTTCCTTATGCCGATCGAAGACGTGTTCTCGATCTCCGGCCGTGGTACGGTTGTGACGGGTCGTGTTGAACGTGGTGTCATCCGCGTTGGCGACGAAATCGAAATCGTCGGTATCAAGCCGACGACGAAGACGACCTGCACGGGCGTCGAAATGTTCCGCAAGCTCCTGGACGAAGGCGAAGCCGGTGACAACGTCGGTATCCTTCTCCGTGGTACGAAGCGTGAAGACGTCGAACGCGGCCAGGTTCTCGCCAAGCCGGGTACGATCACCCCGCACACCCACTTCAAGGGCGAAGTCTACGTCCTGACGAAGGAAGAAGGCGGCCGTCACACCCCGTTCTTCAAGGGCTATCGTCCGCAGTTCTACTTCCGTACGACGGACGTTACGGGCACGATCGAACTGCCGGAAGGTGTTGAAATGGTCATGCCTGGCGACAACATCCAGATGACTGTCAAGCTCATCTGCCCGATCGCCATGGAACAGGGTCTCCGCTTCGCCATCCGCGAAGGCGGTCACACCGTCGGCGCTGGCGTCGTTGCCGCTGTCATCGAATAATCGAATTTTTTCGGTAATTTGACTTGATCGCTCGAGGGAGCGGGGTGTATACTCCGCTCCCTCTGTTCTTTTATCTGTTCTTTTTTTACAGGAATACGAAATGCAGTCTCAGCGCATTCGCATCCGCCTCAAGGCGTATGACTACAAGTTGATCGACCAGTCGGCTCTCGAAATCGTCGACACCGCCAAGCGCACCGGCGCCGTGGTCCGTGGTCCGGTCCCCCTTCCCACCCGCATCCAGCGCTTCGACATCCTTCGCTCCCCGCACGTCAACAAGACGTCCCGCGATCAGCTCGAAATCCGCACCCACCAGCGTCTCATGGACATCGTTGATCCGACCGACAAGACGGTTGACGCTCTCATGAAGCTTGACCTCCCGGCTGGCGTCGACGTCAAGATCAAGGTCCAGTAATCAAATTCAGACTGTCAGCTGTGCTTCACAAGAAAAGTCGCAAAATGAGTTGCACACTCAGAGAATCACAGCTACAATCGCGCCTTTCAGTCCAAACGGTTCACAACTCAGGAACCAGTTGGCTTTTTCATGAAAACGGTCCCGGCCAATCGCAGCCGGGGTGGAGAAAACAATGAGTGATAAGCTCGGCATCGTCGGTCGCAAGATCGGCATGACGCGCATTTTCACGGAAGACGGCGTGTCCGTTCCCGTGACTGTGCTCGATGTGTCGAACAACCGTGTCACTATGGTGAAGACGGTTGAAACCGACGGCTACAATGCAATCCAAGTCGCGTTCGGCTCCAAGAAGCCCACGCGCGTGAGCAAGCCCCTTGCTGGCCATTTTGCTAAGGCTGGCGTTGAAGCTGGCAGCATGCTCAAAGAGTTCCATATCGAAGCTGAACAGATTGCCGAATTCAAGCCCGGCATGGCCCTCAAGGCCGAAATGTTCACGGAAGGTCAGAAGGTCGACGTGACCGGCACGACCATCGGTAAGGGTTTCCAGGGTGGTATCAAGCGTCACCACTTCTCGTCCAACCGCGCGTCCCACGGTAACTCCGTGACGACCCGTGCCCCTGGTTCTATCGGTAACCGTCAGGACCCGGGCCGCGTTTTCCCCGGCAAGCGTATGGCCGGTCATCTGGGCGATGTGCAGCGCACGACGCAGAACCTCATCATTGCGCGCGTTGACACTGAACGTCAGCTTCTGCTGGTTCGCGGTGCTGTTCCCGGCGCCAAGGGCGGCGAAGTGATCGTCCGTCCGGCTGTTAAGGCGTAAGGAGCGAAACAATGGAACTCAATTTCCTGAACGAACAGGGCAAGACCGTTGATGTCAACGAAGCCGTGTTCGGTCGTGAATACAATGAAGCTCTGGTGCACCAGATCGTGGTCGCTTTCCAGGCTAATGCGCGTCTTGGTACGCGTGCTCAGCTCACCCGTGAAGCTGTGCATCACTCCACCAAGAAGCCCTGGCGCCAGAAGGGCACGGGTCGTGCCCGCTCTGGTATGACGTCTTCCCCGGTGTGGCGTGGCGGCGGTCGTGCCTTCCCGAACTCCCCGGACGAAAACTTCAGCCAGAAGGTCAACAAGAAGATGTACCGCGCTGCGATGGCTTCCATCTGGTCGAAGCTCGTTGCCGACGAACGTCTTTGCGTTGTCGAATCCTTCGCGGTCGAATCCCCGAAGACCAAGGCTTTTGCCACGCAGCTCAAGACGATGGGTCTGCAGAACAAGGTTCTTCTCGTCGTTGGCGCTGAAGAACTCACCGACAACCTCATCCTCGCTTCCCGCAACATGAAGGATGTGCTCGTTGTCCCGACCCGTTACGCCGATCCGCTCTGCCTCCTTTACTTCGACAAGGTGGTGGTGACGACGGCCGCTGTGTCCGAGATTGAGGAGATGCTGGCATGAACCAGGAACGTCTTTTGAAGGTGCTCGTCGCCCCGGTGATCTCTGAAAAGAGCACCATGGTCGCCGAGAAGCTGAACCAGGCCTGCTTCGTCGTCGTTCCCGACGCCAACAAGGCCGAGGTCAAGGCTGCTGTTGAACTGCTCTTCAAGGTGCAGGTCAAATCCGTTCAAATCCTGAACCTGAAGGGCAAGCAGAAGCGCTTTGGCCGCTTCATGGGCAAGCGCAATGACGTCCGCAAGGCTTACGTCACGCTCGCTCAGGGTCAGGAAATCAACTTCGCGCAAGAGGTGAAGTAATGGCTCTCGTCAAACTCAAGCCGACGTCCGCCGGTCGCCGTCATGCGGTTAAGGTTGTCAACAAGGAGCTCCACAAGGGCAAGCCCTGGGCCGCTCTGACTGAAAAGAAGAACCGCGGTTCCGGCCGTAACAACAACGGTCATATCACCTGCCGTCACAAGGGCGGCGGTGCCAAGCGCGCTTATCGTATCATCGACTTCAAGCGCCAGAAGGACGGTGTGCCCGCCCGCGTTGAACGTATCGAATACGATCCGAATCGTTCCGCTCACATCGCTCTGGTCTGCTACGCCGACGGCGAACGCTGCTACATCATTGCTCCGAAGGGCCTGACCGTTGGTCAGGAAATCATGAACGGTCCGGAATCCCCGATCAAGGTCGGCAACACGCTTCCGCTCCGCAACATTCCCGTCGGTTCCACGATTCACTGCATCGAAATGCTCCCGGGCAAGGGTGCTCAGATGGTCCGCGCTGCCGGTGCTTTCGCCCAACTCGTGGCCCGTGAAGGTGAATACGCCCAGATCCGCCTCCGTTCCGGTGAAGTCCGCCGCGTTCTCATCGAATGCCGTGCCACGATCGGTACGGTCGGCAACGAAGAAAACAGCCTCCGCGAACTCGGCAAGGCCGGTGCCAAGCGCTGGCGCGGTGTCCGTCCGACGGTCCGTGGCGTTGCCATGAACCCGGTTGACCATCCGCATGGTGGTGGTGAAGGCAAGACCGGTACCGGTCGCGCTCCTGTCACGCCGTGGGGTCAGCTCACGAAGGGCTACCGTACCCGCAACTGCAAGCGCACGGACAACATGATTGTCTCGCGTCGTAACCGTAAATAAGGGGGCCTGAATGTCTCGTTCCTTGAAGAAAGGCCCGTTTGTTGACGGGCACCTGATGAAGAAGGTTGAAGCCGCCCAGGCGAGCCGCGACAAGCGTCCGCTCAAGACCTGGTCCCGTCGCTCTACGATTCTTCCCGAGTTCATCGGTCTGACCATCGCCGTCCACAACGGCCGTCAGCACGTTCCGGTGTACATCAATGAAAACATGGTCGGCCACAAGCTCGGCGAATTTGCGAATACCCGCACGTTCAAGGGCCACGCTGCCGGCGACAAGAAGGTGGGTAAGTAAATGGAAACTACTGCTATCGTCCGTGGTGTCCGCCTTTCGGCTCAGAAGGGTCGTTTGGTTGCTGACCTCGTTCGCGGCAAGCCCGTGGACAAGGCTCTCGCCATCCTCACCTTCACGCAGAAGAAGGCTGCTGTCATCATCAAGAAGGCTCTTGAGAGCGCCATCGCCAATGCCGAGCACAATGACGGTGCCGACATCGACACGCTGGTCGTGACCAAGATTCACGTGGAAAAGGCTGCTACGCTGCGCCGTTTCGCTGCCCGCGCTAAGGGCCGCGGCACCCGCATCAACAAGCAGACCAGCCATATCTATATTTCTGTTGGCGACGCGAAAGCTAAGTAAAGGTGTACCATGGGTCAGAAAATTAATCCCACCGGCTTCCGTCTTCCCGTGACGCGCAATTGGACGTCGCGTTGGTACGCGGTTGGCCGTGATTTTTCCCGCACGCTCGGTGAAGACCTCGCTGTTCGCAGCTTCCTTCTCAAGAAGCTTCGCAACGCCAGCGTCAGCCGTATTCTCATCGAACGTCCGGCTAACAATGCTCGCATCACGATCTTCTCCGCACGTCCGGGTATCGTGATCGGCAAGCAGGGTGCCGACATCGAGGCTCTCAAGGCTGAAGTTCAGAAGATGATGGGCGTGCCCGTTCACGTCAACATCGAAGAAGTCCGCCGTCCGGAACTCGACGCTCAGCTCATCGCTGACGGCATCACGCAGCAGCTCGAAAAGCGCGTTATGTTCCGTCGCGCCATGAAGCGCGCCATGCAGAACGCCATGCGTCTCGGTGCCCAGGGCATCAAGATCATGTCGTCCGGCCGCCTCAACGGTGCCGACATCGCCCGTTGCGAATGGTACCGTGAAGGCCGCGTGCCTCTTCAGACCCTTCGCGCCAACATCGGCTACGGCTTCTCCGAAGCCCTTACCACGTACGGTATCGTCGGTGTTAAGGTCTGGGTTTACAAGGGTGACAACTTCGGCCAGGAAGAAGCTGTTGAAGCTCCCCGCGAAGATCGTCGTGGCCGTCGCCCCGGTGACCGTGCCGGCAAGCCGGGTGCTCGCCGCAACAACGGTCGTCGCAATGACAAGCAGCAGCAGGCCCGCAAGCCGGCTGCTAAGGACGGAGAATAACGATGCTGCAACCTAATCGTCGCAAATATCGTAAGGACCAGAAGGGCCGTAACTATGGTCTCGCCACGCGCGGTGCCAATGTTTCTTTCGGCGAATTCGGTCTGAAGACGCTCGAACGCGGCCGCATTACGGCTCGCCAGATTGAAGCTGCCCGTATCGCGGTAACTCGTTATATGCAACGTCAAGGTCAGGTGTGGGTTCGTATTTTCCCGGACAAACCAATCACAAAGAAGCCTGCTGAAGTACGTATGGGTAAAGGTAAAGGTAATCCTGAAGGATTTGTTGCGCCTGTTACTCCAGGTCGTTTGATTTTCGAAATCGAAGGGGTTCCTTTTGATATTGCTAAGGAAGCTTTGCGCTTGGCTGCACAAAAGCTTCCGGTAACAACAAAGTTTGTTGTGAGACGTGATTATGATATGGCTAATCAAAATGCGTAATTTGTTATGAAGATTGCAGAAATTAGAGAATTGAGCACGAAGGAGTTAGTAGAAAGAATTGATGCTGAAGTGGCTGCTTACGATCAGAAAGTGATCAACCACAGCATTTCTCCGAGTGAAAACCCTGCTCAGATTAAACAACAACGCAGGATGATTGCGCGCATGAAAACAGAATTGCGCCAGAGAGAACTTAACAACAAAAATTGAGCCTGATGGAAACTAGAAATTTAAGAAAAGAAAGAACGGGCGTGGTTACCAGCAACAAGATGGATAAGAGCATCACGGTTGCTATTAAATGGAAGGAAAAGCACCCCATTTATGGAAAGTTCGTTAATAAGACGAAGAAATATCATGCTCATGACGAAAAGAATGAATGCGGTATCGGCGATACTGTAAAAATTATGGAAACTCGTCCTTTGAGCAAAACAAAAAGATGGAGATTAGTTCAAATAATCGAAAGGGCTAAGTAACATGATACAACAAGAATCAAGACTAGTAGTAGCAGATAACAGTGGTGCAAAAGAAGCGTTGTGTATTCGTGTTTTGGGCGGTACAAGAAAACGTTACGCCACTGTCGGGGATGTAATTGTAGTAGCAATCAAGAGTGTAATCCCGTCGAGTGATGTGAAGAAGGGTGCTGTTTCTAAGGCTATCATTGTTCGCACTAAAAAAGAGATTCGCCGCCCGGATGGTTCATACATCCGTTTTGATGATAACGCTTGCGTATTGTTGAATGCCGGTGGTGATATTCGTGGAAGCCGTATCTTTGGTCCGGTTGCCAGAGAACTTCGTGCAACAAACATGAAAATTGTGTCACTTGCACCAGAAGTGCTTTAATTTTGTAAAACTTAAAGTAATGAGCAAATTACATATCAAAAAAGGCGATATAGTTTTTGTTAATGCCGGCGAAGACAAAGGTAAGACAGGTCGTGTTTTAGAAGTTCTTGTAAAAGACAACCGTGCCATTGTAGAAGGTATTAATATGGTATCAAAGCATACCAAGCCCAATGCAAAGAATCCTCAAGGAGGTATTGAAAAGAAGGAAGCTCCTATTCATATTTCTAACCTGAACGTTGTTGATCCGAAATCCGGTAAGCCGACACGTATCGGTCGTAAATTAGACGAAAAAGGTGCTTTAGTGCGTTATTCTAAAAAATCAGGGGAGGAAATTAAGTAATGAGCAA
>OGPT01002171.1_pt1 | contig 16366 bp, 14 predicted proteins | sample 1552951 | NCBI WGS metagenome assembly OGPT01 (sample SAMEA2580224, study PRJEB22360) | human gut metagenome | biome: human gut; feature: human-associated habitat; material: faeces | place: Denmark | collected 2008/2010
TATAGCGGTCGCAGTCGCAGCCCACGCCGCAGGTCGGCTTGCCGCAGCCGTACTCCGGGCCGCGGTCGAAGTAGATCTCCGAGCAGGGGCCGCACGGGCCGGAGCCATGCTCCCAGAAGTTGTCTTCCTTGCCCAGACGGACCATGTGGTCGGGGGCGATGCCCACCTTCTTGGTCCAGATGTCGTAAGCCTCATCGTCCTCTTCGTAGACGGAGATGTGGAGCTTATCCTTGGGGATGGCCATCCACTCGTCGCTGGTCAGGAACTCCCATGCCCAGGGGATGACCTCTTCCTTGAAGTAATCCTGGAAAGAGAAGTTGCCCAGCATCTCGAAGAAGGTGCCGTGGCGGGCGGTGATGCCGACGCGCTCGATATCCGGGGTGCGGATGCACTTCTGGCAGGTGGTCACGCGGTGGCGGGGCGGCTCCTCCTGTGCGAGGAACCACTTCTTCATCGGAGCCATGCCGCTGTTGATGAGCAGCAGGCTGGGGTCATCTTTCGGGACAAGCGGGAAGCTGTCGAGGCGCAGGTGGCCCTTGCCTTCAAAGAAGCTCAGGTACTTTTCGCGCAGTTCGTTCAAACCGGTCCATTGCATAACTGTATCTCTCCTCGTGGTTTTTCCGGCGTCCTCCTCCGGACGCAGTATTTTTATGACAGGCGAAAACAAAAACAGCCTCCGCCCCAACAAAGGGACGAAGGCTGTGTAAAAGCTCCGTGGTACCACCCAAATTGCAGGAGACCCTGTCCCCTGCCGCTTTGTGCGCGGTAACGCTGCGCTGCGTCCGGCTTCTTTCGCCGGAAGCTCCGGGGCGGCTTGAAAAACCCTCTGCCGGAACGCCTTGCAGCCCGAAGCGGGCGTTCTCTCTGGGCGGCATTGTCTGTTTTTCTGACCCCATCGTTGCCATCTGTCATAATCTGTTTTTCCACACAAACGGGCAAATCTCCCCTTTGCGCTCAATTCAGATTATAGCATGGTTGCGGCATTTGTCAAGCCCTCTCAGGCGCTTTCGCGCCAGCTCTCCCAAAGGGAGAGCCCTTGGCAGGTCGGGCAGGCTGCGCGCAACCCGGAACATGCCGGGCTGCGCGTTCCCTTACGGCACCCAGATGCGGCGCACTTCCACGATTTTGCCCTCCTGTACTACAAGGGTCGTATTGTACACCGTCCAGTTGTCCGGGTCTGCATTGATTGCAGCCGCCACAGCCTGCGCACCGGTCGTCTCCACCGCGTCGGCCTGCGGGTCAGCGGAGCTGTCTTTCAGCACCACATCGTCTGCCAGACTCAGTTCTGTTTCACCGACTTCATAGTAAACCGGATAGTCATCAAATGTTATGGTACGGTAATACTCCGAACCATCCATTAAAATCAGGTCCAGACCACCCTCCTGTTCGATTCCACCGTTGATCGTTACAGTATGATACGGATCGTTCTTCTCGATGCTGGTCACTTCCACTTCGGCATACTGATTTCCCGTCATATATTCTACGTGGAGCCGAATTTTATCGCCTACTTTCAGCGCATCGATGTCAGCTTTCTCGTAGGCATCATAGCTGTAGATTCGGGCTGTGACGGTTCCGTCCTTGACCTCAGAAGCAATATCCGCCGAAACGAATGTGATCGTGTCCGGTGTTTTCGTCACGTCTTCTATGGTAAAACTGCCGACAGGTTCCACAACGCCTTCTTCCTGCACACGGGACGAAGCGGGCACAGCACTGTTCGAAGCCGCCGGGCTGCTGGCCGTAGAAGCGGACGCCCCGCAGCCTGCCAGCCCTACGCCGACAGCCAGAGCCGCAGCAAGCATCCATACTTTATAATAGCATCTCATACGAACCCCTTCTTTCTGTGCATCCGATGATACACGCTTTTCACAAAAAAGCAACCCGGAATTTTTCCGTTCCGCTCGCTTGACGGAACGGCCCGGTTCCGCTACAATAAAAACGATTCAAAGACGCATTCTATTTCAAGATAGAGAGGAAAATTTCCGTGAAGATCGTAAAAGTAAAATGTCTTGCCCCCACCCGGCTCGACAATTATCTGATGCAGCAGTTCCCGGCGCTGAATCCGGGCCGCCTGAACAAAGCCCTGCGCGAGAACAAGATCAAGCTGAACGGCAAAAAGCAGCCGCTTTCCACCCGCGTGATGGCAGGCGACGAGATCAAGCTGTTCATTCTGGATGAGGTGCTGGACGCCGACAGGCGGGTGGAAGGCCCGGCCTGGAAGAACGCCCGCGGCCCGGCGCAGGTCATCTACGACTGCCCGCAGATTCTGGTGGTGAACAAGCCCGCCGGTCTGGCCGTGGACGGCCCGGAGGACGACACCCTGCTCAACCGCGCGCTGCTCTACCTCAACCAGCAGGGCGAGTATAAAGAGAACGACCTCTACACCCCCGCCCTCTGCCACCGGCTGGATACCGGCACCAGCGGTCTGGTCATCCTCGCAAAGACCCCGGAGGCCGAGCAGCTGTTTCTGGAGGTCATCAAGAACCGCGAGGTCAAAAAGACCTATCTCTGCGTCACCTTCGGCCGCCCTGTGCCGCCGGACGGCACCCTCGGCGGCTACCTGCTCAAGGACGCCGACCGCGGCATCGTCAAGATCGTGGAGGACAAGCAGCCCGGTGCCAAGGACGTGGAGACCCAGTATGAGACCATCGCCGTCTCCGGCCGTCTGGCCCTGCTCAAGGTCCGGCTCATCACCGGCCGCACCCACCAGATCCGCGCCCACATGGCCAGCATCGGCTGCCCCATCCTCGGCGACAGCAAGTACGGCAACAATTCCGCCAACCGCGAACTGAAGCTGAAGTATCAGGCCCTCTGCGCCTGGGAGCTTGCCCTCCCCCGCTTCACCCAGCCCGACTTCGCTGACCTTTCCGGCAAAGTCTTCCGTGCCCCGAAACCGTGGTATTATCAGCAGGTGCTGGATGGGACGCTGAAATAAACTTGAACCGCAAAGCGGTATCTTCCCGTTTGGATGGAAGATGCCGCTTTTTCTTACTTATTTTCCCGAAAAGTATTCATCGCAGAACGCAAACCAGAGCTTTTCATAATCTCTATGTTTTACTTCAATCAGTTGATAAGGGGATACAATATTTCGCCTGATAGCTTCTGCCGCAAAATCTCTGACATAATCGTCCGCCTTTGTATAAAATCCATACACATTTTGGATTCCTTTTTCAGCCGCCACAAACAACCGGGTATGACCATCCACAGAAACATTGCGACCTTCCCACTTCACAAGCGGAATCACCAAATCTTCTTCTGTGTAAACAAAATCACTTACGGCTCGCTTCTTGATTTCATCCACATAAAATTGTGAAGGCTGAATTTCCGCTATGGAAATTCGTATCAATTCTACCGCAGGATATGTTTTCACAAGATTATTCGATTCATCCCAAAAGTTCGTAATATGCTCAGCGTAGAATCGAAAATTTTCTATTACACTCTCATAGAAATTTGGGTTCTTTCCTCTTATAATTGCATCTGTTTTTGATACAATTTCCACTTCATACGGTTCATCTCCAATAAGAAATGCTCCGTGTTGATTCAGAACTTTTTTCGAAAATCGAGAATCCGTATATGTATTTATTCGATTTACTCCGGGCATGTATTCTTCTTTTTTCATCGTCTTACATCTTTATCCCTTTTATAAAATCTTAAAGGGCCTTATCTTTCCAAATCTCAAACTCCATGCCAAGGATTTGTTCTTCCTCATTTGTGTATTGTTTTAATGTAATCATGATGGATTCCTCTATAATTTCAGTTATCCCCGCCTTCGCTGACCACCACCGATTTCATCATATCATATTTCATCTACTTTTGCAATAAACCGCAGAATCTTCTGTTTCTTTTCTGCGGCAGCGCCGCAAATCAACAAACCCCTGAAAAATCGGAACGAGATCTTCACGCCGCAGGCGGGAATCTCCCGATTTTCAGGGGTTTGTCTACTTCTCTCCCTTTAGATGCGCACCATCTCGCGGGTGATCTCGCTGATGGAGTGTGCCCCGCACATCTGCATGGTATCAGCCAGTTCCCCGGCGATCTTGTCGATGTAGCACTTGACGCCCTCTTCGCCGCCGCCGTAGACCGCCGTGACGAAGGGACGGCAGATGAGCACACCGTCCGCGCCCAGAGCCAGTGCCTTGAAGACGTCCACGCCGGAGCGGATGCCGCCATCGACCAGGACTTTCACGCCGCTGCCCTTGAGGGCATCTGCGATCTCCGGCAGGACTTCTGCCGTTGCCGGGCATTGGTCCAGCACACGGCCGCCGTGGTTGGAAACGACGATGGCGGCCGCTCCGGCTTCCTTCGCCTTGAGCGCACCCTTGACGGTCATGACGCCCTTGACGATGAAGGGACGGCCTGCCAGTGCAACGATCTCCTTCAGCTCGGCCACGCTCTTGCTGCCCGCCGGAGGGGTCATGTTCTTCAGGAAGGGCAGACCGGCAGCATCCACATCCATGGCAACGGCAAAGCAGCCGCTGGCCTTGGCCTGGTCCATCTTGGCCTTGACCGTGTCGATGTTCCAGGGCTTGATGGTGGGCACACCGCAGCCGCCTGCCGCGCCGATGGCCTGGGTGGCCATGGTCATGACGTCGGGGTTGGTGCCGTCGCCGGTAAAGGCAGCGATGCCGTTCTCCGCGCAGGCGCGGACCAGCACATCGTTATAGGTCATGTCGGTGTAGGCGTCCGAGTAGTGGAGGTTCACCGCGCCGACCGGGCCTGCGAAGAAGGGCAGGCGGAAGCTCTTGCCGAACAGCTCCACATGGGTGTCGGGGGTGCCGTTCTCGCACAGGGTGTCCATGTTGACCCGGATGTCGGCCCACTTGTTATAATTGCGGATGGCCGTGTCACCCACGCCCTTGGCACCGGGGCCGGGGATCTGGTTTTTGCAGGCCACGCCGTTGCACACCGGGCAGGCCTTGCAATACTTGCCGATGTTCTGCCGGGCATTGCTCAAAACGTCTGAATAATTCATTGTGATCGTCCTCCTATTTACATTCCAATCCCTGCGGAATTTCCCATTCCGCGCACTCTCTGCCCTCATCATAGTCCCGTTTGGGGCTTGCGTCAAGAGGATTTATCGGGCAGCGGCATTTCCTTCAGAATTTCTTCTTCGAGCCTGTGTCATTTTTTGATTTTCTGAAATTTTTTCAAAAAAATCCTTGACAAAAGTGCTTCTTTCAGGTATTATAGTGGAGCGCTGAGGGCCACGGCCCGAAACGCTGAAAACCGAAGATGTGGAAAGATGGCTGAGTTGGTCTAAGGCGCACGACTGGAAATCGTGTAACGTGTCAAAAGCGTTCTGGGGTTCGAATCCCCATCTTTCCGCCAAAATGCCCGGAACCGATGGTTCCGGGTTTTTGTTTTATCGGCCAGCGGGCCTGCCCTCTTCGTCCGCTTCGCAGACAGTTCTCCCAAAGGGAGAGCCCCTGGCAGACCGGGCAATTCCCCGCTTTTTACAAAGGCAGCCGGACTCCGCGTTCGCGGGCAGCGGCTGCAAACAATGAGGCAGTTGAATATGCGTGTTGTGATCGCCATGCCGCGGATGAGCACCGACCCGGAGCCGACCGTGGCACAATCCAAATACATGGAAAGTCTGGCCCGCGCCGGAGCCAAGATGCGCTGGGTCGAGCTGAGCGACCCCGAACAGGCGGTGCAGGACGCCCTGACCTGCGACGGCCTGCTGCTGCCCGGCGGCGGCGACATGGACCCGAAGTTCTATGGGCAGGCGCGCATCCCCGCCTGCGGCGAGCCGAATCTTCTCCGCGATGCAGCCGAGCCGCTGCTGCTGCGCGCCTTTCTGGCCGCAGACAAACCAGTGTTGGGCATCTGCCGGGGCATCCAGGTCATGAATGCCGTGCTGGGCGGCGACCTGTATCAGGACATCAAGCCCTTCGAACATCTGCCGCACAACGGCCACTGGGCCAAAGTCCACACCGTCACCGTCCGCCGGGGCACCCTGCTTTCCCGCATTTTGGGGCAGGACACCGTGCTCGTCAACAGCCAGCACCATCAGGCCGTGGACCGGGTCGCCCCCGGCTTCACCCTCGCCGCGCTGAGCGAGGACGGCATTGTGGAGGCCATCGAAAAGCCGGACGCAGGGTTCTGCCTCGGCGTCCAGTGGCACCCGGAGTGGCTCAGCGATGCAGATCCCGCCATGCAGAGCCTGTTCGATGCGTTCGTGAACGCCTGCTCGAAATAAAGGAGGTTTTTCCATGACTGCTCCCAAAAACAACAAGCGGGGCCGTGCCGCCCTCGTGGTGGTTCTCTGCCTGCTGGCGCTCTGCCTGGCGGCAGGCGGCACGGTGTACGGTCTGCTGTCCCGCAAGGTCAAGGCCATCCAGGCCGGGGCGGACTTCGATTTCCGCTACACCGTCACCTCCACGGCTTCCCGGACGCCTGCGCTGTACGGGGTGCTGGAACAGGTCGGGGCCACGCAGGGCACCGTCTCCGGCCAGTATGCGCCCGGCAGATTTCAGTTCACGCTGACCTCCCAGAAGAACAGTTCCGCCTTCACGCGGGTGTACATCGACGCGAACGAGACGCTGTACGACGCCGGGCAGCTCTACACCTACCTGCGCGGAGAGATTGTGGCTGCGGCCCCTCTGGCCGGGCTGGTGCTGCCCAACTGGTCCATGGGCAGCTACATCTCCCAGACCCAGCTGGCTTCCCTGCTGGGCGTGGAGCTTTCCGCCGTGGAGATGCAGGACATGACGAACCTGACGCTGGGGCTTGGAGCCCTGCAAAAGGTCACACCCGCCGGGGCGCTGGACGGCTACACCTACTACCAGCTGCCCGCCGGGGAGACCGACCTCACCTGCATCGTCGGCCTGCCGCTGAAGGAATTGTTCTCCGGCACGACGCCGCTCCACATCCTGCTGACCATTCCCGAACACGCAGTGCGCATCTCGCTCAGCGGCACCGTCACCGCCGCTGAGACTGCCGTGGTGGCCCCCACCTCCCGGATGAGCGACGCCGATGTGGACAACTTCGTCCAGCTCCGTCAGGCACTGGAGAAATTTGCAGAAGTGCTTCAGAAAGCCGCCTCTTAAACAGCAAGAGCTGCTGCACCCACCGTGCAGCAGCTCTTGCTTTCTCTTTTTATCGGTCCAGGATGCGGCCGTCGATGGAGAAGGTCACCACCTGCCAGGGAATGAACTTGCCGCTGTTCTTCAGGGCCGTCACGGCAGCGTGTTCGAGGCCGCCGCAGCAGGGCACCTCCATGCGCAGCACCGTCACGCTCCGGATCTCGTTCTGGGAGAGGATGGCCGTCAGCTTCTCGCTGTACTCCACGGCGTCCAGCTTGGGGCATCCGATGAGGGTGATCCTGCCCTGCATGAACTCCTGATGGATGTTTGCATAGGCGTAGGCCGTGCAGTCTGCCGCGATGAGCAGCTTTGCCCCGTTGAAGTAGGGCGCGTTCACGGGCACGAGCTTGATCTGGCAGGGCCACTGGCCCAGCTGGGAGGGCATCGCGGCGCCTGCCGCAGGGGCCGGGGCCGCTTTGCGGTCGAACTGGTGCATCTGGTGGCCGGGGCAGCCGGAGTGTGCCGGGGCAGCAGCGGCAGCGGCCTTTTTCTGCTTGTTCTCCAGCACGGCCTGCTCGTCATACGCCGCAGCCTCGCGCTCTTCAAAGGTGATGGCACCGGTGGGGCAGCCGGGCAGGCAGTCGCCAAAGCCGTCGCAGTAATCGTCCCGCATGAGTTTGGCCTTGCCGTTGACCAGGCCGATGGCCCCTTCGTGGCAGGCCGTGACACACGCACCGCAGCCATTGCACTTTTCCTCGTCTATGTGAATGATTTTCCGAATCATAAGGGAATCCTCCTTGCTTTTTCTGTGCACAGTATACTATAATGACAGCAAAGATTCGGTTGTTGTAACCACAAAGAGGGATTTTTATGGATTATCACTCGATTTTTCTGTTTCAGGGCCTGACCGAGGCCGACATCGACCAGATGGAACGCGGCCGCTGCCTGCGGCGGAAAACCTTTGCCCGCCGCCAGACCATCTTCTGCACCGGCGACACCGTGCATGAGATCGGCATCGTGCTGCAGGGTGCCGTTCACATCGAGAGCATCGACCTCTGGGGCAGCAAGAGCATCCTCAGCGAGGTGGGCGAGGGGCAGGCCTTTGCCGAGACCTATGCGTTCTGCGGGGAGCCGCTGATGGTGGATGTCCTCGCGGCGGCAGACTGCGAAGTGCTGTTTCTGGACACGGCTGCCCTTGCCCGCCCCCACGCCGAACACAGCTGGCAGGGCCGCCTGCTGCGGAACCTGCTCCGTGTCTCCATGAAAAAGAACCTTGCCCTCTCCCGCCGCATCCTCTGCACCGCCCCCAAGACCGTGCGGGGGCGGCTGCTGACCTACCTGTCCGGTCAGGCCGTTCAGGCGGGCGGCATGGAGTTCGACCTCCCCTTCAACCGCCAGCAGCTGGCCGACTACCTCAACCTTGACCGCAGCGCCCTCTCCAAGGAGCTGTGCCGGATGCGGGACGAAGGGCTGCTCACCTTCCGCAAGAATCACTTCGTGCTCCGGCAGCTGCCGGAGCTGCTGTGAGTGCCAGGTGCAGAAAAACGCGCAGAGCCGCTTCCCTGCTTCGGGAAACACGCTCTGCGCGTTTGTTTGATGTTCGGTCTTACTGGCCCATGTCCGCGTGTTCCTGAAGCCACTTGCCGCCTTCGCCCTTGCCGGTCACCTGGCTGTAGGTCACGTTGGTCAGTTCCTTGATCATCGCATCTTTTTCTTCTTTGTACTCTTTTTCCGCAGCATCTGCAATGCTCTGGTCGTAACCATTTTCCCGCAGGTATTGGCGCAGCTCCGTGACGATCTCCTTGAACTCCTTGTCGCATTCGCTCTGCAGTTTGGTCAATTCCATCGTCTTCCCCAGCACGATGGAGACCTTCAACGCCAGATTCCGTTCTTCTACGGGGTGCTCCATATATTCACTGTACGCACTGCTCGCGGTCTGATACAGTTTTTTGCTGCTGCGTTTTTGCAGGTTCCGGAGCCGCCGCACATACGCATTGATCTTTGCATCCGTGGTCTCCGTTGTATGCGAGCTGCCAGACGAGGCCGATGTCGAATGCGATGACGAAGAGGACGCCGCATGAGACGAAGCGGCCGAATGCGAGGACGATGCCGCGTGGGACGACGCCGCCGAATGTGCAGCGGGCTTCGAAGAAGCGGCGTGGCCCGAAGCCGCCGAATGCGCTGCGGGCTTCGAGGAAGCGGCTGCTTCGGACGAGGACGCACTTGCGTCCCCGCTCTCTGCGCTGCTGTCCGCTTCCTCCGAGGAGGCGTCCGGCTCCTCTTCCGGCTGCGGCTCCGGCTCACTGGTGGAGTCTGCGGCACTGGCCGCACTGGAGGACGCCGGCACTTCCGCCTGTTCTTCCGAGCTGCTGGCCGCAGCGCTGGCTGTAACCTCGTCGGTGGGGTCTGCGTTTGCGATGTGCAGTGCGAGCGGCACCGCTGCAACGAGAAGCAGCGCAACGGCTGCGATCAACTGTTTTGTGTGTTTCTGCATCTTCTATCAGACGCTCCCTTCCCCTGAAATTTCCCGCAGGAAGCTGCAAAGTGTCTCAAGCATACCATTTTGCACCCCGGAACACAACCCCTAAATCGTGAAATTTCTGTTTGATTTTCGTTTCGGGCCGGTCCGCGAGGGTTCCCGGACGCAGCGTTCAAAGGCTCTGCCGCCAAAGTGCAGCCAAAAAGAACCGCCGTCTGCTCAAACGAATCCAAAAGCAGACGGCGGTTTTCAAACGAGAAGAGGGAAGGACTGTTTTTCAGGGGGTCAGCGGGCCAGCAGGATGGCTGCGGTCACTTCTTTTGCGTCCGTGCTCAGGTCAAAGTCGCCGCCGTCCTGCAGGGTGAAGCGGATCTCATACACCTTCTGCGCACGGAGACGGCCGGAGGCATTTTCCAGCGACCAGCTGCCCGTAAAGGCGTGATACTGCCCGTCGGTGCCCTTGGCGTAGAGCTTGTAGTCGGAGGCCTTGCCGGTCAGGCCGTTGACCCGGATGGCGGCAATGGTCTGGGGGTGGAGGTTGTCGAAGGTGACGGTGTGCAGCCAGGTCGCCGGGGTGCCCTGCCCGCCTGCTGCGGCAAATTCTGCCGCCGAAACGACGGTGCGGCGGGTCTTATCCAGGTCCACCTTGCGGTAGGGCATCTCCGGCAGGTAGACGAAGCGGTCCTGCAAACGGAGCAGCTCCTTGTAGCCGGTGGGGCAGTACAGCTTGTTGCCGTCCCGCCCGGCATACATGCCGATGGCCATGTTGTTGTAGCCGTACAGCGACGCGACGTCCACGGTGAGGGCGGTCCTGCCCGTCTCAAAATCCAGCACGATGTACTGCCACATGCCGCTGTCCACATCCTGCACGAAGCCGTAAATATATCCAGTGGCCGTAGAGAGCTTCATCATGGAGGTGTCGCTGAGGTCGTCGCGGCACCAGACGCTCTTCATGGTCCAGCCGTCGTCGGTCCGGATGGTATCCACCCGCTCGATGCCGGGCATGATCATGCTGTTGCCCTTCATCAGCCAGTTGCGGTCGTAGATGTTCTCGTAGCTCTGGATGGAGGAATCGTTGTCGGGTTTGGCGAGGTTCGGGCTGCCGGCACCGAACCAGTTGCAGACGATGGTGCTGATGGTGCCGGTGCCGTGGTCGTAGACGATGGCGGAGTTTTCCACCGAGACCGGCATATTGGCGGGCAGCTCGTCGATGACGGGCAGGCTGGCCACGATGGCACCGGTGTGGATATCCAACGCCAGCAGGCTCACGGTGTCCAGATTGTCGGTGAAGAAGACCAGGTCCCGGCTGAGGGAGGGCGAGCAGCCGCTGCCCCAGGCCAGGCCGCCGCCGGTGGTGGCGTCGCCCTCATGGCTGTCCTTGGCACCCACGCTGTTGTAGCCGGTGTGCCAGACGACCTCCACGCCGTTGTTGGCCCGCAGCAGGTAGCAGGCCAGGTTCGTCAGGATGACCGCACCCTCCTTGCAGGCAGCGATGCCGTTTTCGGCACCTTCCCCGGCGATGGGCGCATAGACGTGGACTTCGTGGTCGAGGTCGGCCGTGCCTCCCGCCAGGATGGCCTCGATGGCGGCATGGGAGACATAGCCCATCGCGCCCTGCTGGCCCCGGCTGGGGTAGATGCGGAAGCCGCCCGTCACGAACCAGAGGTTGCCCTCGTAATCAAAGACGACGGAAAGGAGCTTCTGGTCCAGCGTTCTGCCCAGCACCTTTTCGGCTGCGGCCTTGATGTCGATGTCCAGCACCTTTTCGAACACCGGCAGCGGGGTGCCGTTCTCATCGGCGGCGCGGAGCATCAGGACGTGGTTGTGGCTGGTGGGGCAGACGATGAGGTTCCGCCCGTCCACGAACGAATAGGAGCTCTGGATGACATACCCGCCGCCGTCGTGCTTGGTGGGCGAGAAGAAGCCCCGCGTGGTCACCTCTTCCGCATCCAGGTCCCGGATGGCGAGGCCGCCCAGGAACGGGCTGATGGGGTTGTCGAAATTGTCAAAGAAGATGGCCGGAGAGGCATTGGGGTTGACCTTTTCCATCGCCACATTGACTTCCGGGCAGATGCCGATGGGCAGCACGGCATCTGTGGAGTCGGTGTTGTAGCAGTCGTGGTGGATGTTGGACTCGCTGAAGCCCATAAAGGGGTTGGCATCCACGACCTTGGCGGTCAGAGGCTTGGGCGGAAGGGCGGTCTCCGCCTTGCTGCCCAGCAGCCCGGTCAACAGGCTGTTGGTCTCCTCCGCATGGGCGGCAGGTGCAAGGCCGCAGGCCAGCAGGGTGAATGCAGATGCGCTGAGAAAGCTGCGTCGTGTCATTTTCATCGTGTCGATCCTCCAATTTTTCGTTGATGCGTTGTCGATTCGTTATAGATTCAGGAGCACATTGGCTCGGAAGACGTTGTTCTTCGTTTCTACGGTCAGATCGCCGTTGTACTTGCGGACGGCGGTCTCAATGGAGACCAGCCCGATGCCGATCCCCTCGTGCTTGGTGGAGTGCAGGATGCCGCTCTGCTTTTTCAGCACACCGTCGTAGCGGTTCTCCACCACGATGCCCAGCATGGCCGGGCTGAGCATCCGGGCCATCACCCGGATCTGCCGCTGGTCCGGCGTCAGCTTCCGGCTGGCATCGAGCGCATTTTCCAGCAGGTTGCCCAGGATCATGCACAGGTCGGCTTCCGGCATGGGCAGCAGAACGGGCAGCTCCAGCTTCCATTCGATGGGCACCCCCTTCTGCCGGGCCTCGTGGTCGTAGTGTCCCGCCAGCGCATCCACTGCGGGGTTGGCGCACAGAGTGGGGCGGGCCTCGCTGAGCTCGCTCTCGTACTGGCTGAGGTAGTGTTTCAGCTCGTCCAGCTGCCCGGCCTCGGTCAGACCGGAGATGACGTGCAGGTGCTGCCGGAAATCATGCCGCAGGCTGCGGGTCTGCTCCATGTATTCCCTTAGCTCCATATAACGGCGGGATTCCACGCCCAGAAGCTGGTTTTCCCGGTCCAGCTGGGTGTTCCGGGTGTACTCCTGCGCCACCCGGTACATCTCGTACAGCAGCAGGAAGATGCCCAGCAGCGAGATGGACACCGCCAGCACCGCAATGATCATGATCCGGTTGAGCAGGACGACCGACGGGTCCAGCGGGATGCAGAAAATGAGGAAGGCCGCATAGATGGCCGGCAGCGGCCACGCCGACTGCCAGAACGCTTCGCCGTGATATTCCTGCAAGAGCCATGCGCTCCACCGGACGGCTGTGAAATGGAAGAGGACGCTCAACACCGCCGAGAGCCCCAGCGCCAGCAGCGCCGTAGAGACCAGATTGGCCTCCTGCTCGTTGCCGGTCTCGGCGCGGGCGTTCAGCACCACGGCCATCAGCGAACAGACGGCCAGCATGACAGCGGAGACCGAGAACAGAAAGGCCGTCTGGCTGACGGTCACTCCCTCCGTCCGCCATCGCAGCAGCCAGAACGAGACGATGAGGATGGGGAGCAGGAAAACGTTGCTGGGCAGTTCAAAGATCGTGCACAGTGCTGCACACCCAATGCACAGCGCCGTGAGGGCACCGCCCGCGATCCAGCAGGTCGTTTTTGGGGCCTTCAGGTGGTCCCGCAGCGGGGCCAGGCAGAGATAGGCCCCCGGATACAACAATGCAAATTCGAGAAAGTAGCGTCCGAACAACACAGCATCCACGGCGTTTTTCTCCTCTCAGAACTCCCGCTGCATGTGGCGGAATTGATATTGTGTGAATTGCGCAAACAGGCTGTTTTTATCCTTCAGGCGGACGGGCAGCCGAGCACCGTCCAGCATCTCGATGCAGTCGCCCTCGAACCGCAGCACCTTATCCATGTTCAGCAGCAGGCCCCGGTTACAGACAAGAAAGTTCTCCTGCGTCTTCAGCTGCTGCTCCACCTGCGCAAAGGTGGCAGCGGCCCGGCATTCGCCGTCGTCGGTCACGATCCGGACGAAGTGGTTCTGGGATTCCGCATACAGGATCTTATTCAGCGGCAGCTGGACGGGCCGGGCGGGGGGAACCCCCCCAGCCGCCGCCTGCCCGTCCCCCGCCCCGCCCCCGGGCGGCAGACCCCCCGCCGCAGTTCGGCGGTCAGCTGCCGGATCTTTTCCTCTTTATATGGCTTGAGCAGATAATCGAACGGATGCACCGGAAAGGCTTCCCATACATATTCCGGCGACGAGGTCACAAAGACGATGAGGAGATGCGGGTCTTTTTCCCGCAGCTGCCGGGCCGTCGCGATGCCGTTCGTGCCCTCCATGCAGATATCCAGGAACACCACGGCATACGGCCCGGCGGCGGCTCTGTGCAAAAATGCGTCGCCGCTCTCGTACAGGTCGCAGACGACAGGATCCCCCCACGCCTGCCGCAGCAGCCGCTCCAGCTGCTGGGCTTCAAACTTCTGGTCTTCAACGATCGCGATCCGCAGCTCCATCGCTACGCTCCCCCCTTGCAACTTGATTGTACCACATTTTTCCGCCCCCTGCACCTGCCTTTCACGCGCGAAACACCCCCTTTCACGCAGAATTGCCCCATCTGCGCCGCCAAAGCGTATCGGAAAACATCGCATCCGCCTGGTCTGCCCGGTTCCTGCCGCTTTCTCCATAATCTGTATTTTTTGTTCCTTTTTTCACATTTTTTCAAAAAAGGATTGACAGCGCGAAACCGGCATGATAAGATAACATTCGATTTTGAGAGACAAAGCATGTCGGAGTCTTTTCAAAGCAATTTACCTGGGACCGCCCATCGGGGCTAAGGCCATACGGACAGCCGGGTCCACTGCCGACCGGCGGCATCGCCGCCATTATTGATCGAGTTAAGAGCTCGAATTTTATAAGTTGGTTCCTTTACAGCCATGAAATTGCGCACCCGCTGCGCAGACTTGTGAAACGGTCAATAAGAGTAGTAAAAGTGTAATTGCTATATAGACTCTCCTCATCCCGTCTTTTGGATCCTGCACACCGTCCGGCTCCGGTTCGCCGCCGGGGGCTTTGTGCGCACATTCAAACGCTTTTTGCAAAGCGCAGGTCTGCACCTTTGGGTGTTGGTCCTGCGCTTTTTTGTTTGTCAGGGGATCAGGGACGGAGGAAAAGAACATGAGTGAGAACCGTACACGGTTCCGGCTGGACCAGCGCCGGGCACCCATCTACGAAGCGCTGGAACAGTTCCGGCAGATGCGGGTGGTGCCCTTTGACGTGCCGGGCCACAAGCGCGGCCGGGGCAACCCGGAGCTGACCGCCTTTCTGGGCCAGCAGTGCGTGGGCGTGGATGTGAACAGCATGAAACCGCTGGACAACCTCTGCCACCCGGTATCGGTCATCCGGGAGGCCGAAGAACTGGCCGCCGACGCCTTTGGCGCGGCCCACGCCTTTTTGATGGTGGGCGGCACCACCAGCTCGGTGCAGAGCATGGTGCTGACTGCCTGCAAGCGGGGCGATGAGATCATCCTGCCCCGCAACGTGCACCGCAGCGTGCTGAACGCGCTGGTGCTCTGCGGCGCTGTACCCGTTTACGTGAACCCGGAGGTAGACAAGCGCCTGGGCATCTCGCTGGGCATGAAGCGGGAGCAGGTGGAAAAGGCCATCCGGGAGCACCCCAACGCCGTGGCCGTTCTGGTGAACAACCCCACCTACTACGGCATCTGCAGCGACCTGCGCGCCATCGTCAAGATGGCCCATGACGCCGGGATGCTCTGCCTGGCGGACGAAGCCCACGGCACCCACTTCTACTTTGGCGGCGGGCTGCCGGTCTCGGCCATGGCCGCAGGGGCCGACATGGCCTCCGTCTCGATGCACAAAAGCGGCGGCAGCCTGACCCAGTCGAGCCTGCTGCTCATCGGACCGAACGTCCACCCCGGCTATGTGCGGCAGATCATCAACCTGACCCAGACCACCTCTGGCAGCTATCTGCTGATGTCCAGCCTGGACATCTCCCGCCGCAATCTGGCCCAGCGGGGGCGGCAGGTCTTCCACCAGGTGGCCGACATCGCTGAGTATGCCCGCGAGGAGATCAACGCGGTGGGCGGCTACTACGCCTTCGGCAAGGAGCTGTGCAACGGCAACTCGGTCTTCGACTTCGACACCACCAAGCTCAGCGTCCACACGCTGGACATCGGCCTGGCGGGCATCGAGGTCTATGACATCCTCCGCGACGAGTACGACATCCAGATCGAGTTCGGCGACATCGGCAACATCCTGGCCTACCTCTCCATCGGCGACCGCCCGCAGGAAGTGGAGCGGCTGGTCAGCGCACTGGCCGAGATCAAGCGCCGCTACCGCACCGACGGCACCGGCCTGCTCAGCCAGGAATACATCGACCCCGTGGTGGCCACCAGCCCGCAGGAGGCCTTCTATGCGCCCAAAAAGAGCCTGCCTCTGCGCGAGACCGTGGGCATGGTCTGCAGCGAGTTCGTCATGTGCTACCCGCCGGGCATCCCCATCCTGGCCCCCGGCGAGCGCATCACGAAGGAGATTCTGAACTACATCGAGTACGCCAAGGCCAAGGGCTGCAGTATGACCGGCCCGGAAGACCCCGACATTTTACACCTGAACGTTCTGGCCTGAGGAGGAAAACATGGAATTTTGGTTTTCGGAATTTCACACTCCGGATGTGAAACACAGCATCCGGGTGAATAAGCAGCTCTACTCCAAGCAGAGCGACTATCAGCGCATCGACATCTTCGAGACCCCGGAGTTCGGCCGGGTGCTCACGCTGGACGGCAACGTCATGCTGACCGAGCGGGACGAGTTCATCTACGATGAGATGATTGTCCATGTGCCCATGGCCGTGCACAAGGAGGCCAGGGACATCCTCGTCATCGGCGCAGGCGACGGCGGCGTGGTGCGGGAGCTGACCCGC